>ERZ827496.4212-NODE-4212-length-11479-cov-6.302609_pt1 | contig 11479 bp, 9 predicted proteins | sample MGYA00519769_ERZ827496 | MGnify/ENA primary metagenome ERZ827496 (study PRJEB31778, sample SAMEA3449327) | human gut metagenome | biome: human gut; feature: human-associated habitat; material: faeces | place: United Kingdom | collected 2010/2012 ...
AAGGGAAATTTGCAAGCAGATGGCGTGCAAAGTCGCCAGACGCTCTTTGTGCGGTGTTGCCTTATACCAACTGGTTCCGGTTGCAGATCTTCAGATTTTCGATGACCTTCTTTACGTCCTGTGTGCTGTCCTTGGCACAGATCAGAACGGCATCGTCAGTGTCTACCACGATCAGATCTTCCACGCCCACTGCTGCGATCAGACGCTTGCCGCCGCAAATGGTGCTGCGTTCGGTGCCGATCGTAATGACATCGCCCTCGATATAGTTGCCGTATTCATTGGTGGAGTTGATGCGTTCCACTGCCAGCCAGTTTCCCACATCGTCCCAGCCGAAGCTGCCCGGCAAGGTGTAGATGTTCTCTGCCTTTTCCATGACACCGAAGTCAATGGATTCGCTGCGGAATGCGTGGTACTCAGTTTCCAGCACCGACGGGAATTCCGCAGTTCCCACAGCCGCTTCAATGCGTTCCAGACCAGCGTAGATGTCCGGCATCAGGGATTCCAGATTTGCCAGAATGGACGATGCTTTCCAGACGAACATGCCGCTGTTCCAGAGGTAGCGGTGAGAAGCCAGATACTGCTTTGCAGTTTCCAGATCCGGCTTTTCTACGAAACGCTCTACCCGATAAACGCCAGCCATGCCCAGATCGGTGTCCCGTTCGAAATTGATGTAGCCGTAGCCGGTTTCCGGATAGGTCGGCGTAATGCCGATGGTCACCAGATTCTGATCCTTTTCTGCCACTGCCACTGCCTGCCGCAGGGTGTCCACATACATTTCCTCATAGCGGATCAGGTGGTCAGAGGGCAGCACCAGCATCATTGCCTCGCCGTACTTCTTGCGAATCACAGCGGCAGCCAGACCGATACAGGGAGCTGTATTTCTGGCACAGGGCTCCAGCAGGATATTTTCCTCCGGCAGCTGGGGCAGCTGTTCCTTTACCAGTGCGGCATAGCTGACATTGGTCACCACAAATACGTCGTCCATTGCCACCATCGGCAGCAGACGCTTAACGGTTTTCTGGATCATGGTTTCTCCGTCCTTGGTCAGAGAGAGAAACTGCTTGGGATAATTGCCACGGCTCTTGGGCCAGAAACGTTCGCCTCTGCCGCCTGCCATGATTACTGCGGTCACTTTCATGAGTGATCTCCTTTCTCTTGTTCCTGCTCCTGCATCTGCTCCTCCTGATACAGCAGTTCCTGTGCATCGTGAGCATTGGCTTCCTCGTTGGTTTCACCGGGGAACAGGGCAGTTTTCAGTGTCATCAGAATGATACGCAGGTCCAGAAAAATGGAATAGTTCTCAATATACATGAGATCCATTTTCAATTTATCATAGGGCAGGGTATCATACAGACCGGTGACCTGTGCATAACCAGTCAGTCCTGCCTTTACCTGAAGCCGGAACTCGAATTCCGGCATGGTTTTCTCGTATTCCTCCGCCAGTTCCGGACGCTCCGGACGGGGACCCACCACGGACATATCGCCGCGGAGAATATTGATCAGCTGGGGCAGTTCGTCCAGACGGCACTTCCGCAGGATCCGTCCCACCCGTGTGATACGGCTGTCGTTTTCCTTTGCCAGCTGCGGGCCGGCCTTTTCAGCGTTGACGACCATGCTGCGGAATTTGTACACGTAAAATTCCTTGCCGTGATAGGTCAGCCGCTTCTGCTTGAACAACACCGGACCGCCGTCGTCCAGCTTAATGGCAATGGCAGACAGCAGCATCAGCGGGGACAGCAGTACCAGAAAGACTACCGCAAAAACAAGGTCGAAGATACGCTTTCCCAGTCGCTGTTCAAATGTCAGCCCATAGTTCCGGCACAGCAGCAGCGGCGTATCAAACAGCCGGATCTCCTCTGCCCCTCTCAGGATAATATCCGAAATTTTCGGGGCAATATACGCCCGCACATTCTGGGCGAAGCAATATTTGATAAGATCGTTCCGCAGCTTTCCGGAAACCTCACAGAGGATAATGCCCTCATACCGTGCAATTGCCTCCTGAATCTCCTCCGGCGGTGCATTGGCACTGACGGATTCACAGATCATATACTTGTCCACGCGGCGGCTCATTTTCAGCACCAGCTCCGCGGCATTCCGGTCGCCGTAGATGACTACCAGCTTTCGCGGCGGGTACAGCCGGAAACATAAGCGATTGGTCAGCACGATCCACAAAATCAGCACCGCCAGATCGGCAATGGTCAATAGGATCATCGGCACTGCCGCAGAAAAATCGCGGTTGACAACGCTGATCTGGAAATAGGTCACCACATTGACACAGAAGATCGACAGCGTCTGGGAGTAGAACATATCCGTTCGCTTGAGGTAGCCGATCTTCAGCCCGCCAAATGACTTGGCGAACAGCAGAACCAGCACCACATAGATCAGGATCATGACCCAGTTGCCGCGGCGATAGAACGGCAGCAGAATGGCATCGCTGTAGCTTTCATACCACACCCATGCAAAGCCGGCGGCATACAACCCTACCAGCAGCACCGCTGCAAAAAATGAAAAGATCCGTTTGAACTGATCTCGGTTATAGTTTTTTTTCATCATATTCTCACAGCACATTTCTGTGCTGACATGCTTTCCTTTCCACAGGATCCGCCGGAAGAATCCCGGCAAAACTGCATCTCGGCACTGCACAAAGCAGACACCGCAGCACACACTTTTATTATAACAGAGGGTACACCACTTTGTCAAGTATTTTCCATATAGTGCAATGTTTTCTGCTTCTGTTTCGTGCTTTTTTTGCACAAAATGACGATTTGTGCAGAGCAGCACCTGAAATTTCTGCCGTCAACCGCAAAATGCACACAGACATTCCGCCTGTGTGCACTGCAAAGAAGACTACTGAAGATTACTTGTGAAACTCTAATTTAAGAGCCGGAGTTGTTCGAATTCGGCATTTCCGGCGGCGTGCCGCCCTGTCCGCCGCCGTTCATGCTGCCGGTGCCGCCGTTTGCTGTGACCTCTGTGCCGCCGCTGACAGAGCCGCCTTCTCCATAGCCGTCCTCGTTGAGGGTGCCGTCATAGGTGCCGCCGGTAACAATGGTATAGTCGGCGGAATCGCTGTCGCCAATGCCATAGATCACATCGGAAACGGCTTTCGGGGATTGCAATGTTGCAAGAACCGTACCGTTCTTGTCCACAATGCTGATCTGTTCCCCTGCTGCGGCATTGCAGTTGGTGGCGATCAGACAGCCGCTTTCCGGATACTCCATCATGCCCTTGCTGGACAGTGCCAGCAGGGTGCCGCCGGTATAGGTCATGTTGCCGTCTGCGTCCAGTGAGCCGTCACCGCCGCTGGTGGGGCCGCATACCAGCAGAGTGCCGCCGGACATCTCCCATGTGCTGTTGGAGTCTACGCCGTCACCGAAAGCGTTGACGTAGATATAACCGCCGCTAATGGTCATGGCATAGGAGCCGCTGTCAGAGCCGCCGGTGTTCAGCCCGTCATCTGATGCGTCCAGAATCCGGACATTGCCGCCGCTGATGGTCATTTTCACCTTGGATTCCACGCCCTCGGTACAGCTGTGAATCGTAATATCCCCGCCGGAAATTTCCAGATCGCCGTGGCTGCTGATGCCCTTGTTGTCGGAGGTGATCTCCAGCGTGGTGCCGGAGAACGATGCCGTTCCTGCCGCATGTACAGCGTGGTCGGTGGAATCAATGGTGCAGCTGCCGCCGCTCATGGTCAGGTCGCCGCCGCACTTGATGCCCTTGCTGGTGGCATCTTCCGCAGCAGTGGTCGTGGCAGCTGCCGCAGATGCTCCTGCGTCTGTGGAGGGATCTGCGGTGGTCTGCATGGCTGCTGCCGGAATCGCACTGGCATCACTGGCTGCGGCGTTCTGGCGGTGGTCTGCATTGTCGGGCGGTGTGTTGCCGTTACCGCCGAAATTGCCGCCGCCGAAGTTGTTCGGCTGGAAATCGTCCTGTGCAGAAGCGGCAACTGTACCGGTGGTGGTAATGGTCACAGTACCGCCGGAAACTGTCAGGTCGCCGTCTGCCTGAATGCCGTCCTCGGCACTGGTCACATCGACTTCTCCCGCCTGTAACTCCAGCGAACCGGTGCAGTTCACGCCGTCTTCTGCGGCATCAATGGTCAGCTTGCCGCCGGCAATTTCCACATCGCCGCCGCAGTGGATTCCCTTGCTGCTGTTGGCTTCACCGGTTTCCGTATTCACAGCCGTACCGCTGCTGGTCAGATGATATGTACCGTCTGCGATCCACACCAGCGTTTCCGCCTGCAAACAGTCGCCGCCAGCCTGTACTGTTGCACTGCCCTGCTCCAGCTGGAGAAAGCCCTTGGTGTCGTCGTTGGATTCTGTGGACTTGATGCCGTCATTGCCGGCAGTGACGTTCAGGTCTGCCCCGAACATTGCCACGCAGTCCTTGCCCTTTACGCCGTCCTGTGCAGCTTCTACGGTGATCGTACCATTCACCAGCTTCAGGTCGTCCTTGCAGACGATACCGTCCACGCTGCTGCCTGTGACAGTCAGGCTGCCGCTGCCGTTGATCGTCAGTTTATCCTGTGCAAACAGGGCACAGGCGGAAACGTTGCAGCCGTTGATCTCTGTATCGGCGTTGTCCGCACTGTCTGTCAAAGTGTTCTGTGAACCTTTCGCCAGTGACAGAATGGTGCGTTTTTCGTTGGTGCAGACCAGAGCCGGTCCGGAGGGACTGGTGATCTCCACACCGTCCAGATACAGCTTGACTTTTTCCGAGCCGGTCACAAGGACTTGTCCCTTGGTCAGCCTGCCGCTGAGCCGGTAGGTGCCGCCAGCGGAAATGGTGATGCAGTTGTCCTTGACGGAAACCGCTTTGGCATCGCCTTTCACCTTGGTGCTGTCGTCCTCCAGCGTGATCTCTGCATCAAATGCGTCATAGTTGTCGCAGAGGTCATCTTCGTCTGTGGTCACGCCGGCTTCGCCGGACTGTATCGCCGAAAGGCTCTGTCCGACGGCAGCTTCTGCTGTGTCATTATCGTCCAGCGTGGTAGTCTGTGCCGTGCTGCTGCCGCTGTCTGTGCCGGACGAGTTGGTGTTCTGTGCACAGCCGGTGCAGGTAATCATTGCCGCTACCGCCATGCTCATTGCCCAGGCAAATATTTTCTTTTGCATGATACGCACGCTCCTTTTTGATTCTGGTACCCCATGGTGTGAATTTGTCATGTGTAAAACTCCTCGATATGTGATACCCAATTTCCCAAGCGTGGTTTTGATCTCTGTTTCTATACTGTATTATCGCATACGTTTATGGAAACTGCGTGAAAATCCTGCGTGAAGCTGCAAAAAGCTGCGTGGAAGAAACTTCCGCATTTCAAAGAGCAACAGAAAAACGCCCGACAGAATCTGCCGGACGCTTTCCCGAAAAATAATAAGGAGAATGTATGAAAAAAACAAGATGTCAAGAATGTTGGAGCAACACCGCACAAAGCCTATGCATCAGATGCTTCGTTTGATGCTGCATCAAGAACGCAGATCAGTTATTTTCTGTCTGCTGCACTTCTGCCAGTGTCACGTCAACCTTTTTGGTTTCGCCGGCACGGACATAAGTCAGCGTGATCGTATCCCCAGCCTTGTACTGGTTCTTGACTGCGTTCAGTTCTTCTGTGGTGCTGATCGTCTGATCCTGAATGCCGGTGATAACATCACCCGGCTGTAAACCAGCCTGATCGGCTGCACCGCCGGCGGTCACGCTAAAGATATAGGCACCCACCGGAATATTGTAAGCCTGTGAAACCGCTTCTGTCACGTCCTGACAGGAGATACCCAGCTGCGGGCGGCCGGTCACATAGCCATAGTTGATCAAATCATCGACAATGCTCTTTGCCTCCGACATCGGAATTGCAAAGCCAATGCCTTCTACTGTCGCTTCACCGGAATAGGTGCTGGACATTTTGGCGGAGTTGATACCGATTACCTGACCAGAGCTGTTGATCAGCGGACCGCCGGAGTTACCGTTGTTGATGGCGGTATCCGTCTGGATCAGCGTCATGGTGTTGTCGTTAATGGTAACCTTCCGATCCAGTGCGGAGATAATGCCGCAGGTTACGGTGTTCTGGAACTGCAAGCCCAGCGGGTTACCGATTGCCACAACCATTTCACCGACTTCACAGCTGCTGCTGTCGCCGAATTCTGCGGGAGTCAAGTTGTCTGCATCGATTTTCAGCACAGCAATATCCGCTTCCTTGTCGTATGCCACGATTCTGGCATCATAAGTGGTTTCCTCGTCAGACATCTGGATCTGTACGGAAGAAGCTTCGCCATAACCGTATTCGTCATCGTAAATAACGTGGGCGTTGGTGACAATATAGCCGTCCTTCGACATGATGATGCCGGTGCCGACACCAGTCATACCCTGCGAACCGTTGTTGCCCTGCGAGCCGTAGCCAAAGAAGCCGCCGTAGCCGTTCATGGGGTTATTGTTGCTGCCGTTGGACGAGGAGAAAGTGGACTGTACGCCGACAACCGACGGTGTCACTTTCTTTACAATATCCGCTACCGACATGGAACCGTTGGTAGAAGCCAGTTGAATCCAGCTCTGACTGGAGTCGCTCTTTTTGGAAGAACTGCTGTCGCCGGTGCTGCTTTCTGCGGCAGAACTGTCGTTGCTTGCAACGATCGAACTGCTGTTATCCGCATTTGAGGAACGAATGCCCTCATAGACACCGATCGAACCGCCGGACACCAGAACCATTGCCAGCACAAACGCTGCCACTTTCAGTCCGGTATGCTTTTTCTTCGGCTTCTTGTTGGGGTCGCCGCCGTTGGGATCGGAGTAGTAGTTTACATAAGAGTAGCCGCCGTTGTTGCCGCTGCCGCCGTTTCCGGTGGGAGTGGTCTGACCGCCTGCCGGATTGTTATAGGCAGAGCCGGCAGCGTTCTGCTGCTGGTATGCACCGCTGTGCACTGCCTCGTCCTGATGCGGTGTGGTGTTGCGGTAGTAACCGTTCTGATATGCATACGGATTTGCTGCACCGTTGACACCGGAACCGGCATTTCCTGCCGGAGCCGCGGTATTTGCTGCACCGCTGTTGTTGGTGGCATTGTCGGCATTCTGTGCCGCACCATTCTCATTCCATTGTGCATTGTTTTTGTTTTCGAAGTCAGCCATAATACTCTTCCTTTCTATCGTGAACCGCTTGTTTTCTGCGGTATGTGTTCTTCGCTTTCTGTAATTATTATTATACAGTTTTATGTGATAATCATATGATAATCGATAGAAAAGACGGTAAAATACAGCCCACAAAAGCTTCACATTCCCTGAAAACAGCTTTCACACAGGAAATTATGCCTGATTCTGTGCAAGATAGTCTGCCAGATCGACATGAACGCCGGCACCGGTCTGTGCCATATAGTACAGCCACAGGAAAATATCCTGCGAATCCAGCGTGCCGCTGTTGTCTGCGTCCAGAGCCTTTCGCTGAATCGGATTCAGTTCGGTGTCCAGACCAGCACCTACCCGTGCAATATTGTACAGGCAGAGAAACAGATCCTGTGTATCAATACTACCGCTGGCATCGGCATCGCCCATACTGCATGCCATTTTCTGATGAGATGCGGCTCCGGTGATGATGCTGTCTGCCGAGGGACGATTGCTTTTCAGATCGCCGTCCTTGCCGGTAGCGGTATAGGCATTGGAAATCACGCTGCCGTCGCCGCAGGAGAGCATCTCCGAGGACTGGATCGCAGCAGATGCCAGCATGACCTGACCCAGCGGGGTAAAAGTCATGTTCAGATCCATGATGTTGCTGAATTCAAAGCCGATCGCCTTTTCACCGGCTGCCCCTACATAAGGCGTATAGAAGTCGGCAGCAGAAGTATTCTGCAAGCCGCGGATCTTGTCATTCAGTCCAGCATTGTCTGCAATGGTCATTGATGCCAGCCCCGTGCCGCTGACATTGCCGCCCTCCAAGGAAACGTCCAGATACTGATACAGATATGCGATTACAGTTTTTCGGTTCTGGGATACACCGGACATGCCGTAATAGTCCACGCCCAGCGGATTGTTGACAGTCTGTACTACCACGTTGGCAGAACGGTTCAGGGACTTGACTTCGGTAACCGCCGCTTCAATGTTTGCCGCAACAGTTTCCACCAGAGCCGGCAGATCCCGAGCAAGCTTGCTGTTTGCCGCAGAAAGCTTCGAGCCATCACTGGTCAGCTTGTTTGCCACGTCAGTAAGCGTCTTACAGTTGTCCATATCCACCAGGTCGGCGTTTTTATACAGTACTTCTTCTATAAAGTCGTTGACACCCACAGAGATCATTACCACATCTGCGGTCTGCACATCGCGTTTCATATTCTGATTGGACTGCAAGTCAGAAACCAGCTTACCGGAAGTGGTGCCCACTGTGGCATAGTTCACCGCATTGCCGCCCAGATAGTTCGCCATATAGGAAACTGCCGACTCGCTGCCGCTGACTTCTGCCAGACAGTCGTCACCCAGTGCCACGACCTTCGGGGTAACTGCAAGGCTGGAAGTGTCTGCCGCAAATACCGGCAGTGCCAGTCCGGTGGCTGCTGTGACAACGGCACAGGCTGCCGCAATGCCTCTTTTCCAAAAATGTTTTTTACTCATATCGTTTTTCCTTTCTGTACAGGCAGAGCCGCCGTCCCCCCTTATGGCAACACTGCATAAAGCTTACTTGTTGACTTCATCTGATGCTGCCCCTATGGCAATACCACACAAAGAGCGTCTGGCGACTTTGCACGCCATCTGCTTGCAAATTTCTCGTCATATTTCACAAAAATGCTCGTGAATACATCCAGTATTCACTCCGCTTTTTGTTTCATCTGACGAAAAATTTGACGACGCATCTGTCGCACAATCTTTGTGCGGTATTGCCCTATATTTTTTCGCACGGCTCTGCATTTCCTTTACGATATTGTCATTATACCGTGTTTTTCCGATTCTGTCAAGATAAAACCGCACAAAGCTGATGCCTAAGATACATCACCAGATTTTCCGGCAGAGTTTCCCCAAAAAGCGAAACCGTGCCTGCCCTCAAAAGGACAAGCACGGTTTCAGTAAAGCAATGAGAAAAAGAGAGATAACTGCAAAATTCAAAAATTGCATGTGGAAATGTGACTGACATCTCGCAATTCTATTTTGTCAGCCCATATCCGTTCGAAGCATCATCACACGCGGGATTTCCGTTTTCTGTGAATCATCTGCCTTGCTTCTGTGATAATTATATCACATTTGCACCATTCTGTCAACAGGAAAGTACTGTATTCGTGTAAAATATCCAATTCGTTTTTTGTGCAATTTCACAACACGGATTTTATGCACCTTGTTTTCCTTGTCCAGCTGGTACAATTTCTGCAAGCATTTCCCTCGTGAAAAACGTTTTCCACAATTTTATCCACTTTTCCACATGCACCCGTGTGGAAAGCGGTGGAAAAGGGCGGGCTTTATGCAGTATTTCCTCAGTTCTTGATGATTTCCGCGGAATCCAGCAGAACGGTAAACGGTCCGTCGTTGCACAATTCCACCTGCATATCTGCCCCGAATATGCCGGATTCTACCACAGACACCCGTTCCCGACAGTACGCCTTGCATGCCTCATAAAGGGCTTCCGCCTGTGCCGGCGGTGCCGCGTGCACAAAACTGGGGCGATTCCCCTTGCGGCAGTCCGCATACAGAGTAAACTGGGACACCAGCAGCAGACTGCCGCCGACATCTTGCAGCGAGAGGTTGATCTTATCGTTTTCGTCCGAGAAGATCCGCAGCCGCAGCAGCTTGTCCACCATTTTTTCCATGATCTCCGTGGTATCCTCCGGTGCAATGCCCAGCAGCACCAGATACCCCTGTTCGATTGCACCAGTGACATTGCCGTCTACGGTGACTTTTGCGTGTTTTACACGCTGTACCAACATTTTCATACCTGATCCCTCACTTGAATTTGTTCCAGCACCTTGCCGATGGGTTCCCGAATGCACAGGTCTGCCTGTTCGTCCATGGGCGTTGCATCACGGTTCAGCAGCACCAGATGTTCCCCGCGGAAATACCGCAGCAGTCCTGCCGCCGGATAGACCGTCAGCGAAGTGCCGCCCACCAGCAGCAAGTCTGCGTTGGCAATGGCGTTCACAGAGCGTGTCAGCGTGTCCTCCGGCAGAGATTCCTCATAGAGTACCACGTCCGGCTTCACTCTGCCGCCGCATTTGTCGCAGTGTGGCACACCGGTGGTCATCATGATCCACTCGGCATCATAGACGGCACCGCACACCTGACAGATATTCCGGTGCACACTGCCATGAAGTTCCAGCACACTCCTGCTGCCCGCCAGCTGGTGCAACCCATCAATGTTCTGGGTAACTACTGCCAGCAGTTTTCCTGCCTGTTCCAGCTCCGCCAGTTTCTTGTGTGCTGCGTTGGGCTTCGCCGTCAGACAGATCATTTTGTTCCGGTAAAAGCGGTAAAACTCTGCGGTGTGCCGTTCAAAATAGGTGTGGCTCAGAATCGTTTCCGGTGGCACATCATACTGCTGATGATACAGCCCGTCCTGACTGCGGAAATCCGGAATCCCGCTTTCGGTAGAAACGCCGGCTCCGCCAAAAAACACAATACGATCCGACTGATCCACCCATTGCTGCAATTGTTTGATTTTTTCCGTTTCCATAATACCCGCCCCTTTCTATCCGACAATGACGCTGACATAAAACGTCCGGCGGCGTGGACCGTCGAATTCGCAGAAGTACACACCCTGCCATGTGCCCAGCACCAGTCTGCCGTTCCGCACGGGAATGGTCACGCTGCTGCCCATTGCCGAAGCACGGGCGTGAGCAGAGGAATTGCCCTCCATATGGTGAAATTCCGGTCTGTCCGGAAACGCCTTCCGATATGCCAGCAGCAGGTCTGTTACTACATCGGGGTCGGCGTTTTCGTTAATGGTGATGCCGGCGGTGGTGTGGGGGCAGTAAACGACACAGATGCCGTCTGTGATGCCGCTGTCCGCTACGGCTCCCTGCACCTGTGCCGTGATCGGGCAGAGATTCTCTGCCGGTGTTTCCAGTGTATACGAATATAGCATGGCATTTGCTCCTTTTTTCGGTAGTATCTTTATTATAGAATATCTGTCCGGAAAATGCAAGCCCTTTCTTTTTCGTGCAAAATTTCATCTGTTTCTTTTGCTTTTTTAACAAACAGCCATCATTTTTCGCCATTATTTTTTCAGCAACATTGAAAAGAAAACTTTTCGGAAAACGCTGAAAAAAATTTGCGGTTTTCTATTGACAAATCGCCGATTTTATAGTATAATAATAAAGCTGTTTGATGCAGTTTCTGGAGAGGTGTCCGAGTGGTTTAAGGAGCTAGTCTTGAAAACTAGTGATTCCGCAAGGAACCGTGGGTTCGAATCCCACCCTCTCCGCCAGTTGAATACATTCGGAACGGAACGTTTCTCATGACGTTTCCTCCTTTGGATCATAAAATGCGGAAGTACCCAAGTGGTGAAGGGGCTCCCCTGCTAAGG
>ERZ827496.4213-NODE-4213-length-11479-cov-3.417192_pt1 | contig 11479 bp, 8 predicted proteins | sample MGYA00519769_ERZ827496 | MGnify/ENA primary metagenome ERZ827496 (study PRJEB31778, sample SAMEA3449327) | human gut metagenome | biome: human gut; feature: human-associated habitat; material: faeces | place: United Kingdom | collected 2010/2012 ...
ATCCTTGCCCTTGTAGTAGTAGCACCCGTTCGTCCCGATGAAATCGGCAGGGTCGTTTGCCATAATCGCGCCTTGGTTCTGATAGAACTCATAGACGGATAGATCCGCGCAGACATAGATGGGATTCCTGAGAACATCCGCAAGTCGTGTGCGTCCCCACGGCTTTCCGTTTTTGAGAATGCCGTGGGCTTGAAAGTAGCGGATAATGTCACCGTAGGAGCATTCCGGCTTGGAGTAAAGCTCATAGATCAGCCGCACCTGCTCTGCTTCTTCCGTGTTGATCTCATACATGGAAGTCTTGACACCATCAATGGTCGTCGGAATCAGCCGGAAGCCATACGGAACTCTGCCGCCCATATAGAAACTCTTTTGGCTGCGGGAGTAGTAGGCATCAGCCACGCGCTTTTGAATGGTTTCTCGTTCCAGCTGCGCAAACACGATGCAGATATTGAGCATGGCGCGTCCCATCGGGGAAGATGTATCGAATTTCTCTGTTGTGGACACAAACTCGACCTTGTGTGTTCCGAACTGCTCCATCATATTGGAGAAGTCAAGAATGGAACGGCTGATACGGTCCAGCTTGTAAACAACGACCTTGCCGATCACTCCGTTTTCGATGTCGTTCATCATTTCCGCAAAGGCGGGGCGGTCTGTATTCTTCCCGCTGTAGCCTCTGTCGGTATAAACCTTGTACTGTTCACCTCTCATTTCGTATTGGCAGAACTCAATCTGGCTTTCGATGGAAATGCTATCGGCTCTGTCAACGGATTGTCTTGCGTATATTGCATTCATTTTGTAGCTCCTTTCTCATAGAAAAGAGCTGCTGACAGGTACATCATACCGCAGCAGCTTCTAAATAGCTATTATTTTCCTGTTGTTTTTCGTATTTGATAAAAATCTCGAAAAGGCCCTCTTCAATACATCGCCGCTGCTCCATGCACTCTTCAGCGGTAAGTTGAGGGGAGAGGTTTTCAATTCGAATCATGGCTTTTCTGCCGGAAACGATATGCGCATCACTGTCGTAAGTGAAGGGGCGGACAATAATAACGATCACCTCCCTTGGGTGCTATCACTCTATTTATAAAAAACTCGTCCTATGCAAAAGAGACAGACCCAATCGGTCTGTCTCTTTCACCGGTATAATTCATGGCAGGGAAGTACGGATCACCTACATGCCTCCCATGGTTTGCTCATGCTGTTGTTTTTTCTGTTTCTCTTGCGCAGACTGTTCATCCAATTTTTCTTTCACAGCCAGAGCCGCGCCCGCGGCGAAGCCGATCACCGCGCCGAAGTTTTCGGCGGCGATTTTCGCCTCCATGCGCCGCCGCTTTTCCTCGGCATCCTCGTCCTCATCCAGCAGTGTTCCTACGGCAGACAGTCCTGCCACGGCGGGGATCAGAGGAACAGGCCGCGGATCGCCGCCGCGCCATACCAACCCGCCAGTGCCGCCGTGCCAAGGATCAGCACCAGCATGATCCACTTGAGGGCCACCAGCAGGCTGAAGTCCGGGAGCCAGTCGATCCACTTGGAGGAATATTTCTCGCTCAGGTTCCCAACCCGTTCCAGCAGTCTGTTCATTTCCGTCAGCGATCTCTGCATCTCCGTGAGCGACTTCTGCACCGGCGTCAGGTCGATGTGTGGTTTCAGCTCCGGCAGGGTCTTCCGAATTTCCTCCAGCTCCCAGTTTATTCCGTCTGCCTGCTCCGTCAGCTTGTTCATCGCCTGCGGCAGATCGCACTGGATCACAATGGGCTGGATCGGCTGCGGCAGCGGCGCAGGCGTCAAGGTCGAGCCAATGGGCTTTCTGATCGTCAAGGACGGCAATGTGCGTATGCTCAACGTCATGCCGCCCGCCTCGAACACGTTCGACCGCCTGATCGACATGACCCCGCAGGTCTTTGACCGCATCGACCGGTTCATTGACCAGCGCAAGGCCGACAAAGCATAATCCACGCTCTGAGCGCCCATAATAAGCACCGCCCGAAACTTCAAAAGGGTGGTGCTTGTTTTGAAACGAACGATATTTGCGCTCCTGTGCGCGCTCGCCATGCTCTTGCCGTGTGCGCCGCGTGCCTATGCCGCCGGGACGGACAATGCGGCACAGGCCGCCATCGTCGTGCATCCCGAGACCGGAACGGTGCTCTATGAAAAGAATGCGGACGCACGCCTCGGCATCGCCAGCACGACGAAGATCATGACGGCGCTCGTCGTGCTCGAGTACTGTGCGCTCGGGGAACCGGTCGAGATCCTGCCGGAATACACGGCGGTCGAGGGCTCGTCGATGTATCTGCGCGCCGGAGAGACGTATACGGTCGAGGAACTGCTCTACGGCATGATGCTCGTGTCCGGCAATGACGCCGCGCTCGCGCTCGCATGCCACACGGCGGGCTCGGTAGAGGCGTTTGCAGATATGATGAACGATAAGGCACGTGCGCTCGGCATGACCGGCAGCGCCTTTCAGAACCCAAACGGGCTCGATGCCGAGGGACATTATTCCACGGCGCGCGACATGGCGGCGCTCACCTGTGCGGCTATGGCGAACGACACATTTTGTGCCATCGTGGCCACCGAGCGCGCGACTATCGGAGGGCAAACGCTCGTCAATCACAACCGGCTGCTGCGCAGCTATGCCGGCGCGATCGGCGTCAAGACCGGCTACACGAAGGCGTCCGGGCGCACGCTTGTCTCGTGCGCGCAGCGCGGCGCGACGCGCTTTGTCTGCGTGACGCTCTCGGATCCGGACGACTGGAATGATCACACGCGCCTGCTCGACTGGGCGTTTGAAAACTATGCGTATCGCGCCGTCGCCGGAGATACGCCGGTGTATGCCGTTCCGGTGCTTTCCGGCACGGTGCAGGTCTGCGCGGTAACACCGGAGCGGGAGGCCTATCTGCTCCTGCGGCCGGAGGATACGGTGACGCTCACAGCGGAGCTGCCGCGCTTCGCGTTTGCACCGGTGCAGCAGGGGGCGCAGGCAGGCACACTTACGGCGGTTGGTCCGGCGGGGCAGAGCGTCACGGTGGCGCTGTGCTACCGTGATCCTGCGGCGCTTGACCCGAGCGTGAAGGCCACGCCGTTTGCACGGCTCGGCCGCCTGTGGACGCGCGTCAGCCGGTATTTTTCCGCTTACTATCCTGAATTTTGAGGTGATGACCATGCAGCAGCGGCTGCAAAAGTGCATTTCTGAGGCGGGCGTTGCATCCCGCCGCGCGGCTGAAACAATGATCTCCGCAGGCCGTGTGACCGTCAACGGCTGCGTTGCACAGCTCGGCGCGCAGGCAGACCCGGAGACCGACGTCATCTGCATTGATGGCCGTCCGCTGCCGTCCAGAGCACCGAAGCGGTACATAATGCTCAATAAGCCGCGCGGCTATGTCACGACGCTGCACGACGAGCGCGGCCGCAAAACGGTGGCGGATCTTGTGGCCTCGGCGGGAGAGCGACTGTATCCGGTCGGCCGGCTGGATCTGGATTCCGAGGGGCTGCTCATTTTGACCAATGACGGCGAGATCGCAAACTGCCTCATGCACCCGTCGCACGAGATCACCAAGACCTATGAGGTCGACGTTGCGGGCGGCGATCTTGCAGCGGCAGCAGAGGTCATGCACGCCGTCACGGAGCTGGAGGGCTATCGCGTCCGTCCGGCGGAGGTGACGGTGCTCGCGCCCGGCCGTCTGTCCGTCACGATCCATGAGGGGCGCAACCGGCAGGTGCGCCGTCTGTGTGCGCTCGCGGGTCTGCGCGTGCTGCGCCTTGTGCGCGTGGCGGAGGGAGAGCTGCGCCTCGGCACACTCGCGCCGCGCCAGTGGCGGGAATTGACCGATGCGGAGGTCGCCTACCTAAAATCGCACCTTTGAGGCGAGGAAGTTTATGCAAGTTTTTCGCGCAAAAGTTGCAGATGTGACTTGCAAAATACCCGGCATTTGCTTAAAATATAAAAATACGCTGTGACATAGCAGCAAAAAATGCGTATTTGCAAGGTGAACATATGAAAATGGATATATTGTCTGTTTTGGAACATAAATTTCCCTCCTTTTCGAAGGGGCAGCGGACGATCGCACAGTTTATTCTCAAGAACTATGATAAGGCGGCCTTCATGACGGCTGCGCGCCTCGGCGAAGTGACCGGCGTGAGTGAGTCGACCGTCGTGCGCTTTGCGGCCGACCTCGGCTACCGGGGCTATCCCGGCATGAAAAAAGCGCTGCAGGAGATCGTACGCAACCGCCTGACCTCGGTCGAGCGCATTGAGGCGGCTGAGAGCACCATGGACGGGCACGATGTCCTCAAGGCAGTGCTGCGTGCCGACATCAATAACCTTCAGGCCACGCTCGACGAGATCGATCAGGATTACTTCAATCAGGCGGTCGATATGATCCTGTCTGCAAAGCACATCTACATCATCGGCATGCGCACGTCCACGACGCTGGCGGATTTTCTGGCGATCTATCTTAAGCTCCTGCTCGATAACGTCACCGTTGTCAAGGAGATCGCCGCGCGCGAGGTCTACGAGCAGCTGCTGCGCATCGGTGAGGGCGACCTCATCATCGGCATCAGCTTCCCGCGCTATTCCAAGCGCACGATCAGCGCCATGAAGTTTGCGCGCGACCGCGGTGCACGTTGCCTCGGCCTGACGGACGGCAAGGTCTCGCCGCTCAATGAGATCTCGGACGTCTGCCTGTATACGAAAAGTGAGATGGTCTCGTTCCTGGATTCTCTCGTCGCACCGCTGAGCATGATCAACGCGCTCATCATGGCGGTCAGCGCGCGCGACCGTACGCGCACGTTCGAGACCTTCCGGGAGCTGGAGAACGTCTGGAAAGAATACGAGGTGTATGGAACCGTTGAAAGCTGATGTAGTCGTGATCGGCGGCGGTGCGGCCGGGTCCATGTGCGCGCTCACAGCGGCGCAGCGCGGGCTGAGCGTCGTGCTGCTCGAGCCGAACAAGATGCTCGGCAAGAAGCTGCGCATCACCGGAAAAGGCCGCTGCAATGTGACGAACAACTGCGACATCAAGACCGTGCTTGCAAACATCCCCGGCGACGGACGCTTTCTCTACAGCGCGCTCAACCGTTTCGAGCCGCACGACACGATGGCGCTGTTTGAATCCCTCGGCGTGCCGCTCAAGACCGAGCGCGGCAACCGCGTGTTTCCGGTCTCCGACCGCTCACACGACATCGCCAATGCGCTTGAGCGCGCCTATGCGCGGGCGGGCGGGCGCGTTCTGCACGCCGCTGCGACCGATATTCTGACGCGCGACGGCGCAGTTTCCGCCGTCGTGACCACGGAGGGCACGATCGACTGTGATGCGGCCGTTGTCTGCACCGGCGGCATGTCGTACCCGCTCACCGGCTCGACCGGCGACGGCTATCGCTTTGCGCAGCAATTCGGCCACACGGTCACGCCGCTGCGCGCCTCGCTCGTGCCGCTGGAATCCAACGACCCTTGGTGCGCCGAGATGCAGGGCTTTTCTCTGCGCAACGTGACGCTCACGGTCTATGATGAGCACAATAAGCAGGTCTATTCCGACCTCGGAGAGATGCTCTTCACGCATTTCGGTGTCTCCGGCCCGCTGGTCCTGTCGGCAAGCGCGCATATGCGCGACTTCTCGCAGCACAGCTACCGTCTGTCCATCGACCTGAAGCCGGCGCTGGATGAAAAGAAGCTCGACGCGCGCATCCTGCGTGATTTTCAGAAATATGCCAACCGGGACTTTAAGAACGCGCTCTATGACCTCGCAGGTCATGCCATGATCCCGGTGCTCGTGCGCCTGTCCGGTATTCCGGAGGATACGAAGGTCAATACTGTCACGCGCGAACAGCGGCACAAGCTCGTAGACCTGTTTAAGCATTTCCCGGTCTCCGTGTGCGGTACGCGCCCGATCAGCGAGGCGATCATCACCTCCGGCGGCGTGTCGGTCAAGGAGATCAATCCCCGCACCATGGCATCCAAGCGGATGCCGGGGCTGTATTTTGCCGGAGAGGTGCTCGATCTGGACGCCTATACCGGCGGTTATAACCTGCAGATCGCGTGGAGCACCGGCTATGTGGCCGGAAACGCTGTCTGCACATAACGAGGAAAGGAAACGAACGTTTTGGATACTCATATTACTGTTGCTATTGACGGCCCTTCCGGTGCCGGAAAAAGTACGATCGCCCGCGCGGCTGCGCGCCGCTTTGGCCTGATTTATGTGGACACCGGTGCGATCTACCGCACCGTCGGTCTTGCCGGAGAGCGCGCCGGGGTGAACTGCTCGGATGCGGATGCCATGCAGGCGCTGCTGCCGGCGCTGCGCATCGAGCTCGTGTATGATGCGGCGGGAGAGCAGCGGATGCTGCTCAACGGTGAGGACGTCTCGGATACGATCCGTCTGCCGGAGGTGTCACTGCTGGCCTCGCGCGTGTCGGCGCTGCCGGTCGTGCGCGCGTTCCTGCTTGATATGCAGCGCAGCCTTGCCCGCACGCACAGCGTCGTTATGGACGGGCGCGACATCGGCACGGTCGTCCTGCCGGATGCCGGGCTGAAGATCTTTCTGTCCGCCTCGGCGGAGTGCCGCGCGCAGCGCCGCTGGCGTCAGCTGCAGGAAAAGGGCATTCAGGAGCCGTATGCCGACGTGCTGCGTGAGCTCGAGCAGCGCGATTATGACGATACCCACCGCGCCATTGCGCCGCTCAAGGCAGCGCCGGACGCCGTGCACATCGACACGAGCGAGCTCACGCTTGAGCAGAGCATTGACGCCGTGTGCGCAGCAGTCCGCACGCGTTTCGGACTGGAGGCGGACGCATGAGAGAGCTGCTCGTCGCCAAGTCTGCCGGTTTTTGCTTCGGCGTCAGCCGCTCGGTCAAAATGGCCGAGGAGATGCTCGCGGCCGAGGCGAACTGCTACAGCCTCGGCGAGCTGATCCATAACGACGACGTTGTGCAGCACCTGCGCTCAGAGGGGCTCACGGTCGCGGACGGACCGGAGCAGATCCCGCAGGGCGCGTCGGTCATCATCCGATCCCACGGCGTCAGCCGTGCAGAGTTTGAGGCCGTGCAGCGCACGGGCGCGACGGTGTATGACGCGACCTGCCCGAAGGTCAAGCGCATCCACGAGATCGTGGCGGAGGCCTCCGCTGAGGGGCGGCAGCCGGTCATCATCGGAGCCGCCGACCACCCGGAGGTGCGTGCGATCTGCGGCTGGTGCACATCCCCAATTGTGGTCAATGACGCCTCACAGCTCGCCGCGCGTATCGCTGACGGCACCATCGACTGTGCAAAACCGCTGACTGTTGTCATCCAGACGACCCAAACGCAAGAAAAACTGCTGGAATGTCAGAAAATTATAAAAAAAGAGTGTACAAACGCCAAATTGTTTGATACAATATGTGGTGCTACGTTTACACGTCAGACAGAGGCCGCGCAGATGGCCCGCAACTGCAATGCAATGGTCGTTGTCGGCGGCAGCCACAGTGCAAACAGCCGCCATCTCTACGAGATCTGCTGCAGTGCGTGTGCAAACGTGCAATTTATTGAAAACGCAGCGCAGCTTGATACAAGCGCGTTCGTACATGCGGATACGGTCGGCCTGACAGCCGGGGCCTCCGTGCCTGCATGGATCATTAAGGAGGTAAAACAAAAGATGAGTGACGAGATCCTGACTCAAGAAAATCCCATGGAGACTGAAAATTTTGATGAAATGCTGGAGGCATCTCTCAAGCCTATATATAATGGAGAAAAGGTAACCGGTACGGTCGTGGCCATTTCCGCCACCGAGATCAGTGTCGATATCGGCACCAAGTATTCCGGCTTCATCCCGACCAGCGAGTTTACCGACGACGGCATCAAGGTTGAAGATGTCCTGCACGTCGGCGACAGCATTGAGGCGAGTGTTGTGCGCGTCAACGATGTCGAAGGCACTGCGATGCTCTCCAAGAAGCGCCTGGACGCTGTGAAGAACTGGGCCGCCATTGAAGAGGCACAGGAGAGCGGCGAGATCGTTGAGGGCAAGGTCACCGAGGACAACAAGGGCGGCATCGTTGTGTCCGTCAAGGGCATCCGCGTGTTCGTGCCCGCTTCCCAGTCCGGCCTGCCGAAGGACGCTGCCATGTCCGAGCTCGTCGGCCAGACCGTGCGCCTGAAGATCACCGAGGTCAATCGCGGCCGTAAGCGCGTTGTCGGCTCCATCCGCGCTGTCGCCCAGAAGGAGCGCCGCGAGCGTGCCGAGAAGATCTGGAGCGAGATCGAGGTCGGCAAGCACTATCACGGTGTTGTCAAGTCCCTGACGTCCTACGGTGCGTTTGTTGACATCGGCGGCATTGACGGCATGGTGCACGTCTCCGAGCTGAGCTGGAGCCGCATCAAGCAGCCGTCCGACGTGCTGTCCGTCGGCGACGAGGTCGATGTCTACGTTATCAGCTTCGACGCGGAGAACCACAAGATCTCCCTCGGCTACAAGGATCCCAACGGCAACCCCTGGACCAAGTTCACGACGACCTTCCAGGTCGGCGACGTGGCAAAGGTCACCATCGTCAAGCTCATGCCCTTCGGCGCGTTTGCCGAGGTGCTGCCCGGTGTTGACGGCCTGATCCATATCTCCCAGATCGCCAACCGCCGCATCGGCAAGCCCGATGAGGTGCTCACCGTCGGCGACATTGTCGATGCGAAGATCACCGCGATCGACGAGGAGAAGCACAAGATTTCCCTGTCCATCCGCGCGCTGACCGCTCCCGAGCCGGCTCCGGTGCGTGAGCGCCCGGCCAAGAAGCCGATGGCTCCCGAGGCTGATGCCCTCGTCTACGAGATCTCTGCTACCGGTGAGGCTACCGGCAACATCCCCGAGATCGACTTCGACGATATCGACGAGTAATTTGATTTGAAAGCATCCCTGCACACGTGTGCAGGGATGCTTTTTTGCTGCCCGCACCTTGCGCCGGGGCGTGTTTCTGATTATAATGAAACCATAACAACTGTGTATGTACAAAGGAGCGATCCTATGGCACTTTACGGGAAGATCAGGGCAAAGCTCGGCGGCAAGCCGTTTTGCACGATGGTCGTACTGGCGGCAGGCTCGTCCAAACGTATGGGGCGCGACAAACTGATGATGGAGGTCGGCGGCATACCGGTGCTCGTGCGCTCGCTGCAGGCCATGCAAAACTGCGCCGCGGTCGACGAGCTGATCGTTGTCACGCGCACGTCGCGCCTCGAGGAGATCGCTGCGCTGCGTGACCAATATGCCCTCACGAAGATGACGAAGGTCGTCGTCGGCGGTATGACGCGCGCCGAGTCGTCGCTGGCCGGCGTTCTGGCTGCGAGCAATCGCGCCACGCTCATCGGCATCCATGACGCCGCGCGCCCGCTCGTGACGGATGTGATCATCACCGATACGATCAACGCGGCGCAAAAGAGCCGCGCGGCCGCGCCCGGCATCCCGGTGCGCGACACGGTCAAAGTAACGTCCGACGGCATCATTACCGGTACGCCCGCCCGCTCGACGCTCTCCGCCATTCAGACGCCGCAGGTGTTTCAGGCGGATCTCATCAAGGCTGCGCTTACCAACGCCATGCGCAAGCATCTGGCCATCACGGACGACTGCTCGGCAGTTGAGCAGCTACGCGTGAAGCCCGTCGTGACGCAGGGCTCGGAGGAGAACATCAAGATCACGACGCCGATCGACATCGAGCTTGCCGAGCTCATCCTGAGGAGGCGCGGCAAGGCATGATGCGCATTGGACACGGATATGATGTGCACCGGCTCGTTCAAGGGCGCAGGCTGGTTCTTGGCGGCGTGGACATTCCGCACGAGACCGGTCTGCTCGGCCATTCGGATGCCGATGTGCTCACGCACGCCGTCATGGACGCGCTGCTTGGCGCGGCTGCCATGGGGGATATCGGCAAGCTTTTCCCGGACAATGACCCCGCATTTGCCGGGGCGGACAGTCTGGCGCTGCTGCGCGAGGTGGTGGCGCGCCTGCACGCCGAAGGGTATACGGTTGGCAACTTAGACTGCACGGTGCTCGCACAGGCGCCGAAGCTCGCGCCGCACATTGCGCAGATGCGCTGTAATCTGGCCAAGTGTCTGGACGTCGGCACGGACTGTGTCAGCATCAAGGCAACGACCGAGGAGGGACTCGGTTTCACCGGTGCGCGCGAGGGTATCGCTGCGCACGCGGTCGTGCTGCTCGAGAAACAGGCGTAAACGCCGGCGCCGCTCCCGCATAGAATGGTGCATCACCATGTGGGAGGGAGCTCATGATGCAGCGCTATTGTCTGATCCTGTGCCGGTCGCTGACCTATGCACAGCGGTCGTCGCGGGTGCTTGAGCGCGCGGGCATCACTGCCGTCGTGCGTAAAGCGCCGCTAAGCGTCTCCAAAACCGGATGCACGTATTGCGTCAAACTGAAGGAAACCCAACTGGAACGCGCTCTGCTGCTCCTGGACCGCGCAGCGATCCAGCGGGGAAAAATCTATCGCCTGCTGGAAGACGGTACTTACCAGGAGGTGACGGTATGATCTATCTGGACTCGGCGGCCACGAGCCTGCTCAAGCCGCCGTCGGTGGCACATGCAGCGTCGATGGCCATACGCACGATGGCGAGCCCCGGCCGCGGCGGACACAGCGCTGCCATGCGCGCGGCCGACACGGTCTTTGCCTGTCGGGCGGCGGCCGCGGCGCTCTTTCACGTCCCGGAGCCGGAGCGCGTTGCGTTTACCATGAATGCGACGCATGCGCTCGACATTGCCATTCACTCGCTCGTTTCGCCTGGCGATCCGGTCGTGATCTCCGGCTATGAGCACAACTCCGTCACGCGCCCGTTATATGCCTTGGGCGCGCAGGGGCGCGTTGCGGCGAGCCCGCTGTTCGATCCTGCGGCGGCGGTCGATGCTTTCCGGCGCGCACTGCCGGGTGCGAGGGCGGCCGTGTGCACGATGGTGTCGAACGTGTTCGGCTATCTGCTGCCGGTGCAGGAGATCGCGGAGCTCTGCGCAGCGGCACGCGTCCCGCTGATCGTGGACGCATCGCAGGCGGCCGGCTGCGTCGCGCTGGACGCGTCCGCGCTCGGTGCGGCCTTTGTTGCCATGCCGGGGCACAAGGGGCTGCTCGGGCCGCAGGGAACGGGCATTTTGCTGTGCTTCGCGCAGCCGGAGCCGCTGCTGTATGGCGGCACCGGTTCACAAAGTATGCTCCAGACCATGCCGGAACAGCTGCCCGACCGGCTTGAGGCGGGCACGCACAATGTCCCCGGCATCGCGGGCCTGCTGGCGGGTATCCGCTACGTGTCCGCGCAGGGCGTGGACAATATCGCCCGGCGGGAGCGAAGACTTTCGCAGAATCTGAGCGAGCGCCTGCGCAGGGAGACACGGCTGGAGGTGTTTGCATCACCGGATGCGTCCTGCCAGACGGCGGTGCTGTCCGTTCGCTGCCGCGATATGGACTGCGAGACGCTGGCACAGGCGCTTGCGCACAGCGGCATAGCCGTGCGCGCGGGGCTGCACTGTGCGCCG
>ERZ827496.4220-NODE-4220-length-11456-cov-4.698184_pt1 | contig 11456 bp, 10 predicted proteins | sample MGYA00519769_ERZ827496 | MGnify/ENA primary metagenome ERZ827496 (study PRJEB31778, sample SAMEA3449327) | human gut metagenome | biome: human gut; feature: human-associated habitat; material: faeces | place: United Kingdom | collected 2010/2012 ...
AAGAACGTCTGTATATCATCAGCAAGGACACCGACTTCGACCTGAACCAGCAGTTCTACGACCGGTACCTGCAAGAGGATGTGCACGCTCTGTCGATTTATTCTACCATTGAGAATGCAATGAAAGGCATTCCCACGAGAGATGCCGTACAGGCTCTGGAAGAAACTGCTGCGGCTGCATCTGCGGATACGACTTCAACAGAAGAAGAAAACGTACCGGCAGCACCGAAAAAGACAAAGAGCAGTGCGGCAATGCTGTTTCCGAAAGAGTTACAGTCGGAAGTGCGGGAACTGCTGGACACAGACGACAAGCAGGCGGTGAATCGGATCTGTGCGATCATCACCGCTTCGGAAGATCTGCTGACACTGAACAACCTGCTGTCCCGCTATTACCACGACGGCAAACAGGTGAAAGACATGTATCACAAACTGAAGCCGTCCTATAAGGCACTCCGTAAGCTGGCAAACGGTACGAAGTGACAGACTTTCAAAACCCAAAAGAGCACCCTCCGGTGGAACTGGCCGGAGAGTGCTCTTTTTGCTTCATAAAAATGAAAAACCGAAAACAAGCGGCAATTGCCTTTGTTTTCGGTCACTTTTCATATTCAACTGTCAAAAACAGAGCTTACGCACGCTCGATCTTGCCGGAGCGCAGGCATCTGGAGCAAACGTACATATGACAAGGAGTTCCCTTCACAATCGCTTTTACACGCTTTACGTTCGGCTTCCATGTTCTGTTCGACCGTCTGTGGGAGTGAGAAACCTTGATACCGAAGGTAACACCCTTTCCGCAAACTTCACATTTAGCCATTCTACTGCACCTCCTTATCCTAACATTGCATGCCGACCGCCGGAAAATAGACTTCTGCGACAGTCTGCAAACTAACATATCTATTTTATCAAATTTCCCGAAAAAAAGCAACCCTTTTCCTTGGATTCTTTTGAATATTTTTTTTGCGATCAAAATACCTTTCGAAAAACACAATTATTTGCGAAAATAGACTGTAAAATCAAATGCAGACTTATTTTCAAAAAGCAACCGAAAAAGAAATCGGCACATTTCCGGCATTCTGTCCTGCGGAAATCTTGTAAATTTTATGTCAAACGGCAAAATAGGCTTGAATTTTTCCGGAAAACCATGTATAATAAAAAGAACACATTATAGGGTATCTGGGTAGAACATTTTCATTTGGAAAGGACTGGAGCAATGGGAATTTTGAGTAATTTTATGAACTTGAATCGTTATGAGATTCTGGCAAGAATCGTGATCATATTGTTGGTGTTGCCGCTGCATGAGTTTGCTCATGGCTGGGTGGCACGGAAATGCGGTGATGACACCGCCGAAGCTGCCGGACGGCTGACGCTGAATCCGCTGGCACACGTAGACCCTTTCGGTGCAGTGCTGCTGCTGCTGACCGGATTCGGCTGGGCAAAGCCGGTGCCGATCAATCCGGCACGAATGAACCACCCCCGCAAGGGCATCATCTGGACATCACTGGCGGGGCCGCTGTCCAATCTGCTGGCGGCACTGGTGGGCGTGGTGCTGATGCAGATCGTCTTTCCGTTTTACTATGCCGACCCCAACGCCGTTTTGACAGGCATCTATACGCTGCTGTACTGGTTTGTGGCGATCAACATTTCGCTGGCAGTGTTCAACCTGATTCCCGTGCCGCCGCTGGACGGCTCCAAGGTGCTGATGATGCTGCTGCCGTACCGCCAGTCCGCGTGGCTTGAGCGAAACCAGCGGTATTTGTCGCTGGCACTGTGGATCCTGATTCTGGTGGGCGTACTGAGCACACCGCTGAGTTATCTGTCCAACTGGATCATGCACTTCTTCGTCTGGGCGACCCAGTGGATCGGCACGCTGGTACAGATGGTGATGTGAGTTCATGCAGACGATTTCGTTTAAGCTGGAGGTCTTTGAAGGCCCCATGGACCTGCTGCTGAATCTGATTTCCAAGCACAAGCTGAACATCTATGACATTGAGATCTCCAGCCTGCTGGAACAGTATCTGGCGTATCTGGATCAGTGTCGGGAACAGGACCTGGAGCTGGCAGGGGAATTTCTGGAGATGGCTGCACGGCTGATCTACATCAAAACGGCTTCGCTGCTGCCCCGTCCGGAAGATGCCCAAAAGGAAAAGCAGGCATTACAGGGGGCACTGATCGAGTATGCCCTCTGTAAGCAGGCGGCACAGGCTCTGGCACAGCGTTTTGTGGGCGGACAGATCTTCACCCGTCCGCCGATGCAGGTGGAAGTTTCTCCGGCATACGCCAGAACCCACCTGTCCTGTGTGCTGCTGGAAACATGGAACACCATGGGGCAGAAACGCTTTGCCCCGCAGGAAAACGCCCGCGAACGGTTACAGCGTGTAGTGACGCGTCCGGTGGTGTCGGTGATGTCCAAGGTGGTCTACGTGATGCGAAAGGTGTATCACGATGAACACGTGTATTTCGGGGCACTGTACGCCGATGTGCGGGAGCGTTCTGCACGGGTGGCACTGTTTCTGGCGGTGCTGGAACTGACCAAGCATGGCAGGATCGGCATCAGCGAGGACGGCACCTATCTCTATCGCCGGACAGACTATGTGAAACATTCTGCAAAGGGTTGAGAGAATTTCATTTGTGCAGCCGTTCAGGTATGAATCCGAAGAATCGGGGAATGATAATGGAAAGAAACACCAGATCGCCGCTTTGCCTGATGCTGGAGGCGGTGCTGTTTGCCAGCGGAGAGCCGGTGCCGGTGTCCCGTCTGGCACAGGCTTGTGAAGTATCAGAATCCGCAGTGCAGACTGCCTTACAGCAGCTGGCGGCGTGGTATGAAAAACAAAAAAGTGCGATCTGCGTGCAGCAGCTGGGGGACAGCTGGCAGATGTGCACCCACCCTGCCTATGCGACTGTGATCCAGCGGGCAGTGGAAACCAAAAAGGCGGCTCCGCTGTCGGCGGCTGCCATGGAGGTTCTGACAATTGTGGCGTATAACCAGCCGGTCAGCAAAAGCTTTGTGGAGCATGTCCGCGGCGTGGACAGCAGTTCCGTGGTGAACACCCTTGTGGAAAAGGAACTGCTCACAGAAGCCGGACGGCTGGACGTGCCGGGCAAGCCGGTCGCCTATGCGACAACGCCCCATTTTCTCCGGTGCTTCGGCTTGCAGTCGCTGGACGAGCTGCCGCCGCTGCCGGTGTCGGCTGTGCCGCAGGAAATGGTATCGGAGTCGGAGGAATCTGACGATCTGGCAGAATGATGCAGAGGAGGCGAGTGGTCTATGGTTGGCTGGCTGATCGTGCTGGGGATCCTGGCACTGCTGCTGGGACTGCTGTTGTCGCCGTTCTCCTTTGCGTGGGACTACGATGCTCCGAAAGACCGCCTTTTCTGGAAGCTTTCGTGGCTGGGGATCTCCTTTGCTGACAGTGCTGGAAAGGGATTGTTTCAGCGGGAAAAAGAGGAATCCCGGAAGCCGGAAAAAGAACCGGAAAAGCGGAAGAAAAAGAAGCGGAAGAAGCCGAAAAAGTCCCGCCGACCGGCAAAAAAGAAGTCGCCGGAATCTTCGGAAAAGACCGAAAAGCAAAAGCTGGAACACGGCTGGGCTCTCATCAAGGGCAGCCTGTCCGTGCTTCCGAAACCGCTGCGGCTGCTGTGGAAAGGCATCTCTCTGAAGCAGCTGACAGTGGGTGTGCAGGTGGGACGGTTCGATGCACAGGAATGTGCCCTCGCCTACGGAGCAGCCAATGCGGCAGTGTACACCGCTGTGGGGCTGCTGGGCAGTGCCATGCGGGTACAGGTGCAGCAGATACAGGTGCAGTGTGCATTCGGGCAGGAGTGCTCCCGCTGGGTCGTCCGCGGAAAGCTGCATCTTTGTCTTCTGGCAGCTCTGGCGGCACTGTGCAACTTTGCCGTAGGCTATGCGATGCAGAAAAAACGGCAGGAAACTGACGGGAAAGAGAAAAAAGAAGATACCGCAGAAAAAGAACACGCTGCGGTGAGATAACAGGAGGTAAATATAATGGCAGAAAAGCGTCCGATTCAGGATCTCATGGGAGTTACAATGGAAAAAATGCGGGAAATGGTAGATGTGCAGACCATTATCGGAGATCCGATCGTGGTTTCTGACAAGGTGACCATTGTGCCCGTGTCAAAAGTGTCATACGGATTTGCCTCCGGCGGCTCTGACCTGCCGGTGAAAACCAATCCGAAAGACCTGTTCGGCGGCGGTGCCGGTGCCGGCGTGTCCATTCAGCCGGTCGCCTTTCTGGTGGTACAGGAAGACGGCGTGCGGCTGCTGCAAATGGACGAGGGCAGCGATGCTCTGTCCAGTGCCATTCGCTCGGTGCCGGAAGTGGTAGATCGTCTGGGCAGCATGTTCAAGAAGGGCGACAAGAAAAACGACAAAAAGACTGAAAAGCCGGAAAAAACCGCGGAAACGGATTCCGGCGAAACAGAATAAACTGCCGCTTCTTTCGCATACATTGTGGTAATTTTACAAGTATGCGGAGGAATCTGAAATGCGAAAACAACATTTTCTGCGGTGGCTCAGCGGGATATGGGCGGTGTGTCTGGCGGTGACTGGTCTGCCGGTGCTGCATGTACAGGGTGAGGTTCTGTCGGTTTCGGCGGAGTCCTGCATTCTGATGGAAGCGGTGACCGGTGAGGTGCTCTATGAAAAGGCGGCAGATCAGCAGCGACCTATGGCAAGCACGACCAAGATCATGACCACGCTGCTCTGTCTGGAAAGCGGCGATCTGGATACGCCTTTTCCGGTGGACAACGATGCGATCCATGTAGAGGGCTCTTCCATGGGGCTGGTAGACGGGGACATTGTGACCAAGCGTGCCCTCTGCTATGGCATGCTGCTGCCCTCCGGCAACGATGCTGCCGGAGCAACTGCTGTGAAGCTTGCCGGCAGCTATGCCGCCTTTGCAGAGCAGATGAACCGGAAGGCTCAGGAACTGGGCATGACTCAGAGCCATTTTGTCACGCCTTCTGGTCTGCACGATGCGGAGCACTACTCAACTGCCCATGATATGGCACTGCTGACAGCGGCGGCTTTGCAGAACGAAACCTTTCGGGAGATCTGCGGGCAGGCTTCTGCCAAGGTATGCTTCGGCAATCCGCCCTATGAACGGTGGCTGACCAATTCCAACAAGCTGCTGACCATGGACGAAACGGTGATCGGTGTCAAGACCGGTTTCACAGACGAAGCCGGCCGCTGTCTGGTGTCCGCCAGTGTGCGGAACGGCATCACGCTGATTTGCGTGACCCTGAACGACCGGAACGACTGGCAGGATCATGAAGTCCTGTACGATTACGGCTTCGGGCAGCTTTCCCCGCAGGAGGTGACATTTCCCGCCGACTGGACGCTGCCCGTGACCGGCGGCACCACAGGAACTGCTGCGGTGGCTCCTGCGGAAACGCTGACAGTAGGCGTGAAAGACGGGAACATGCCGGCGTGGTCGTATCAGCTGAACACGCCGCCGTTCCTCTATGCCCCGCTGACCGCCGGACAGGAAGCCGGCACGTGGAAGCTTCTGCTGGACGGCAGAGTTGCCGCACAGGGCAGGCTGCTGGTGCAGTCTGCGGTAACTTATCAGGAAAAAACGACAGAGCCGGAACCCCAAAGCTGGTGGAAACGGCTGCTGCAAAAATAGAGCAAAAAAGGAGTCAAACAGGAAGTGGAAAAAATACGAATTCAAAAACTGCTGGCAGATGCCGGATATTGTTCCAGACGACAGGCGGAAAAGCTGATCTCTGACGGAAAAGTCAAGGTGAACGGACACCCTGTCAAGCTGGGCGATAAGGCAACACTGGCAGATCTGATCACCGTAGGCGGCGAACGGGTATATCTGCCGCGAAAGAAACAGTACCGTTATCTGATGCTGTATAAGCCGCGGGGCTATGTGACCACCACCTCTGATGAGCTGAACCGCCGCTGTGTCATGGATCTGCTGGAGGACGTGGAGGAACGCGTTTACCCCGTGGGCAGACTGGACAAGGATTCCGAGGGCTTGCTGCTGCTGACCAATGACGGCAGCTTCGCCAACGGCATCATGCACCCCAGCCGCCATATCAGTAAGACCTATCGTGTTACCGTTCGTCCGGACGTGACCGAGGAACAGCTGATCGCCCTGTCCGGCAGCATGGAACTGGACGGCAAAATGATTCAGCCGGCAACCGTGGTTGTCAAGACCAAGGAACCGGGGCGTGTCGTCCTGCTGATGACCATTCATGAGGGCAAGAACCGACAGATCCGCCGTATGTGCGAATCCGTCGGGCTGGAAGTTGCCCGTCTGCGGCGAATCAGCATCGGACCGCTGAAGCTGGGCATGCTGAAGCCGGGTACTTATCGTGACCTCACCGCCGAGGAACTCCGTGCCATTCGAAATGCCATGGGGACCGGCGAAACCGCTGCTCCGGCAAAGAACAAGGGCAGACGGAGATAATCGGAGTATTCATAGTTCTATCGATAATTCTATCAAAAAACGTTCTGGGAGGAGGAACAGGCAATGCCAATTTGTATTTCACCGGAGCTGCCGGCGTATCACATTCTGTCCGAGGAGAATATTTTTGTCATGGACAGCGACCGTGCGGCTCATCAGGACATTCGCCCGCTGCGAGTGCTGGTGCTGAATCTGATGCCGAAAAAAATTGAAACGGAATGTCAGTTCCTGCGGCTGCTCAGCAACACGCCGTTGCAGGTGAATGTTGAATTTCTGCATGTATCCAGTCATATCAGCAAGAACACGTCGCAGAATCACCTTGCCACATTTTATCGGACTTTTTCCGAAATTCAGGATCAGTATTACGATGGCTGCATTATCACAGGTGCTCCTGTAGAGCATCTGGCATTTGAAGATGTGGACTACTGGCAGGAGATCTGCACGATCATGGAGTGGACAAAGTCCCACGTCTTTTCCACGCTGCACATCTGCTGGGCGGCTCTTGCGGGGCTGTATTATCATTTTGATGTGCCCAAGTATGACCTGCCGCAGAAGATGTTCGGCGTTTTCCCGCAGCATGTGCTGGAGCCTCACTGTCAGCTGCTCCGCGGCTTCAACGACGTGTTCCACGCACCGCATTCCCGTCACGCGGAAGTGCATCGGGAGGACATCGAAAAGGTGCCGCAGCTGAAAATTCTGACGGAGTCGGAGCTCTCCGGCGTGCACATCGTCGCCAACAAAAACGGCAGACAGTACTTCATCACCGGTCATTCCGAGTATGATCGGGACACGCTGAAAGGGGAGTATTTTCGGGACAAGGAAAAGGGAGCAGAGATCGCGGTTCCCTATGGCTATTTTCCAGATGATGATCCCACCAAGGAACCCCATTTCAGCTGGGGGTGCAGTGCAAACCTGCTGTTCTCCAACTGGCTGAATCACTGCGTCTACCAGCAGACGCCTTACGACCTGACTGCACTGGAACTGTACAACTGGGACTGGCAGGCAGGACTGTAAGGCATCATATTGTACAAGCTGTGAAATCATAAAAAACCCGTCCGCACCGGAGAGCCATGGTGCGGACGGGTTTTTAGTTTCAAATAAATTTAGATAGTAAAAACAAATTTAGGGAAACACTGAATAAAGCTTGTGCGTAAGATGCGTAGTCAGATTTTTCGGCAGATTGCATAGAAATTCCGCAGGCATACTGCCGTATGGCAAGGGATTTCTGGGCAATATGACGGAAAATCTGCAAGCAGATTGCGTACAAAGCCGTCAGGCGGGCTTTATTCAGCGCTTCCTTAGAGATATGTGAGGAACTGTGATGCCAGAACCACCAGTACCAGTGCGATCGGATAGGTTGCAGCGTAAGCACTTGCAACGTTCGGTGTGCCGCTGGTATTGATGAGAGCACCCAGAGCCGGTGTGCTGGTCATACCGCCGGTGATAGAACCGAGGTTGTTGAACAGGCTCAGCTTCAGCACCTTCTTCGCGAGGAAGAAGCCGATAAACAGCGGAATGATCGTCATCAGTGCACCCCACAGGAACAGCAGCGGACCGTACTTTTCCAGTGTCTGTACGAATCCGGCACCGCCGTCTACGCCGGCACCGATGAGGAACAGAACCAGTCCCCATTCCTGAAAGACTTCCAGCAGATGCTTGTTGACTTTCATGCTCAGCTTGCCGATTCTGCCGAAGTGTCCGAAAATCAGACCCATGATCAGCGGGCCGCCGGTGGTGCCCAGATTGAAGGAACCTGCACCCAGCGGAATGTTGATGCAGCCCAGAATGGCACCAGTCAGAACAGTCAGGGCAAATGCACCCAGACCGAATTTGTCCATTTCAAACAGTTTTTTCTGCTTCAGCGGGCTTTCTTCGCCAGTGTCTACAGATGTCAGCTTGGCACGTTCTTCGTCCATGTTGGCTTTCAGTACCTTCGGTACGATCTGCACGAACAGAACAACACCAATAACACCGAACGGATATGCCACGGCATGCCCTACGGCGATTTCCTTGAACACCGGAGAACTTTCCCCGATCGCTTCCTGTGCTGCGGCAAATGCCGGCGTACTGGTCAGTGCACCGGACAGCAGACCAACGCTCATAGCAGAATTCATGTCCGGCACCAGCAGTGTGATCAGAGCACAGACACCTGCACCGGCAGCAATGATGATCGCACCCAGCAGAACGTAGGACTTGGCGTTTTTCTTCAGATTCTTGAAGAATGTCGGACCGGCGATCAGACCAACGGAAGTGACGAACAGGATCAGACCAAAGCTCTGGATCAACTTGAAATAAAAGTTGACAGCGTCCTGTGCCTCTACGTCAGCGATCCATGCGGCAATGCCGTTGTCGCCGAATGCCACGCCCTTGAAGTGGCCAACGACCAGAGCCACCAGAAAGATGGCAGCGGTTCCCAGCGAAACGCCCTTGATGTTGATCTTGCCCAGCAGATAGCCTACGACGATGATTGCAAAGACAAAGAACAGGACCATGACAATGGCGGACATGCTGAAAATATGCGTGCCTGCCACTTCGAACAGTTTTAGACTCATGAAAAAACCTCTCTCCTTATACATGAAGCTGGGAGATACCGACAGGCTCTCGTGGGAATGCCGGTTTCTCCGTGATAAACACCTGTGTGCCGTATAGAAACAAGCGGAACACAACATACTTTACTATTATAACTGATTTCAGTTTTTTTGTCAATAATGCCGAACGATTTTCTGAAAATTGTACGTTTCCAATGATTTTCCACCCTAAAAGTGTCGATTGACTGGGGAAAAGTACAAAACCAGATGTAACAGTGTGAAAAAATTAGTGGATTTCCAATTGTACAGCACGAATTCCTCACCGAATTTTTGGAATCGGAGGAAATTTTTGTGAGTGATGTGAATTTGCACAAAGACACATCTCCGGATTGACAGAAAATTATAAATATGATATAATAAAAGCAGTTGAAAATTCTGCAATTGCAGAAAAAGGAGGTGTCGGTAAATGCGGCACAATTGGATCACCCCCAGGATGGGGCTTTTTTTGGCGGCGGCAATGCTGATGTCATCGCTTTCGGCATTGCCGCCGGTGTCTGCGGCGGAAACTGCCATGACGGATGATCTGCTTTCGGTGCAGGGGATTCCGGTGGAACACACGCCGGAAATTGCCCTTTACGGAGCAGGGAACACGTCCCCGGACGAACAGGCAGCGTATCCGGAGGACATTTACAGTTCCACAATGGGCTATGACGTTCTGAACGATGCACAAAAAAGCCTATACCGCAAGATCAAGGCGGCGGCACATGCATTTTATACCGGAACTGCGGCGGCAGAAGGAGTGTCTTACGGTTCTGATGAGGAAAAGCTACCCTGCTTTGCCATAGTCAGCAATACGGATTCTTCTCTCTCCAACGAGGATACCGTCAAGGTCATTTCCATGTTCCGCAATGACAATCCCATGTATTTTTTTGTGGGGAACACCTACTTGTACAGCATGGACTACGATTTTGAAACGGAAGAAAACTATGTCAGTGCGGTTTATATCGCCTGCGTAGAGGAATACACCAGCGGGACGGCAAGACAGGCAGAACGCCGTGTACTGGAAACGCAGATCACTGCGGCACGGGAACAGGTGGAAGCACAGGATACTGCATGGGCAAAAGCCAGAGCCGCCAATGACTGGCTCTGCAACAGCCTGACTTACGCCTATGATGCCAGCGGTGCTCCGGACGATTCCATGGCATCACACAGCATTGTAGGGGCGTTTGATGAACGCTATTGTGCGGCAGTGTGCGAGGGCTATGCCAAGGCGTTCCAGCTGCTGATGAACGCTGCCGGCGTGGCGAATGCCTACATTATCGGGCTGGGAAACGGCGGCGGGCATGCGTGGAACATGGCTCAGATGGACGACGGCTACTATTATTATTTTGATGTGACGTGGAACGACTCCACCAGTTCAGACAAATATTTTGCCGCGGGAGAAACGAGTTTTTCCAAGAATCACACGCCCAACACGGCAGACGGCGAGAGATGGGACTATCTCTATGACCTGCCGGACGTGCCGGAGGACGACGGCACCGATGAAACGGGCACTGTTCTGACAGAGGGAGATTTTACCTACCAGCTGTACACAGACCACGCGGTTCTGACGGCGTACACTGGCGAGGACGTATCTGTTTCCGTGCCGGAGGAGGCAGACGGGCTGCCGGTTACAGCGATCAAAGGGGCATTTGCCGGAAACACTGCCGTACAACTGGTGGACCTGCCGAAAACCGTGACTGCGGTTTCCTACGGCACCAGCGGCATCGGGGCATTTGAAAACTGTACCGCTTTGCAGGCGGTTTCCATGATTTTGACTTCCCGCGTGGAATACCACTCGTTCCGGAACTGTTCTGCGTTGCAGACTGCCACGCTGCCGCAGACAGTTACCCTTGTGGGAGCAGGTGCTTTTGCGGTGTGTACCGGTTTGAACACGCTACGTGTTTATTCCAGTGACTGCACCTTTGGGGCGGCATCGGCGGTTCCTGCGGAAACAGTGCTCTACGGCTATGCGGGTTCTACCGCACAGGCTTACGCGAAAAAGTATGACCGGACATTTCTGTCGTTCGGGACTGTGACGACTGCCGCAACTACAGCTGCAACTGAAACGACAACGACCACTACACAGACGACAACCACGACCCGAGCGACAACACAGACCACCTCCGACAGCACCACTGCGACCACGACAGCAACAACTGTCACCGCCGGAGAGATTCTGCTGCCGGAGGTGGGAGACTGTAACAATGACGGCGTGTGCAGGGTAGATGATCTGGTGCTGCTGAATCAGTACCTGTTGGGCAGCGTACAGGGCAGCGAAGTGCAGCGACCTGCGATGGACTGTAACGCAGACGGCACAGTGGACAGCAGGGACAGCCAGCTGCTGGCAATGTTCCTCATGCAGCTGATCCCACGGCTGCCGGCATAACAACGGATATGAGGCAATACCGCACAAAGAGCGTCTGGCGACTTTGCACGCCATCTGCCTGCAAATT
>ERZ827496.4222-NODE-4222-length-11433-cov-3.139743_pt1 | contig 11433 bp, 8 predicted proteins | sample MGYA00519769_ERZ827496 | MGnify/ENA primary metagenome ERZ827496 (study PRJEB31778, sample SAMEA3449327) | human gut metagenome | biome: human gut; feature: human-associated habitat; material: faeces | place: United Kingdom | collected 2010/2012 ...
CGCACAATGCCGCCCACTTTGGGGGCGGACATGGCCTCCTGCATCCGCCCGCGCTGTGAGAGGGAAATGCGCCGACCGGATAAAAGCGAGAAAGACGCGCCGACTGTGATCACACCCAGGCCGCCGATTTGAATCAGCACCATCAGAACAGCCTGACCAAACGCCGACCAGTGAGAAGCCGTATCCCGCACAACCAGCCCCGTAACACATACGGCGGAGGTTGCCGTAAACAATGCTTCATGGAAAGGGGTGATGGTATGTGCTTGTGCAGAAATCGGCAGCATCAAAAGCGCTGCCCCGATAAGGATAACCATTGCAAACAGCAGAATAATGGACTGAAAGTAATTGAGCTTACAGGTTAAACGCCGATGAGATGGCAAAGAAAATCACACTCCAACAGAATTTTCGTACAATACAGTATAGCGCCGCCCATTTAAAGATGGTATTAAGCTTTTCTGCCGGGGTATTAAGATTGTGTTAAGACGACCGGGCTTGTTTGGTATATTTTTCACATTGGCACTTTGAGCCTAGTGCGACTGCACCGTAGTGGTCAAACGGTGGTCAAGAATCTTCCATACCCAGCACGCGGCGTTCCGGAAATATCTTGGAAAAATTAAGCGATTCGCTCGTAAAAGGTTGACGCGGCTGCGTTCGGGGGTATATCATATTTGTATAGAACCTTGCGCGGAGGGAGGAACGCACGGTGATCCGAATCGGCATTGTGGACGATGAAAAACAAGAAAGAGACCAACTGAAACAGGCGCTGGCGCGGTTTAGCGCGGAGAACGGCACAGAACTGAACGTACAGGAGTTCGACTGCGCGGCAGTCTATCTGGCGGCGCAAGACCGTGATTTTGACATTTTATATCTCGACATTGATATGCCGCAGATGTCCGGCATGGAACTGGCCGAAAAAATCCGGGAGACAGATCAAGATGTCATCCTCATTTTTTGCACGAATTTGCAGCAATTCGCGCTGAACGGGTACAGTGTCGGCGCGCTGGGCTTTATTGTAAAGCCGATACAGTGGTACTCCTTCCATATGTATCTGACGCGGGCGCTGAAGGCGCTGCAAAAGCGCGCCGGTCAAAAGGTCACGCCGCCGCACATTGTCGTCAAGGACGGCACCGTGACGCGGCTGCTGGATGCAGCGGAAATCGCCTATGTGGAGGTGCGCCAGCACGACCTGCTGTACAACCTGTGCAGCGGGGACGGTAAGACCGAGATCATCAAAAACCGCGGTTCGATGCAGGAAATCGCGGCGCAGCTGACGCCCTACGGCTTTGTACGATGCAGCGCCAGTTACCTTGTGAACCTGCGCTGCATCACGGCGGTAAGCCGTATGAATGTCTATATCGGCGGGGCGGCACTGCCCATCGGGCGCACCTACAAGGACGCCTTCACCGAAGCATTCTCTCGATATATGGCAAAAAAGGAGTGGGAAGACCCGTGCCGGTCATAAATTGGATACTGAGCCAGCAAGTCCAGCTGGGTATGATTCTATGCGCTGGCCTGTTTGTCCCGTGGGGGCAGCGCCGCAGCTGCTTCGTTCCGCGGTTGGCGGCGGGTGTATGGGGCTTTCTCGCACTGACGGACACCCTGACATTTCTGCCGCAGTGGGCAAAACTGCTGCTGTATACAACGCTGCTGTTTGGTCTGATATGGTTCAGCTTTGACTGCAGCCCGCTGCACGCTCTGTTTTATACAACCTGTGCCTACGCGGTGCAGCACATTGCCAGTAAGGTGGCCTATATGCCCATTGCTTGGCTGGTTCAGCATGGGCGCACGGACGGGCTCGTCAACTTTGTCATTCTGTTTTTCAGCAACCTTGTGGTCTGTCTGGTCATCTACCGGCTGCTCACCCGGCGCATCCGGCGCGGGCGCCTGCTGTTTGACAATGTCAAGACTGTGCTTTACTCCGGCTTTTTCCTGATTGCCGCGGTCTACCTGAGTGTTGTGCTGGAGGATGTTCTGGACAGCAGCGCAGCGTCCTACCTGACCGCCTATCTGGCGCTGAATGCGTTCTGCATCCTGTTTGCCATCACGATTCTGGCGCTGGAATTTTCAAATTGCAGCATCAAAAGTCTGGAACACGAGAATGAAACGCTGGCGCAGCTGCTGGAATGTGACAAGCAGCAGTATGAGCAGGCAAAAAAGGACATGGAAAAAATCAACATCCGCTACCATGACCTGAAACAGCAGTATTCCCGCGCCACAGATGAGGAACGCGCCCGTCTGGAAGAAGAGATGGACAACCTGAACCTGCGCTATCTCACCGGGAATAAGGCGCTGGACATCACACTGACCCAAAAGTCGGCACTCTGCGGGCAGGCAGGTATTCAGCTGGTCTGCTCGGCAGACAGCAGCTGTCTGGAGGATATGAAGCACTACCACATTTACTCCCTGCTGGGCAATGCGCTGGACAATGCATTGAGTGTCTGACGCAGGTAAACGATGCGTCTAAACGGGTCATCACACTGGACATCAGCCGCTGCCGTGACATGGCGGTCATCCGCGTGCAGAACTACACCCCCGCACCGCCGATGCTGCGGGACGGCGCTATCGTCACAACCAAGCAGGATACCGAGGAGCATGGCTACGGCATAAAAAGCATCAAAAGCATTGCCGAGCTGTACGGCGGCACGGCAGACTGCTTTGTGGAGGACTCGATTTTTTACTTAGTTGTCACCTTCCCCTGCGGGAAAAGCCAAAAAGAAACTGCATAACCCAAAAGCGACTGCCGAAAGGCGGTCGCTTTTCTTCTTTGTCATTTGTGCCGTGTTTTTTGACATTTACGCCAACTGCATTGACCCGGTCAACGCTTCCCTTTATGATAGCTTTGTGAAAAAGATATGAACGGTTTCTGCAAAAGGGAAGTGCACAGCCCTTGGCAGCAAGCGCATCGTATCATTCATCTGTGACAGTTTAGGAAGGAGAAAAACCTATGGCACAAAAGGAAACCTCAAGCAAGTCCCGCCGTTGGCTGGGCTTGTCCGGCGCGGCTGTGCTGGTGGCCAACCTTGTCCTGACCGGAACGACTATTGCGTTCCAGCAGGAAGGCGAAGTCAACCACGCACTCGGCATCGAAGGCGCTGGCGCATCTTACGGCGGCACGGAGTTCTCCGCTGACGGCACCCTGTCTGATGCAAGCTACGCAAAGTACATCGAAGCTGCTTATCAGTTCTGTGAGCAGGAAGAAGAAGAGGGCAGCGTGCTGCTCTACAACCGCAACAATGCCCTGCCGCTTTCCGAGTCTGAGCGCAACGTCACGGTCTTTGGCCGCGGCAGCATCGACCCGGTGTTCCGCAGCACCGCAGGCGGTTCCTCCACAAACCCGGATTACCAGAAAACCCCCGTTGACGCCCTGCAGGATGCCGGCTTCAACGTGAACCAAACCGTGCTGGACGCCTACGCTTCCGCCGAAGCGCCGAAAGCAAGAAGCGTTTCCAGCGTGGGCGAATATGACCCGGCGCTGTTCACCGGCAGCGTCACCGACTCGTTTGCGTCCTATGGCGATGTCGCGTTTGTTACGCTGTCCCGCTTTGCCACCGAGGGCAACGACCTTGCGATGGTCAACGACGAGGGCAAGCGTATGCTGGAGCTGGACGACAACGAGAAGGCGATCTTCCAGAAAATCAAGGATTCCGGCAAATTCAAGAAAACCGTTGTCCTGCTGAACTCCGTCTTTGCGATGGAGATGGACTGGCTGGACGAGTACAATGTTGACGCTGTGCTGTGGGTCGGCAACCCCGGCTTCTACGGTATGCCCGGCGCCATCCGCGTTGTGACCGGTGAGGTCAACCCCTCCGGTCACACCACCGCCACCTTTGCCGCCAACTCCCTGTCCGCGCCCAGTGCCGAGAACTTCGGTCTGCACGCCTACAACTACGGCAGCAAAACGCCCCGCGCGGCTGGCGACAGCTTTGTCAGCTATAACGAGGGCATCTACGTCGGCTACCGCTACTACGAGACCCGCTATGAGGACACCATCCTCGGTCAGGGCAACGCCGATTCCACGGTTGGCACCAAAGCCTCGACCGATGGCTGGAACTACGCCGAGGAGGTCTGCTTCCCCTTCGGCTACGGTCTGTCCTACACGACCTATGAGTACAGCCTTGACAAGCTGGACTACAACAGCGACACCGACACCTTCACGGCGACCGTCACGGTGAGCAACACCGGCGATAAGGACGGCAAGGCTACGGTGGAGTTGTACGGACAGTCCCCCTACACCGACTACGACAAGCAGAACAACGTCGAAAAGTCCTCGATCCAGCTGCTGGGCTATGACAAAATCGACGTGGCCGCAGGTGCATCCGAGACTGTCACGGTCGATGTGCCCGGCTACTTCCTCGCGTCCTATGACGCCAACGGCGCAAAGGGCTACATCCTCGATGCGGGCGATTATTACTTCGCTGTCGGCAACGGCGCACACGAGGCACTGAACAATGTGCTGGCCGCCAAGTGCGGTGACGCCGTTGCGGGCAAGCTGATCGATCAGGACGGCAATGTCGTCACCGGCAACACCGCCGCCGTGGCCACCTGGACCGCCCCCAACACCGAGGTCGATACCCAAAAGTACCGCCACTCCCGTTACAACAGCGATGTGGAAGTCACGAATACCTTCGACGACGCCGATGTGAACTACTGGGCGAACGACGACGAAAAAATCACCTACCTGTCCCGCAGCGCGTGGGATACGACCTACCCCACCACGCTGGAGACCCTGACGGTCAACGATAAGCTGTACAACGGTCTGAATATGCAGACCTACGTCAAGGCAGCCGACGCCAAGAGCGTTTCCGACTTCAACCTCGGCGTACAGCTGGATGAGAAGATCAACTTCAGCGATATGATCGGCGTTGCTTTCGATGACCCGAAGTGGAATGACTTCCTTTCTCAGCTGACGCTGAGCGATCTGCTCATCAACATGGGCGACTCCAAGGGCATCAAGGCTGTCAAGGCTGTCAACAAGCCCGGCTGCACCATCGTCGATGGTCCCGAGGGCATGAACGGTCAGTTTAAGTACGGCGACCGCCGCAACTGCACCGGTTGGGCTACGCTGCCCATCGTCGGCGCAACCTGGAACCACGATGTGCAGACCCGCTTTGGCGAGATGTACGGCGAGGATGCGCTGTATGCGTCCATCCCCATCGCCTACGCGCCCGGCGCGGACACCCTGCGTTCTCCCTACTCCGGTCGTACTTCTGAGTATTTCTCCGAGGACGGCGTTCTCAGCTACTATGCTGCCAAGGCCGTTTCCCACGGTATGCGCAACAAGGGTCTGATCGGTACGGTCAAGCACTTCTTCCTGAACGAGCAGGAAGCCGGTCGTCAGGGCATCTCCACCTTTGCGAACGAGCAGGCCATCCGCGAGATCTATATGCGCGCCTTTGAGGGTTCTCTGGCTGAGGGCGATTCTCTCGGCGTTATGACCGCTTACAACCGTATCGGCGTTATGTACGCCGCTGCCAGCCAGGGCATCCAGCACATCCTGCGCGACGAGTGGAACTACGGCGGCTACATCATCGACGATGCACTGACCGCATCCGAGTATTCCTCCGCCCCCGAAATGCTGATGGCGGGCAACAACATCTTCTGCCTGGATACCGCCCGCCCGACTGAAATCGAGAAGCTGATCACCAGCACCGATGACGGCGACCTGCTGCAGAAGGTCATTGACTCCAACCATTATCTGTACTACATCATGCTGCAGTCCTCTATGGGCGGCTCCGGCGCGGAGGATGTTGTCGTTTCCGATGCAGCCCCGTGGTGGCAGACGACCCTGCGCGCCCTCGATGTTGTGTTCTGCGCACTGGCCGTTGCCGCTGTCGTGATGTATGTGCTGCATACCTACACGGACGTTTTCTCCGAGGAAAAGCGGAAAAATCGTGCCGCCAAAAAGAATTGATGGAGGTGGAACCCGATGAATAAAGGCTTGAAAAATAAAGGGCTGGGCAGCTGGTTCTGCCTTGCCGCAGCGCTGGTCGCGCTGATCACCGGCATTGTATTCCTGTCCACACAGGCCACGGCCGCCCCTCTGGGCCACTCCGGCACGATGCCCGGCGTGGTGCTGCTGGTCGGTGCTGCCGCTTCGCTCGTTTTCTTCTTTGTTTCCGTTCCGTTCAGCGCGCTGATTCAGGCGGTCATTTATAACATTGCCCTGTATCTTGTCGTTGTGCAGTTGTATTTCGTCTTTGCCGATGTCATCAACCACGTTACCTTTGCGGGCGGCAACGCCGGTCTGTGCGTGTTTTATATGGTCGGCACTTTCATTGCCTGCCTGCTCAGTGTGATCGCCTGCTTCTGCAAGCAGACAAAAACCGGCGAGGCAAAAGCCACCGGAAAACAGTTTGCTGCCGCCGGTGCGGTGGTCGTGGTCGCTGCGGTCTGCGTGGGCGGTTTCTCCCTGCAGAGCAGCAGCCTGCCCTCGGCCGACAATGCGGAGGTTGCCCCCGATGCGGCGCAGACTTCTGCCGATGGTCCCGTTATGAACTACAGCGACAACGAGTTCACCTCCAAGACGCTGGATGACCTTGTTGCCATCCCGCAGGAAACCTGGGAAGCCAAGGAGCCGAACGGGGAAGTCGCCTACTTCTTCGAGGGGCAGTACACCGAGGGCTTCAGCACCATCGTGGATCCGGCCTGTCTGGATATGTACTGCTACACCGACGGTTCGATGTGGGGTTCCTTCAGCGGCCCCAGCACCTCCGCGGGCGGCGACTCTATCTCCCATGTTTACGGCTACTGGTACAACTACGATGAAAACGGCGAGAAGAACTTCGTCATTCATCTGCTGGGTAACCAGGACGCTGACGGCACTGTGCGCCCCACCAATGTGGATGGCGGCGCAGATGCGGATATCTTCGTCTTTGACACCGACCACGGCGCATACAGCATGGAAGCCAGCCTGAGCTATGGCGTTATGGGCGGTGCGTTCACCCGCAACATCAACATCTATGGTCAGCCCTATGCCCCTGCCAAGAGCCTGACAATCGATGCCTCCAACCTGCGCACCTTCTACACGGGCGACACCTTCAACCCGGGCGAGCTGGTTGTGACGGCTACCCGCGCCAACGGTGCGGAGGAGTCCATCTGGGGCGGTCGCTTGACCTTCACCGGTTACGACAGCGACACCACAGGCACCAAGACCGTGACGGCCTCCTTCCTGGGTGCGACCGCTACGTTTGAAGTGCAGGTCGAGGATCTGGTCACCGAGCAGTACACGGGCAGCTATGAGCTGGTGCAGGGCGAAACGCCCACCGCAACGGATGCCGTGCTGCTGGTGGATTACTCCCACAAGGTCTGCACGCTGACTGCCGCCGATGGCTCTGCAGCCATCACCGGTACGCTGGTGGATGTGCAGGACGATGCCCTTACCCTGACCCTGAACGGCAGCGATGCCCTGACGGTGCCCATCACCGAGGGTGAGGACGGCAGCAAGCAGCTGACCATCCCCGCCCACGACGAAATCGTCTCCGGCTGGGGCTCCAGCACCACCTACTCCATCAACGAGGCTGTGGTCACGCTGGCGGCAGAGTAAACATTCTTTGCTCTAACAACGGTACTTGCTGAATGAAAGCCGCGTCTGATGTCTGCTTGCAGGCGTTGGATGCGGCTTTTCTTATGAGAAGGGAAAAATATATGCAAAATACAGAACTTTTGCTGAAAAAATTGACCTTGGAAGAAAAATGCGCGCTGCTTTCCGGCGCGGAAACCTTCAAAACGCGGGGTATGCCCGAACACGGCATCCCGCAGATCTGGCTGTCGGACGGTCCCCACGGCTTGCGCAAGCAGGCGGGGGAGAGCGACCACTTGGGGCTGAACCCCAGTGTTCCCGCCACCTGCTTCCCCACGGCGTCGGCTGTTGCGAACAGCTGGGATGCCGCGCTGGGCGAGGAAATCGGCGCAGCCTTGGGCGAGGAAGCCGCTGCGCAGGAAGTGTCGGTGGTGTTGGGACCGGGGCTTAACATGAAGCGCAACCCGCTGTGCGGGCGCAACTTTGAGTATTTCTCCGAGGACCCGTATCTCGCGGGCAAGCTGGCGGCGGGATATATTCGCGGCATCCAGTCCAAGGGCGTAGCCGCCTGCCCGAAGCACTTTGCCGTCAACAGCCAGGAAACGCGGCGTATGGCTTCGGACTCCATCGTGGACGAGCGCACCCTGCGGGAAATCTACCTGACCGGGTTTGAAATTGCCGTCAAAGAGGGGCATCCCCGCAGCATTATGTCGTCCTACAATCTTGTGAACGGTACATATGCCAACGAGAATAAGCACCTGCTCATGGAGATCCTGCGCGGTGAGTGGGGCTTTGATGGCGCGGTCATCACCGACTGGGGCGGAAGCAACGACCACGCGCTGGGTGTGAAAAACGGCTCCACGCTGGAAATGCCCGTGCCCGGCGGGGACAGTGTGCGCGAACTGCTGGCGGCGGTGGAAAGCGGGAAAATCTCTGAATCCGACATCGACGCCCGCTTGTCAGAGTTGCTGCCGCTGGTGTTTGATACCAAGGCTGCGCTGGACGCTGCCCCGCGTGAGTTTGATGCGGCAGCCCATCATGCGCTTGCCCGCCGCGCCGCCGAGGAAAGCCTTGTGCTGCTGAAAAACGAGGGCTCTTTGCTGCCGTTGGCGGCGGGTACCAAGGTGGCTGTCATCGGCGACTTTGCCAAAAATCCGCGCTATCAGGGCGCAGGCTCCAGCATGGTGAACTCGACACAGGTGGATGTGCTGCTGGATAAGCTGATCGACTCCGAGTTGAACGTCATCGGGTATCAGCAGGGCTTTGACCGCCACGGTAAGCCGGATGCTGCTTTGCAGAAATCTGCCTGCGAACTGGCGACACAGGCGGATACAGTTATTTTGTGCATGGGTCTGGATGAAATCGCCGAGAGTGAGGGTCTTGACCGCAGCAATCTGCGCCTTGCGCAAAATCAGGTGGATCTGCTGCAGGCTGTGGCGGCCGTCAACCCGAAAATTGTCGTGGTATTGTACAGCGGCAGCGTAGTCGAAACGCCGTGGCTGGACAACTGCCAAGCCCTGTTGTATGCTGCCTTAGGCGGTCAGGCGGGGGCGGGCGCCGTTGCGGATGCACTGACCGGCAAGGTCAATCCCTGCGGCAAGCTGGCAGAAACATGGCCGTTGGCCTACGCCGACGTGCCCAGCGCCGCCGACTTTGCCACCCGCCGCAAGACTGTGGAGTACCGCGAGGGGCTGTACATCGGCTACCGCTACTTTACCACGGCGGAAAAAGCTGTGCGCTTCCCGTTTGGCTATGGCATGAGCTACACGACGTTTGCGTACAGCGATATGGCCGCCGATGAACAGGGGGTCAGCCTTACCGTAACGAACACCGGCAGCGTGGCAGGTACGGAAATCGTGCAGCTGTATATTGCTAAAAAGAGCAGTGAGCTTTTCCGTCCTGCAAAAGAACTGAAAGGCTTTGCCCGCGTAACACTCGCCCCCGGCGAGAAACAGCGCATCACCATTACGCTGGACGATAAGGCGTTCCGCTTCTGGAATGTCAAGGCTAACCGCTGGGAAATCGAGGGCGGCGAGTACGAGCTGCTTGTCGGCGCAAGCGTGGAAGACATCCGGCTGTGCGAGAAAATCTCCGTGCATGGAACGGCTACCGTGCATCCGTATGAAGATGTGGACTTGGATTGCTATTATAAGGGCGATGTGCTGAGCGTTTCCGATGCGGACTTTGAAAAGCTGCTGGGGCATTCCATCCCGAACGGCAAAACCAAAATTGACCGCAATCTGACCTTGGGCGAACTGAACCACGCCCGCAGCCCGCTGGGCTGGCTTGTCTGGCTTGTGCTGACGATCCTGCTGGATGCCAGCTACAAACGCGGCAAGCCGGACCTGAACATCTTGTTCCAGTACAATATGCCCCTTCGCGCCTTGGCAAAGATGACGAATGGTGCCATCAGCATGGGCATGGTGGACGGCATTGTCATGGAATTGCAGGGCTTCTGGATCTTGGGTCTTGTGCGGGTGATTTATGAAGCGATTAAGAATGTGGTGCTGAATGCGCAGATGGAAAATCGTCTGCGCGGCGCTTGATGGAGGTTGCATTATGCAGTTTTGGAATAATTTTGCGGCAAAACACCCCGCCGCAGCCAAGTGGGTGCGCGAAGGCGGACTGTTTGTGATCGTATCCAACCTGGTTACGGTGTTCAAATACCTGTTGCTGCAATTTTTGCCGGCGGCGTTCAGCAGCCTGCCGGTGGTGGATTTTGGCTGGCCGGGCATTCCGGTCACGCTGTTTGGCGAAACCTTCCAGTGGAACATCCTGGGGTATGATTCCGCCCATGGCGGTCTGCCGTACTTTTGCGCCTACATGGTTGCCATGGTGGTGGGAGAATGCATAAACTTTCCCATCCAGCGCAACTTTGTGTTCCGCAGCAAGGGCAACCTGGCCAAGCAGATCGCCTGGTATGTGGTGGCGTTCTGCTTGATCACCTGCATCGTCAACTCCATCAATTGCGTGTGGGTGGCGGTTGCGGGCCTGCTGGTGCCGGATTTCATCTACAACATTGGCACCACCGTGCTCAATGGCGGCATTTCCATGGTGATCTTCTTCTTTGTGAACAAGATCATCTTCCCAGAGGGCGCACAGGCAAAATAAAGCCCGGCAGGATCACTGGAGCTTTTCCCGGTATTCGCCCGGCGTAATGCACACACGGACTTTGAACACCCGGGAAAAGTGGCTGGGAGAAGAAAAACCAAGATAAGAGCTGATGGCCGTAATGGGCTTATCGGAATAGCGGAGGAGGCGTTTTGCCTCCTCCGTTTTTTCTTTCTTTCCGCAGCCGGTGCCGAGAAGCATCGTGGCCGTGAGAAGTGCGGCAGTTATTTTTTTCCAGTTCTTTTATACATTCCAGAACCTTCTGACGTGTCTGCTCGTTGACGCCGGGCTTACCATTAACTGCCAGAGAGACTGTAGCCTTGGAAATACCAAGGCGTTTGGCTACATCGACCATTTTTATTTTCATAGGGTACCTGCCTTTTAAATGAAAAGTTAAGCGGATATTCCAGATCCGCTTCGCTGATTGCTTGTTTTGTCTAAATTTTATACTTATATTTAAACAGTTTAAATTCCAAGTTTAAGAAAGTCAAGATGTTGTGGAATAAAATTCTTGAATCGTTTTTCAGAATTTGTTATGATTCATATCAGAATTTACGAGAGATAAACAGAAATACTTTTAAACAGGGGAGGAGATTTTTTGGAAGAAACAAACATCAGTCAGGAGCAAAATCCATTGGGAACGGCTCCAGTAGGTGGTTTGATCGGGAAATTTGCAATTCCGGCTATTATCAGCATGCTGGTCAGTGCTTTGTACAATATAGTGGATCAGATTTTTATTGGTCAGGGTGTGGGGATGCTGGGAAATGCAGCTACCAATGTTGCATTTCCTGTAACAACTATTG
>ERZ827496.4230-NODE-4230-length-11415-cov-4.823415_pt1 | contig 11415 bp, 8 predicted proteins | sample MGYA00519769_ERZ827496 | MGnify/ENA primary metagenome ERZ827496 (study PRJEB31778, sample SAMEA3449327) | human gut metagenome | biome: human gut; feature: human-associated habitat; material: faeces | place: United Kingdom | collected 2010/2012 ...
GGGGTATGTTGTGACATTGTTCGGAAGAAGACGTCCGGTTCCGGAACTTTCTTCCAGCAATTTTATGCAGCGTTCCTTCGGAGAGAGAGTGGCAATGAATGCACCAATCCAGGGAACATTTTGCCCAAATCCAGCCCACCAGTTCCCGGAGGCACAGAAGGGTCAGAAAAGCGATGCCCACCCAGGCGGCCAGGGGGCCAATGCCGGTATAGCCCAGCGCCGGGGACTGCAAGGAGGTCAAGGGCAGAACGCCCAGCAGCGCTGTGCAGAGCAACAAAATCCCGTCCGGGCCGAATAAAGGGGCTTCCTGGTGCAGGAATCCAATTCCAACTCCGGCGCAGCCCAGAGCCAGGAAACACAGGGCGAAGCCCGTGATTTTGGCCGGGGTGACGGAATCCTCTGAGGTCGTTTCCAAAGGGGCCCCCGTCAGGACGGAAGCGTTGTCCGTAGCTACGTCGCTGGGGGGGATGGTGTCGGTGGGCGTCGGGGAGGTGGTTGCCGGAGAGGTGGCCACAGGCGGGGAGAAGCCACGGAATTCCAGAAACACCCCCTGCCGGGCCAGGGGCAGCCCGGCGCAGAACAGCAATGCCGACGCCAACAGCAGCAGGACGGCGATCCAGTTACGGCGCTTCCAGTACATATCCGATCCCCCAGACGACTTTCAGATATTCCGGCTTCTTCGGGTTCACTTCCAGCTTCTCCCGAATGCGGCTGATGTGGACCATCACCGTGTTCTCCACGGCGTAGGCCTCCCGGTCCCAGACCCGGCTGTAAATCTCCTCGGAGGAAAATACATGGCCGGGATTGGCCAGGAGCATTCTGAGAATTTTGTACTCCGTGGGCGTTACCCGGACCGCGTCTCCACGGACCAGCAGCTGCTTGGTGTCCAGGTCCAGGGCAATGTCTCCCACCTGGAGCCGGCTTTCCGTGTGGGTCTCCCGGATGGACCCCAGGGCATCATAGCGCCGCAGCAGGGCCTTCACACGAGCCAGCAATTCCTGCTGATAGAAGGGCTTCACCAGATAATCGTCCGCACCCAGCTCAAGTCCTTTGACCCTGTGTTCAATCGTGCCAAGGGCCGTCAGCAGTAATACCGGCATCCCCTTTCCGGCACTGCGCAGCATACGGATGATATCCCAGCCGTTTACATCAGGCAGCATGATATCCAGGATGACTAAATCATACTCGGCTGTCATGGCAAGATGATATCCGGTCAGACCATTATCAGCGTGATCCACGACGAACCCCGCCTCTGTCAGCCCCTTGCTGAGATATTCACCTGTTTTAATTTCGTCTTCAACGATTAATATTTTCATCATGCTCCCCGGCTGGCTGCTAATGTCATTTTATTGCGCCCACGATCGTTATCAACGGATTACAGCAAAAATGACAACATTGTCATTATCCTGTCACCCGGCAAACAGAGAGCGTTCGGTAAAGTATCCCTATCAATACTCTGGACTTCGTTTGAACCATTTACCAGGTCTGCCTGTACGAGAAGCGTTATGTTCAAATTAAAATTACTCAGCATCAGTACCATATTCATCCTGGCTGGTTGTGTTTCTCTGGCACCTGAATATCAGCGTCCGCCAGCTCCGGTTCCCCAGCAGTTTTCATTGTCTAAAAACAGTCTGACGCCTGCGGTAAACAGCTATCAGGATACGGGCTGGCGAAACTTTTTTGTCGATCCCCAGGTCAGCAGGCTGATCGGTGAAGCCCTGAATAATAACCGTGATTTGAGAATGGCTGCCCTGAAGGTTGAAGAGGCCCGGGCCCAGTTCAACGTCACGGATGCAGATCGTTATCCCCAACTGAATGCCTCATCCGGGATCACATACAACGGTGGTCTGAAAGGTGACAAGCCGACCACACAGGAGTACGACGCGGGTCTGGAGCTCAGCTATGAGCTCGATTTTTTTGGCAAACTTAAGAACATGAGTGAGGCTGATCGCCAGAACTACTTTGCCAGCGAAGAAGCCCGTCGTGCCGTACACATCCTGCTGGTCTCCAACGTTTCACAGAGCTATTTCAGCCAGCAACTGGCGTACGAACAACTCCGTATTGCGCGGGAAACGCTGAAAAATTATGAACAGTCCTATGCTTTCGTTGAGCAACAACTGGTGACCGGGAGTACGAACGTTCTGGCACTTGAACAGGCGAGAGGACAAATCGAAAGTACCCGCGCCGAAATAGCCAAACGAGAAGGCGATCTGGCTCAGGCAAACAATGCCCTGCAACTGGTGCTGGGAACGTACCGCGCACTTCCGTCAGAAAAAGGGATGAAAGGCGGGGAGATCGCACCAGTAAAATTGCCACCAAATCTATCTTCACAAATTTTGCTGCAGCGACCGGATATTATGGAAGCGGAATATCAGCTGAAAGCGGCTGATGCCAATATTGGCGCAGCGCGGGCGGCCTTTTTCCCGTCCATTACCCTGACCAGTGGCCTTTCCGCAAGCAGTACGGAGCTGTCCAGTCTCTTCACGCCAGGAAGCGGAATGTGGAATTTTATTCCTAAAATTGAAATTCCTATATTTAATGCTGGCAGGAACAAAGCCAATCTGAAGCTGGCTGAAATTCGCCAGCAACAGTCCGTGGTTAATTACGAACAAAAAATTCAGTCAGCCTTTAAGGATGTTTCCGACACGCTTGCGCTGCGCGACAGCCTTAGCCAGCAACTTGAGTCACAGCAGCGTTATCTTGATTCACTTCAGATAACTCTACAGCGTGCCAGAGGATTGTATGCAAGTGGTGCTGTCAGTTACATCGAAGTGCTGGATGCAGAACGTTCCCTCTTCGCGACGCAGCAAACCATTCTCGATCTTACCTATTCCCGACAGGTTAACGAAATTAATCTGTTTACCGCGCTGGGTGGCGGTTGGGTAGAGTAAATTTATTCAATTAATCAGGAAATTAAAAATGCGTAATTCACTTAAAGCCGTTTTATTTGGTGCCTTCTCTGTCATGTTTTCTGCCGGTCTTCATGCTGAAACACATCAGCATGGCGATATGAATGCTGCCAGTGATGCTTCGGTACAGCAGGTTATCAAGGGCACCGGTATCGTTAAAGACATTGATATGAATAGTAAAAAGATTACCATTTCGCACGAAGCAATCCCGGCGGTGGGCTGGCCTGCAATGACCATGCGCTTCACTTTTGTTAATGCAGACGACGCTATCAATGCCCTGAAAACCGGCAACCATGTCGATTTCTCGTTTATTCAGCAGGGCAATATCTCCTTACTCAAAAGCATTAACGTTACGCAATCCTGATTAACAGTCCGGAGCGAATACATCCAGTGCGCCTGAACATTCATTATGGGATTACTGTGAATGAATAATCGTGCGCATATGCCAGGTGTTTTGATTTTTCAGCGAGAAATTGTATGGCTTCTTTAAAGATAAAATATGCTGCAATAATTATCAGCAGCCTCATAGCAGGGGGGCTGATATCGGTTACTGCCTGGCAGTATGTAAACTCATCACAAAAAACAGTACCAGCAGAACAAAAGGCACCGGAGAAAAAGGTACTTTTCTGGTATGACCCGATGAAACCGGATACCAAATTTGATAAACCCGGAAAATCGCCTTTTATGGATATGGACCTTGTGCCGAAATATGCTGATGAAAGTGGCGATAAAAGCAGTGGCGGGATCCGTATCGATCCAACTCAGGTTCAGAATCTGGGATTAAAAACGCAAAAAGTCACGCGAGGAATGCTGAATTATTCTCAGACAATCCCGGCTAATGTCAGTTACAACGAATATCAGTTTGTCATTGTGCAGGCGCGTTCTGACGGTTTCGTCGAAAAAGTGTATCCCCTGACGATTGGCGATCATGTGAAGAAAGGCACTCCGCTTATCGATATCACCATTCCTGAATGGGTTGAGGCACAAAGTGAGTTTCTGCTGTTATCCGGTACAGGCGGTACGCCAACCCAGATAAAAGGGGTTCTGGAGCGACTTCGTCTGGCTGGTATGCCGGAAGAGGATATTCAAAGGCTGCGTTCAACCCGCACAATCCAGACCCGTTTTACCATTAAAGCACCTATTGATGGTGTCATTACTGCATTTGACCTGCGCACCGGCATGAATATTTCCAAAGATAAGGTGGTGGCTCAGATTCAGGGGATGGACCCGGTCTGGATCAGCGCTGCAGTGCCAGAATCTATCGCATATCTGCTGAAAGATACGTCGCAGTTTGAAATTTCGGTACCGGCTTATCCGGATAAAACATTCCATGTCGAAAAATGGAACATTCTTCCCAGCGTGGATCAGACAACCCGCACGCTTCAGGTCCGCCTCCAGGTTACTAACAAGGATGAGTTTCTCAAGCCGGGCATGAATGCCTATCTCAAACTGAATACCCAAAGTCAGGAGATGCTGCTGATACCAAGCCAGGCCGTTATCGATACCGGCAAAGAACAGCGCGTGATTACTGTTGATGATGAAGGCAAGTTTGTGCCGAAACAGATCCACGTTCTGCATGAATCACAGCAACAGTCCGGCATTGGCTCCGGTCTTAATGAAGGCGATACCGTGGTGGTCAGTGGCCTGTTCCTCATTGACTCCGAAGCCAATATTACGGGCGCGCTGGAACGTATGCGCCACCCTGAAAAAACAGAAAACAGTATGCCAGCAATGTCTGAGCAGCCTGTAAATATGCATTCAGGGCACTGAGGAGACGACGATGATTGAATGGATTATCCGGCGCTCTGTCGCCAACCGTTTCCTGGTCATGATGGGCGCACTGTTTCTCAGCATCTGGGGCACATGGACGATAATTAACACGCCGGTCGATGCGCTGCCTGACCTGTCAGATGTGCAGGTCATTATTAAAACCAGCTATCCCGGACAGGCTCCGCAGATTGTAGAAAACCAGGTCACCTATCCGCTTACCACCACCATGCTGTCCGTACCTGGCGCAAAAACCGTGCGTGGCTTTTCACAGTTCGGTGATTCGTATGTGTATGTCATTTTTGAAGACGGGACCGATCTGTACTGGGCCCGTTCGCGCGTGCTGGAATACCTGAATCAGGTTCAGGGCAAACTGCCTGCGGGTGTGAGCTCTGAAATCGGTCCGGACGCCACGGGGGTGGGCTGGATATTTGAATATGCCCTTGTCGATCGCAGCGGAAAACACGACCTTTCAGAACTGCGTTCTCTGCAGGACTGGTTCCTGAAATTTGAACTGAAGACCATCCCGAACGTGGCTGAGGTCGCTTCGGTTGGCGGCGTGGTGAAACAGTACCAGATTCAGGTCAATCCGGTAAAACTGTCTCAGTATGGTATCAGCCTGCCCGAAGTGAAACAGGCCCTTGAATCGTCTAACCAGGAGGCCGGTGGCTCATCCGTTGAAATGGCCGAAGCTGAGTATATGGTCCGTGCCAGCGGTTATCTTCAGAGCATTGATGATTTTAATAACATCGTCCTGAAAACAGGCGAGAACGGCGTGCCGGTTTATCTGCGGGATGTTGCCCGCGTGCAGACCGGGCCTGAAATGCGGCGTGGTATTGCCGAGCTGAACGGCCAGGGCGAAGTCGCTGGCGGCGTGGTGATCCTGCGGTCGGGTAAAAATGCACGCGACGTTATCACGGCAGTGAGGGATAAACTTGAGACGCTGAAGGCCAGCCTGCCGGAAGGCGTTGAAATCGTGACCACCTACGATCGCAGCCAGCTCATCGACCGGGCGATTGATAACCTCAGTTCCAAACTTCTGGAAGAGTTTATCGTGGTGGCCATCGTCTGTGCCCTGTTCCTGTGGCACGTACGTTCTGCCCTGGTGGCGATTATCTCTCTGCCGCTTGGTCTGTGTATCGCCTTTATCGTCATGCACTTCCAGGGACTGAACGCCAATATCATGTCGCTGGGAGGGATAGCGATTGCCGTCGGTGCGATGGTGGATGCCGCCATTGTGATGATTGAGAATGCGCATAAGCGGCTTGAGGAGTGGGATCATCAGCATCCGGGTGAGCAGATTGACAACGCCACCCGCTGGAAGGTGATTACCGATGCCTCCGTTGAAGTGGGACCCGCACTGTTTATCAGCCTGCTGATCATCACCCTGTCCTTTATTCCTATCTTTACCCTGGAAGGGCAGGAAGGTCGTCTGTTTGGCCCGCTGGCATTCACGAAAACGTACTCCATGGCGGGCGCGGCCGCGCTGGCCATCATCGTCATTCCTATTCTGATGGGATTCTGGATCCGGGGGAAAATTCCTGCCGAGACAAGTAACCCCCTGAACCGGGTGCTGATCAAAGCGTATCATCCTTTGCTGCTGCGGGTCCTCCACTGGCCAAAAACAACCCTGCTGGTTGCGGCCTTGTCCATTTTCACGGTTATCTGGCCACTGAGTCAGGTGGGCGGTGAATTTCTGCCGAAGATTAACGAGGGCGATCTGCTGTATATGCCGTCGACCCTGCCGGGTGTCTCTCCGGCAGAAGCTGCAGCGCTCCTGCAGACAACAGACAAGTTAATCAAAAGCGTTCCTGAAGTGGCTTCTGTATTTGGCAAGACCGGTAAAGCACAGACCGCAACGGATTCCGCGCCGCTCGAAATGGTGGAAACCACGATCCAGCTCAAACCTGAGGATCAGTGGCGTCCCGGCATGACAATTGACAAGATTATTGATGAACTCGACAGGACAGTCCGTTTACCGGGTCTGGCAAACCTCTGGGTGCCGCCTATCCGTAACCGTATTGATATGCTCTCAACCGGGATCAAAAGCCCGATAGGTATCAAAGTGTCCGGGACTGTTCTGTCCGATATCGACGCGACGGCGCAGAGTATCGAGGCGGTAGCCAAAACCGTGCCTGGCGTGGTGTCTGTCCTGGCTGAGCGACTTGAGGGCGGGCGCTACATCGATATCGATATCAACCGGGAGAAAGCCTCCCGCTACGGGATGACGGTAGGTGATGTCCAGCTGTTCGTCTCTTCAGCAATCGGAGGTGCTATGGTGGGTGAGACGGTTGAAGGGGTGGCCCGGTACCCTATTAACATTCGCTACCCGCAGGATTACCGGAACAGTCCGCAGGCGCTGAAACAGATGCCGATCCTGACCCCGATGAAGCAGCAGATCACGCTGGGCGATGTCGCGGATATTAACGTCGTTTCCGGACCAACCATGCTGAAAACCGAAAATGCCCGGCCAGCCAGCTGGATTTATGTTGATGCCCGCGGCAGGGACATGGTGTCGGTGGTTAACGACATTAAGACGGCCATCAGCGAGAAAGTGAAACTGAGACCGGGAACCAGTGTGGCATTCTCCGGACAGTTTGAACTGCTTGAGCATGCCAACAAGAAACTGAAGCTGATGGTGCCGATGACGGTGATGATCATTTTCATCCTGTTGTATCTGGCATTCCGCCGGGTTGACGAAGCCCTGCTGATCCTGATGAGCCTGCCGTTCGCCCTGGTTGGCGGAATATGGTTCCTGTACTGGCAGGGCTTCCATATGTCAGTGGCGACCGGAACCGGGTTTATCGCCCTGGCCGGGGTGGCAGCAGAGTTTGGCGTGGTCATGCTGATGTATCTGCGTCATGCCATTGAAGCGCACCCGGAATTGTCCCGTAAAGAGACGTTCACACCGGAAGGTCTTGATGAAGCCCTCTATCATGGTGCCGTACTGCGTGTCCGGCCGAAAGCCATGACCGTGGCGGTGATCATTGCGGGCCTGCTGCCCATACTCTGGGGAACCGGCGCAGGTTCAGAGGTCATGAGCCGTATTGCGGCCCCCATGATTGGCGGGATGATCACGGCTCCGCTGCTGTCCCTGTTCATTATTCCTGCCGCCTACAAACTCATCTGGCTGCGCAGACATAAAAAGAGCGTGTCATAACCCTGAAAGGGCACCCCTGCGGGTGTCCTTTTGCATAAATTCACCCTGGCATCAGGGTTTATATCGATAACATACAGAGGTGAGTATGAAAAAAATGATTCTAATGATCCTGGCTCTCGGCATTTCACTGCCCGTGATGGCGAGTGAAAAAGTCATTGATATGTACAAATCTGAAAACTGTGGCTGTTGTTCCCTGTGGGGCAAGGCGATGGAAAAAGCCGGGTTTGAAGTGCGAACTCACGTCATGAATGATCAGGCGCTGTCAGCCCTGAAAGAAAAGCATGCTGTTCCTGCAGGACTACGAAGTTGTCATACCGCGGTTGCCGGTAATTTGATCATTGAAGGCCATGTGCCTGCGACAACGATTTATAAAGCAATGCAGTCTGGTTCAGGTATATACGGTCTCGCCACCCCCGGTATGCCGGCAGGAAGTCCGGGAATGGAGATGGGAGCCCGAAAAGAGGCTTACGATGTTATCGCATTCTCACCGGATGGAAGTAAAAGAGTCTTCCAGCGAATCGAATAGTCAGCGGAACGGCTGATAACGGGACGCCGGTAGCAGGCCCTCTTATGCCGGCGACATTCGTGGTAATCGCATCCATGACATACCCTGAAGACAGAAAATGCTTCAGGTATGCATAAGGAGAGTTACTGTGAAAAATGACAATGTAGTGCAACACAACAACCAGACTGCTTCTGAACAGACATTATCCCCGGACGAGAGCCACGTATTGCATAAGGTGAGAGATCCCGTGTGCGGGATGGCATTCCTGCCCGACAGGGCGCACAGCAGCATTCGATACCAGGACCATCAGCTTTATTTCTGCTCTGCCAGCTGTGAGAGTAAATTTACAGCCCATCCCGACCGTTATCTTACCGAAGATGCCAGTGAACATTCCCACCACCACCACGATCACCACGAAGTCAGCCCAGACCAGATAAAACAGCCTCACCATCAGGCGGAGAAAGATATTTCTGAAGGTGTGTGGACATGTCCGATGCACCCGGAGATACGCCGCAGTGGTCCCGGAAGCTGTCCTGTCTGTGGAATGGCACTGGAACCGCTCGTAGCCACGGCATCGACGGGGCCGAGTGATGAACTTCGCGACATGACAAGACGCTTCTGGCTGGGGTTGTTGCTGGCGTTTCCGGTTCTGATACTCGAAATGGGATCTCATCTGTTTCCCGCCTTGAGGAATACAGTACCGCCACAATACAACACATGGCTGCAGCTGCTTCTGGCCTCTCCAGTCGTGTTGTACTGCGGCTGGCCATTCTTCGCCCGGGCCGGAATGTCGTTGCGTAACCGCTCCCTGAATATGTTTACCCTTGTTGCAATGGGGACCGGCGTAGCCTGGGTTTACAGCGTCATTGCAACCGTCTTCCCCTCCTGGTTTCCTGCATCGTTCAGAAACATGGATGGCCTGGTGGCCGTTTATTTTGAAGCCGCAGCAGTAATTACGGTGCTTGTTCTGCTGGGACAGGTTCTTGAACTGCGGGCACGGGAACAAACCTCAGGTGCCATTACTGCGCTTCTGAACCTTGCCCCCAAAACAGCCAGGCGGCTGGATCATGACGGTCATGAAACGGATATTAATGCAGAAGATGTCCTGCCTGGCGATAAGCTCCGCATCAGACCTGGAGAGAGTATTCCGGTCGACGGTATCGTGGTCGAAGGCAAAACAACTGTTGATGAATCGATGGTGACCGGGGAGTCTATGCCGGTTACCAAAAAAGAAGGTGAACCTGTCATTGGGGGGACGATTAATCAGACAGGGAGTCTTATCATCCGAGCAGAGAAAGTCGGTGATGAAACGATGCTCTCACGAATTGTTCAGATGGTCGCTGATGCACAGCGTTCGCGAGCCCCCATCCAGAGAATGGCTGACAGCGTTTCAGGCTGGTTTGTTCCTCTGGTGATACTTATCGCGGTTGTTGCTTTCTTGATCTGGTCTGTCTGGGGGCCCGAGCCCAGGATGGCGCACGGTCTCATTGCGGCTGTGTCGGTCCTGATTATTGCCTGTCCCTGCGCGCTGGGACTGGCCACGCCGATGTCGATAATGGTGGGGGTGGGCAAAGGCGCCCAGGCCGGGGTGTTAATCAAGAATGCCGAAGCCCTTGAGCGTCTTGAAAAAGTGGACACGCTGGTTGTCGACAAAACAGGCACGCTCACGGAAGGTTCGCCTACGGTGACAGGGATTATCAGTCTCAGTCCGGGTGGGGAAATATCTCTTTTACGTGTAACAGCTGCAGTGGAAAAAGGTTCGCAGCATCCGTTGGGTATGGCTGTTGTCAGAGCCGCGCAGGAAAAGGGGATCGTGATACCTGCCGTCAGTAATTTCAATGCCCCGTCGGGGAAAGGTGTCTCAGGCGATGTCGAAGGTCAACGGGTTGTTATTGGTAATGAACTGGCTATGCAGGAAAACAGTATCGTTATTGATAATCAAAAGGCCGTTGCGGATACGTTGCGGATGGAAGGCGCTACCGTTATCTATGTGGCCACAGACGGGAACCTTGCAGGCCTGATAGCTATCTCGGATCCCGTGAAAGCAACCACGCCGGATGCGCTTAAAGCTTTGCGTCAGGCGGGGATCCGCATTGTTATGCTCACCGGGGATAACCAGCTTACTGCTGAAGCAGTCGCACGGAAACTGGGAATAGATGAGGTTGAAGCCGGGATTCTGCCGGATGGCAAAAAAGCAGTGATAACCCGACTGAAAGAGTCTGGCCATGTGGTTGCGATGGCCGGAGACGGTGTGAATGATGCCCCGGCGCTGGCAGCGGCTGACGTGGGTATAGCCATGGGAACGGGTACAGATGTGGCAATTGAAAGTGCCGGAGTCACCCTTCTCAAAGGCGACCTGATGATACTGAACAGGGCCCGTCATCTGTCAGAGATCACCATGAAAAATATCCGACAGAATCTGTTTTTTGCATTTATCTACAACGCACTTGGTGTGCCGGTGGCTGCAGGCCTGCTTTATCCTGTGTATGGAATACTGCTGTCGCCAGTTATTGCGGCGGCGGCCATGGCTCTTTCTTCCGTCAGCGTCATTGTGAATGCGTTGCGTCTGAAAAGTGTCAGGCTCGGGAAATAACACTGAGTGAAGGGTCTGTTATGAACAGAAGGAGTCCAGTATGAAAAGTACCACCTATGCGCTTATTGCTGTCGCCGCGATCGCGGCATTTGCCCTCCTGCGAGAACACTGGTCACATGTGGCAGGTTACTGGCCATATCTGTTATTGCTGGTCTGCCCGCTAATGCATCTTTTCCACGGCCACGGAGGGCATGGGGATCACCAACATCACGGAAGTGAAAACGATAAAAAAAATTAATCCGGCAAACGGGGCCGCGTCGCGGTCCCGTTATCAGTCCAGGTATCGTTCGTAGTCTCTGGCATGCGCAAAGGCATGCTGTTCGAGTTTGTTATCAGCGGGTGCCGATGCCCGGAACGACAGTGAATTAACAGGATTGTTATTGATGACCAGCTCGTAATGTAAATGAGGACCGGATGAACGTCCGCTGGGTGATGCTGCCAACTTACTGATTTAGTGTATGATGGTGTTTTTGAGGTGCTC
>ERZ827496.4234-NODE-4234-length-11398-cov-5.407652_pt1 | contig 11398 bp, 9 predicted proteins | sample MGYA00519769_ERZ827496 | MGnify/ENA primary metagenome ERZ827496 (study PRJEB31778, sample SAMEA3449327) | human gut metagenome | biome: human gut; feature: human-associated habitat; material: faeces | place: United Kingdom | collected 2010/2012 ...
GCGGCATTGAGCCCAAGGCCACCGAGGGCATTCTGGCCCACATGCGCGAGCAGGCGCAGATCGCTATTGACACCGCCGACTGCATCATCATGGTCACGGACGTGCGCAACGGCCTGACCGCAGCCGACGAGGACGTGGCACACATGCTGCGCCGCAGCCACAAGCCCATCATTCTTGCCGTGAACAAGTGCGACAAGGTGGGCGAGGCTCCCATGGAGCTGTACGAGTTCTACAACCTCGGCTTTGACGAGGTGATGCCCATTTCTTCCGTGCACGGTCACGGTACGGGCGATCTGCTGGATGCAGTGTGCGCCCATCTGGACTTCAGCGAGACTGTGGTGGAGGAGGACCGCATCCCCGTTGCCATCATCGGCCGTCCCAACGTGGGCAAGTCCAGCCTGACCAACCGCATTCTGGGCGAGAATCGTATGATCGTGGCCAACGAGGCCGGCACCACCCGTGATGCCATCGACACCCCGGTGGACAACGCCTACGGCAAGTTCATCTTTACCGATACCGCCGGTCTGCGCAAGCGCAGCAACATCAGCGATGGCTTGGAGCGCTACATGGTGGTGCGTGCACTGGCTGCTGTGGAGCGCAGCCGCGTGGCGCTGATCCTTGTGGATGCCACTGTTGGCTTTACCGAGCAGGACAGCAAGGTGGCTGGCTACGCCCACGAGCAGGGCAAGGCCTGCATCATCGTGGTGAACAAGTGGGATGCTGTGGAAGGCAAGGAGACCAACACCATGGAGCTGCAGCGCCGGGGCTATGCCGAGTGCTTCAGCTTTATGGGCTATGCACCCATTATCTTCATCTCTGCCCAGACCGGCTACAACGTGAACAAGCTGATGCAGCTGATCCGGGATGTGGATGCCGAGAACGGTGCCCGCGTGCCCACCGGCGTGCTGAACGAGATGCTGGCCCGCGCGACCGCCCGGATGCAGCCCCCCAGCGACAAGGGCCGCCGCCTGAAGATCTACTACCTGACGCAGGCCTCCACCCGTCCCCCCACGTTCGTGGCCTTCGTGAACGCAAAGCACCTGTTCCACTTCAGCTATCAGCGGTATCTCATCAACCAGATTCGCGAAAACTTTGGTCTGGAGCATACGCCCATCCGTCTGGTCGTGCGGGAGCGCGGCTCCGGCGAGGTGGGTGCCAAGGACGTATAACACGTCAGGGAGGCTCAGATGATGAAATCTGTTCTCATCGCTGTGGTGTCCGCTGTGCAGGCGTATCTGCTGGGCAGCATCGACACCGGTATCCTCGTCAGCAAGTTTTTGTACCACGATGACGTACGCAAGTACGGCAGCGGCGCTGCAGGCATGACCAATATGCTGCGCACCTTCGGCAAAAAGGCGGCGGCGCTTACCGCCTTTGGTGATGTGCTCAAGGGTGTGCTGGCCGTGTGCATCGGCCGCTGGCTGTTCACCCAGATGCCGGAGAGCACCACGCTCTCGCCCTATCTGGCGGTGTATCTGGCTGCGATCTTTGCCATTATCGGCCATTTGAAGCCCCTGTATTTCGGCTTCAAGGGCGGCAAGGGCGTGCTGGTGGCGGGCGGCACCATTCTGGCCATCCAGCCGGTGCTGATCCCCTTTCTGGCGGTCATCTTTCTGGCCTGCCTGCTGCCCACCGGCATGGTGTCGCTGGGCAGTGTGACCATGGCGGCACTTTACCCGGTGCTCACCATCCTGTACGGCGTGTTCCGGGGCTACTCTGCCGCCGACCTTACCGTGTGCACCATCGGCTCGGTGATTATGGCCGCAATGGTCATTTATATGCACCGCTCCAATATCCAGCGCATCCGCGAGGGCAAGGAGTACCGCTTTGGCCGTCACGGCAAAAAGTAACAGAAAATAGTAAACCACCCCGCAGCAGCCGTTCACCGGCCGCTGCGGGGTGGTTTTTGTATATGCTTATTCCTTTGTCTCGGTCTCTTCCTCAGGCTTTGCTTCGGAATGCCGCCGACGGAACCAGTCGGCGGGGATACCGCTCTGGGCGGGGGTAAGATCCGGCGCAGGGTGACCATCCGGCAGATGCGCACCAAAGGCCGGGACAAAGAAGAACTTGCGCACGATGAAGATCAGTGCGATGGCGCCCACGCTGAGCAGGTTCTCCACGGCGGAATCGTGCCCCACCACCAGATGGCGGGCAATGGCGTACAGCAGCACCTCAAGGCTGCTGCCGGGGCTGTGCTTGGCCAGCATCTTGATGAACTCAATGCCGATCACAATGTCCAAGCTGCGCTCCAGAAAGGTGCGGATCTCTGCCTCGTTGCCATCGAACAGCAGGCCGGGCATCCAGCGGATCAGAGGCACGACGCTGAGCAGCAGGCCGATCAGCACCAGCCCGGACAACAACACTTCCAGCAGACTGGAAGCCTGAATAATGCGGTTGCGCAGGGAGGTACGCCAGTGGCTTTCTACCGGGTGAGAGGGATGTTCCATAGTAAGACCTTCCTTTCGGCATTCTGCTAAACAGGATTCGACAAACTTCTGGTTAGATTGTAGCAGAATGCGGGCAGGCTGTCAATTTCAATCCACGATGGTGACGGTGGTCTGCGGGCCGACGGCCACATAGCCGGACTTTTTGATGCAGTCCTGCCCGTCGGCGGTGTCCAGCCAGTCGTACAGGCGGCGCTCCGGGCTGTCGGCAGCGGCATCCGGGTGGATGACGGCGTAAAAATCGTTGCACAGGGGGTAGCTGCCGTCGGCAAGAGTGTCGTTGCTGGGGGTCACACCGTCCACCGCCAGCAGCCGCAGCCCGGGCTTGGAATACATCTGGTCGATGTAGTAATACACGGAGAAACCGATGGCGTTGGCGCTGTTGTTGTAATCGGCGATGCTGTCCACCAGCTCGCCCATGGCGGCAGGGGCCAGCTCAGAGGGCGGGGTCATCAGTTTGCCGCCCTGAATGAGCAGCTTTTTGAACAGGGTCTGACTGCCGGAGTCCTCGCCGCGCTGGAAGGCAACGATGGCCTGATCCTTGCCGCCTACATCCTTCCAGTTGGTGATCTTCCCGGCGTAGATGTCCCGCAGCTGCTGCTGGCTAAGCACCTGCACGGGGTTATCCTCGTTGACGATGAACACCAGCGCGTCCACCCCGATGGGTTTCTGCTCCAGCTGTACGTTGGCCTCTTGCAGCTCTTCCTTTACATAGTCCGGCGCTTCGTACACCACCAGCATCCGGGTGGTGGTGTCGTACAGGCCAAAGTTTTCCCATGCGTAGGCGGTGGTGCTTACCGTAATGCTGCTGCGGGCTTCCTCCAAGTCCATGCCGGTGGTATCGGCCAGCATCTGCGCCATCAGCGGGATGCAGGCGGTGCTGCCGTCCAGCGGGGGAAACTCATCCACGGTCAGGAACGGCTCAGGCTGCTGCACAGTCGAGGACGCTGCAGAGGACGCGGGCGGCTCTGCGGCAGAGGAAGCGGTGCTGCCGGAGGGCGCATCCGTGCCCTTGCAGGCGGTCAGCACCCCGGCGGCGGAGCAGGCAGCCAGCCCCAGCAGAAAACTGCGGCGGGAAATTTTAGCGTTTTTCATAAAAAAGCCCTCCTAACTCAATAGCCATAACTCGGTACATCGTCCGCAGTGGCAGACGAGAAAATGCTCTGGCAGTACAGCCAGTTGCCGCTCGTGTCCATCCAGCCCACATAGAAGCCCCGCTGTGCGGCAAACACATGGTCGGGCAGGGCATTCAGACTGTTGGAATAGTACCCGGTGCAGCTGGAAAGCCCCTGCAGCACCACCTTGCCGTCTGCATCCAGCACATCGCATACGTTGCCGTAGGCGCTGCCCGCAGCGGCGCGGCTGCCGTAGAACATGGGTCTGCCGTCGGGGGCGGTGGTCAGGTAGTTGACGTAACTGTACTTGCCCTGCAGGGCGGTCAGGTCGCTGACAAGCCCCTGCGGGCCGTACAGCCGGGTGGCGGTGGTCTCGTAGCGGTCGTTGTCCTGCAATTCCAGCCAGACGTAGCCGCTGCCGCAGTTGCTCATCCGTACTCGCTGCTGGTGCTCCACCGGTTCTACGGTGGTGTCGGTCAGCAGCTTGCCGTTGTCCTTACTGTACACCCGCAGACTGCCGTCCAGCGCGTAGACGGCTACGGTGTTGTCGGCGGCGTCCACATCGTACAGCGGGGTCTTTGCGCCGGTCTCCAGATCATAGAGTTCGTAGCCGTGATCCTCGCCGCTGTGCCATGTTACCACATAGCCCGGGAAATACTGGCTGGGCTGCTCGTCAAAGGTGGAGATCAGTCCGCGGTCCTCTGTGGTCATGTCCCGCAGCTCGTACCGGCCGTTACCGGTGGAAAAGCTGGCAAGACCACCCGGGTAGACCTGCAAAAAGCCCGTGTACTGCTCGCCGGTCTGGGTGTTGTACAGGATCTGGTCGGTGGTTTTCTCTCCGGTGGCAACGTCCAGCTCCACCCAGTCGCTCAGGGTGTCGCTGTCGTAGAAAAGGCGGTACGCCGAGGCGGCCTCGGCGCGGTAGACGGTGGTGCCGTCCTTCTCCTGCACCACCACCCAGCTGTTCTGCTGGTAGTCGGTATCCCAGTCGTAATCGTCCAGCCCCTCCGGGCGGGCGTAGCAGCTGAACACCAGCTTATCGCCGCATAGGGTGCAGCTATATGCACCTTCCGGTACCGGCAGCGTTGCACCGGTGGCAAGGTCGATGACCTGACAGGTGCCATAACCTGACTCCGGGACGTATCCACCATCGATCAGGCGGCTCTCCTGCAGCACCAGCAGGCCGTTTTGCAGGGTGGCGCTCTGCTCGCCCTCAAAGGACATTACTTCGGTGCCGGTCTTGTCGTACAGGGCGGTGCGGCGTCCGCCTCGGCCGGTAGGGTCAGACCAGCTGCGCAACCAGTAGTCTGCGGTGCCGGTGGCACTGTCCTCCACCAGCGAGACGTTCTCACTGCGGGTAGACTGGTGCAGCGGGGTGCTGCCGCACAGGATGGTGGTGCTGCTTCCGGAACGGCTGTCGCAGTACAGCACCCGCAAACGGCTATCGTTCAGCACGGCAGGGTCGTACAGGGGTTTGCCGTTGTCGTCCGTAGGTACCGAAACGGCAGAGCTTGCAGCGCCCGGCACGCCGGTGGCGGGCGGCAGCAGGGCACAGCCGCAGCCTAAAGTAAGGGCAAGGGCAGTGCAGACTGCCCCGCAGCCGATACGCAAGACAACGCGCTTCATAAAAAACACTCCTTTGCAAAAAACAGGGAGGAAAATTTTTCCGTTCACTCAGAATACGAAACAGCCGCATTTTTCATTGCAGAACTTGCAGAAAAATGCGGCTAAAAACGGTTACAATTACATTACAGCTGCGCCGGGGCATGGGACGCTTCTGCCTTGTCCATCTGCTCCAGCTGCCGCAGAAAGGCCAGCAAAAAGGGCAGAGAAATGAAGCAGGTGAGCGCATCCGCAATGGGCTGGCAGAGCTCCACGCCCACAAGTCCCAGCACCCGGGGAAGTACAAGGATCAGCGGGATAAAGCACACGCCCTGCCGGCAGCAGGCCAGAAAGGTGGCACGCCCGGCCTTGCCCACGCTCTGGAAGGTCATGTTGGTCACCACGATCACCGGCTGCAGAAGGATGGCAAAGCACTGGTAGCGGAAGGCGGGCAGCGCCACAGCGGTGACCGCCGGGTCATCCCGGAACAGGCGGATCAGGTTTTCATCGTTCCACCAGCACACCGCGATCAGCACCACCAGCAGCGCAAAGGCGGCTTTCAGGGTAAAGACGGCGGCCTGCCGCACCCGGTGGTATTTGCGTGCGCCGTAGTTGAAGGACGCCACCGGCTGCAAGCCCTGTCCCACGCCGATGGCCACTGAGAGGATGAACATAAAAATGCGGGACACGATGCTCATGCCCGCCACGGCGGCATCGCCGTAGCTGCGGGCGGCAATGTTCAGCAGCATCCCGCCGATGCTGTTCAGCCCCTGACGGCCAAAGCTGGGCGCGCCGCCTGCAAGGATCTGCAAAAACTCGCGCGGCTCCCGGGTGACGGCAGAAAGCTGGAACTGGCTGACCGTTTTGCCTCGCAAAAACATATACAGCAGAATGCCAAAGCTGATGGTCTGACTGAGGGCAGTGGCGATCCCGGCACCGGCAGTGCCCAGCCCTAAAGCGAACATGAACAGCGGGTCCAGTGCAATGTTCAGCAGTCCGCCGGTGACCAGCCCGACCATGGCAAGGTTCGCCTTGCCCTCATACCGCAGGATGTTGTTCATCACCAGACTGGAGATCATCAGCGGTGCGGCAAGCAGGATGGGCTGGGCGTAGGCACAGGCATGGGGCAGAATGGTTTCGGTGCTGCCCAGCAGCATCATAAAGTCCGGCAGGGTGGCAAGGCCGACCACCGCTAGCACTACGCCAAAGGCCAGCGCAGTAAAAAAGCTGGTAGAGGCAAAGCGGGTGGCGGCGTGGGTATCCTGACTGCCCAAGCGGCGGCTGATGATGGTGCCGGAGCCGTGCCCCAGCATAAAGCCCAGCGCCTGTATGATAGCCATCAGGCTGGAAACGACGCCCACCGCGCCGGAAGCGCTGGTGGAGATGCGCCCTACAAAAAAGGTATCGGCCAGATTGTAGATGCTGGTGATCAGCATACTCAAAATCGTGGGCGCGGCAAGGCTGAGGATCAGCCGGGGGATCGGAGTCTCGGTCATTTTATGATACTGCACCGCAGTGCGGTCCTGCTGGGTCATGGGAAAATATCCTCCTTCAAAAACGAGAAAGCCGCCCCTTCCAGAGCGGCAGATAGTCCTGATGAAAACAGTATAACGCAGTTGCGACAAAATGTCGAGGGAATAAAAACGGCCTTTCGCCCCTGCGAAGGGGCGAAAAAGCAGGCGAAAACAGGGTGGTTTCTATATAAAGTGCTAAAGAATTGTCGAATTGCTTGTGAAAAATCACGATATGTGGTATTCTTTATAAGAAGGAATTGGAAAAATCTGTGCATTTTATGATTGGGAGGGATTTGTACATGAAATCCGTAGCACAAACTGTGATCGAGGCCGACCGCTTTTATACCATTGCCGCTCACACCGGCAATGTCATTCAGGCAGTGGAGGGCAGCAAGGACGGCGGCACTGTCCGTCTGGGCAAGTACGACCACAAGCCCGAACAGGAGTGGAGCTTTGTCCGCGAGGGCGATGGCGTGTACCGCATCCGCAACCGCGCCTCCGGCAAGCTGCTGGATCTGACCATGACCGGCACCGCCAATGGCACATGGCTGCACCTGTGGGAGGACGTGGGCGGCACGTCCCAGATGTGGAAGGTGGAGCACACCCCGGAGGGCACCGTGCGTCTGCGCTCTTCTTGGGCAGGCGGCAAGTGTGTGGACACCGTGGGCATCGGTGCCGAGGTGGGCGCTGTGCTGCAGATCTGGCAGGAAGTGCCCGGCGGTGGCGACCAGCTGTGGGTCATCTCTGAGGTGAAGGACCGCGTAAAGCGTGCCGCCAAGGTTGAACAAGCAGCACCCGCTGCCGAGACGAAGGCCGCACCGGCCAAGGAAGCCGCTCCCGCCAAGAAGCCCGCAGCCCGCAAACCCCGCACCGCCAAGAAGGTGGAGGAGAAGCCCGCTGCTCCCACCGCAAAGGCTGCAGAGCCGGTCAAGGCAGAAAAGCCCGCTGCAAAGAAGGCTGCTAAGGCAAAGGCTGAGCCTGCTGCTCCCGCAGTAGAGGTGAAGGCAGCTCCCGCCGTGGCAACCAAGGCCGAGCCTGTTACTAAGGCTGAACCGGCTGCCAAGGCAGCGCCCGCAGCGGAAGCCAAGACTGCCCCTGCCGCCGCAAAGCCCAAGGCAAAGCGTGCACCCTGCAAAAAGACCGTAAAGAAGTAAGAAATCATAAAACGCAAAAAATCGGACAGACCGCAGTCTGTCCGATTTTTTGCGTTTATAGAAGCTTTTTATGCAGCAGGGGCGGCAGCATCATCGCTCTGGGCAGCGGTCTGCACGAACTGCACGATGCTCTCGATGGTTTTGCGCAGCTGCACAAGGCTTTCCACGTCAGAGTCCTGCATCCGGGAAGTAGGGGCGGTCACCACGGTCTGGGCGGCAGTCACCGTGCCGGAAAGTTCTGCATGGATGTGGTGGGCGGGCACGTCCAGCAGGATGTGCACCTTGGGGGACAGGGTCTTGAGCAGACCCTGCTTTTCGATGCCCAGAATCAGCTGCGGCGCATCCTCCCCGGCGGCGAGGTTCGGCAGCTGAAGGTAGAGGTAACCTTCTTTCGCGTTGGCGGGCTGCACGGTTTTGAGCTGTTTCAAGTCCAGCTGGAAGTCGTTCACCTGCTGCAAGCCGGTGGCGGCGGGGTCTACCCCCAGCAGGGTGGCCAGCTGGTCTTGGGAAATGTAGCTGCCCAGCGACCAGCCCGGCAGCAGCAGGCTTGCCAGCGGATACTCGGCCACAACCGTGCTGCGCAGCTTGTTGTACAGCTGCCCGGCGTCGTACAGGGTCTCTTCCTCGCTGATGTACATCCGGGTCAGAGGGGCATCGTTGACGGTGCTGGTGCCCGTTGGGTACAGCGCCAGCTGCACCGCCCGGGGGGTGTACTGGCCGGTCAGACTGCCGGTGGTGCCGCCGAACTTGTCCAGCAGGGCGTAAAGAGCAGGGGGCTCGGCCTCGGTGGAGGTGATGGTGTAGTCCAGCGCAAAGCTGGCACCGCTCTGGAATGCCTTGACCCTGCGGCTGACGAAGCTGTACAGCACTGCCGCAGCCACCACGCACACCAAAACCAGACACAGCAGAACGATCAGCGCCGCCCGCAGACCGGTGCGCTTTTTGTGGGAAGATGCCATGGGAAACCTCTCCTTCCGGTAAAACGTATTTGCTTCAGCATAACGGAACTGCACGCAAATGTCAAGCGCCGCAAACTGCGGACAAAACAAAAAACCTGAAACATTTCTGTTTCAGGTTTCTGGCGGAAAGATGGGGATTCGAACCCCAGAACGCTTTTGACACGTTACACGATTTCCAGTCGTGCGCCTTAGACCAACTCAGCCATCTTTCCACATCTTCTGTTCTGCCTTTGGGCGGGTGCCCTTGGCGCTCCACTATAATACCTGAAAGCAGGCTTTTTGTCAAGGATTTTTTTGAAAAAAATCGGACTTTTTTAAAAATGACGAAAAAACGCGAGAAAGTATTCTACCGCATGGATGGAAAGCACAAAAAGCCCTTGACGCACCTTTAAAATAGGTCTATATTGAGGGCAAAGAGCACTGCGGTGGGTCATTTTGTGCCGCAGCGGCGGGAAATATAAGGAGGATGCTTTTATGACTTATCCTGAAGTACTTGCCAATGCCCGTACCTGCATTGGTCAATACTGCAAGGCCTGCCCGGTGTGCAACGGCGTGGCCTGTAAAAACCAGATCCCCGGCCCGGGTGCCAAGGGCGTGGGCGATACCGCTATCCGCAATTATAATAAGTGGGCCGATATCCGGGTAAACATGGACACCCTGTGCCCCGGCGGTGCACCGGACACCACGCTGGAGCTGTTCGGCAAAAGCTTCCGCTATCCCTTCTTTGCGGGCCCTGTGGGTGCAGTGAACCTGCACTATTCCGATACCTACACCGATATGACCTATAACGATGTACTGGTGCGCGCCTGTGCCGAAAACGGTATTGCTGCCTTTACTGGTGACGGCACCAACCCCACCGTGATGGAGATGGCTACCCGCGCCATCGGCGCTGCGGGCGGCTGCGGCGTGCCCACCATCAAGCCGTGGAACATTGATACCATCCGCGAGAAAATGGCACAGGCCAAGGCCAGCGGCTGTTTTGCCGTGGCTATGGACGTGGATGCGGCGGGTCTGCCCTTCCTGAAGAATATGACCCCGCCCGCCGGCAGCAAGAGCGTGGAGGAACTGGCCGAGATCGTGCAGCTGGCCGAGCGCCCCTTCATCGTCAAGGGTGTGATGACCGTTAAGGGCGCACTGAAGGCGAAGCAGGCCGGTGCCGCTGCCATCGTGGTGTCCAACCACGGCGGCCGTGTGCTGGACCAGTGTCCCGCCACCGCCGAGGTGCTGCCGGAGATCGCCGCAGCCCTCAAGGGCACCGGCGTGAAGGTGCTGGTGGACGGCGGCATCCGCACCGGTGTGGATGTGTTCAAGGCGCTGGCACTGGGCGCAGACGGCGTTCTGATCTGCCGCCCCTTCGTGACCGCAGTTTACGGCGGCGGCGCAGAGGGCGTGAAGTGCTACATCGACAAGCTGGCCGGGGAACTGGCCGACACCATGCAGATGTGCGGCGCTCACAGTCTGGCAGAGATCACCCCCGATATGGTGCGCGTATAAAACCGAAGAAAAACGGGAAAAGCCGGAGCATGCCTGCGGGTGTGCCCCGGCTTTGTTAAATTTTGTTGAAAAGATGGATGTACGAAATTTGGACGCTTGTGTATTGCCCAAAAATGCGCTACACTACAATCAACTGAACCGTAAACCGGATGCCTGCAGGTGGGAGTGCCGCCTGCTCATTTTTAGGAGGATCTATGAAAAAGAAAACCGAGCAGAATGCTGCGGGAGCGCCGCAGACGGGGAAAACGGCCGGTGCCGGAGCAGCCGGGTTCCTGAAAAAGAACTGGAAGTGGCTGGTCCCGGTGGCCTGCGTGGCCGTGCTGGGCGGTGTGTGGCTGCTCAAGCCCAAGGCCGACAAGCCTGCCAGCGTGGATACCAGCTATGTGGAGACCGCGCCGGAACAGCGGGACCTCGTCAATGCCCTGAGCGGCACCGGTACCCTGAAGCCGGCGAATACTTATAATGTCAAGTCGCTGGTGTCCGGCAAGGTGCTGACCTGCAGCTTTGAGGAAGGCGACAACGTGGAAGAGGGCGATGTGCTCTACACCGTGGACTCCTCCGACGCCACCACCAAGGTGGAGCAGGCGGGCATCACCCTCTTCCTGCTCTCGAACAGCCGCCGGCCGGGGCGGGCGCAGCACTACGCCGAGGCCCTGGGCATCCCCTATGAGGGGCACGCGGGCAAGCCCAAGTCCGGGGGATTTCGCCGGGCGCTGGCCCGGATGAACGCGGCCCCGGAGGAGGCCGCCATTGTCGGCGACCAGATCTTTACGGATATCTTGGGGGGGAACCGAGCGGGGGTCCTGACCCTGCTGGTCCACCCCATCCGGTTTGGGACGGCCTTTCGGGCCCTGCGCTTTGGCATCGAGACGCCGTTCCGGGCCGGGGCCGAGGACGGGCGCCGTCTGTAATGCGCCGGGATGCGCGGCAGCCGTCCGTTATGCGGCCGGAGGGCAGGAGAAAACGCAGAGAAAATGCCCCAGAATCCACCGGATTACGGAAATTCCCTTGCAAAAGCCCGCAAGGTATTGTAAAATAAGGAGCGACTATGGAATGAAAGACGGCTGCGGGCCGTCGTTTCCGGATGCACTTGTTTCAGCCACCGGCACCCGCCGG
>ERZ827496.4240-NODE-4240-length-11374-cov-2.712254_pt1 | contig 11374 bp, 6 predicted proteins | sample MGYA00519769_ERZ827496 | MGnify/ENA primary metagenome ERZ827496 (study PRJEB31778, sample SAMEA3449327) | human gut metagenome | biome: human gut; feature: human-associated habitat; material: faeces | place: United Kingdom | collected 2010/2012 ...
TACGCAGCAGCATACAGAAATTCGGGGCAGTCATAGGACCGGTCTTGTTCTGATCTGTCAGATAGACCAGCGGAAGGCTCGCACTGGCAGAAACAAGAAGACGGTATTGTTTACGGTTATTTTTTATAGTAAGCATCAGCTCATCTTTTTCCGGCTGTGCGATTTTGTTGATTTTTCCGCCTGCAAGAGCATGATTCAGTTCCCATGCCATGCAGGAGATGACGGTTCCGTCAAGTGCCATATCAATTTCCTCACTTTCTGAATATTAAGACGTTTGAGTCAAAAGATGCCGTACGGATCCTAAAGCCATAAACCGCTCCTGTGCAAGCACATTGATGTTTCTGACTTTTGATCCCGACATTTTTTACTATCATAACATTTTATCGGGAGAAGAACAATATTTCTTTGGAAAAGCTTGCTATACCATGACAGCATATGTTAAAATCAGACAAATCCTTTGTGCTTTTGAAGAGGGAAAAGTGACAAAGAAAACAAAAACAGGAGGATATTTTTATATGAAAAAGAAAAAGTGGGAACTGGCTGCCATGACAGCTGTAACAGCTTTTCTGATGCTTGGAACAAAAGCAGAAGCGATGGATGATGCCTATCGTATGCCTCAGCTTTCCGGTGTCACAAAAACCTGGGTTTATCAGGGAGAAACTTCTGATCAGAACTGGGAGCGTATGCTTGCGGATGACCAGGAGGACGGCGATCTTACGTCCGTGATCAAAAGCAGCGGAAGTGTCAATACGTCCAAAACAGGAACTTATGTGCTCTCCCGAAGTGTAACCGATTCGGATCAGCATACTGCTGCACTCGATACGCAGGTTACGGTGCTGGATAGAAATGCATCTGAAGAAGAGAAAAGCATTCAGCGTATTTTGTATACACTTCCGGATGCATCACATCTGACCGGCATCAGTTTCAACCGTGGCTATTACCATGACCGGCAGAATCTCGGACTGTGGATGCCGCATGGAAGCAGTCTTCAGATCCGTATCGTCAATGCAGAGGAATTTCAGCAGGATCTTACCGTTCAGTTTAAAAACGATGATTCGCAGACAGAGTCTTCCGCGACCATTCCAAAAGATGGCAGCTGGGTGACTTTATCCAATACGTTCACCGGTGATAATGGAGAAGAAAGTGCCGACAGCGTGCCGTTTATCACAACACCGAAAAATACGGCCGTTCAGCCGGTTATCGAATACCGATGGACCGACGATCTGAAAGAAATCCCATATTATCGCTACGGAGATTCCCAGCAGGCATTTTTTGATTCCTGGGAGGAAAGTCAGGCACCGTTTGCGATCATAGAGGGAAGTGCCGCAACGTTCCTTGTTCCGATCTGTGATAAGAATAACATTCTGAACTCTTCCTATGGCAACAAAAAAGAAGTTTACCGTTTTAAAACACTGGATGAGATGCTGGACTGGTATGCATCCTTTGTAAAACAGTACGATGCTTATTCCGGTCTTGACTATTATGCAAAAGATCCATGGAATCAGGATATCCGTGCAAAATTTTTCATCAAAGCAAATGCCCATGGGGCAGGGCAGGCTTATTATACAACCGACCACAGTGCTTATAATGGAAAAAGTCTTGAGACATACCTGGTGCGGGACTGGCTTTCTCTTCATGAATTTGGTCATGGATACGAGGGTGCGATCGCTTCTCAGGAAAATCCTTTTGTGGAAACAACCAACAATATTCTGGGCTATTATTTTGAGCCGACTTATCGCCCGGCTGAGGATTTTGGCTGGCTGCTCGGTGATTTTTCCGGCACAAAAAGTGAACGTTATGCACAGCTTGGAAACCGCATGAAAGAAAGCCTTGCTTCCAGCAATACGTTTGCCGATATTGTATCCGATCCATGGCATTACAACGTAAGCCTTTATATGTTTACCAACCTCATGGACAAACTCGGTCCGCAGCAGGCTGTTTCCGCAATGCATTCTCATTACCGGGAAGTTTATTATAAAACCGGCAAAAAAATGGGATCATCCGACGCCCTTGCGGAAAGTCTGGACAGCCTGGATTATAACGTGCTTCCTTACTTTGCATCCTGGCATATCCTCCCGTCAGGAAGGATTGCCGATCAGGTCTATGCGATGGACAAGCCGATGATCTATTATCTCAAGGAACTGATCCCGGACGATGCTGCGTGTGAGAAAACAAGGGCAGCACTTGGACTGGACGGCATCTACAGTCTGGTAAGCACCGATGACCTGGCAGATACCGGATATACCAGCAAAGTCCGTTTGAATATTCAGATCGATGATCTGACACAGATCAAAGGCAAAACGATCCGGATCAAAAACGGCAGCAAGATTGTAAAAGAAGTGACTGTTTCTTCAGGTGAAATACAGCTGGAACTTCCGGTCGGTATCTATGAGCTTGAGATGCCGCTGCCAAAGACAACTGCTTATCAGTACGATAACGAATATTTGATCGCATCCGCCGGAAACGTATCAAAAACAGTCTCCTATACCAGACAAACCGGAAATCCGCTGGCAGACGATATGCAGATCAAGATGCTTGGCCTTGGGGATGCATCCGTAGCATCCGTCAAGATTGATACAAACATGCAAAAACTGACCTGGACGGTAAATAGTACCACACCGCATTTTTATCTTGATGGTACTTACATCAGCATCCGGGTACTTGATCCGGATGGAAATGAGCTTTTGAACCAGGCTTTGCAGGCGAATGAAAAAGCAGATGGCGGAAACTTTGAGGTCGATTTTAAAACAGGTTCCACGCTGATTCTCTATCACCGAGAGGCAAGAGGAAGACAGCGTTTTGTAAGTTCCTACACCGGCGAGTCTTTAGAAGAATATCAGCTTGCAGCAGCTGAGCAGACTGCCACTTACCGTATGACAGACAAAGGCCTGATGCAGGACGACTGGAGCAAAGAAAAACAGATGCAGGTTTATCTGCATAGTTTAGAACAGTATTCTGCCTTTCTGATGAGCCATATCACAAAGGCTGAGATCGCCGATTCAGAAAAATATCATAATGAAAAGACAACACTTTTGCTTGCATATGAAAAACTGGATCAGGCAGCAGCAGACAATTATCGGAACAGCTACGGTATTCTGATCGGGCAGAAACCGGAAGTGTCTTATGGTTACACACAGATCGCACCGGAGCATTTAAAAGGAAGTGCTGACAGTGAACATCCGGGAGAAGAGGCTTCTCTGGCCGTTGACGGAAAAAAAGACACTATATGGCACAGCAATTATGGAAACGGCACAAAAGCAGATATTGCCGGCAATAAAAACAATACCTACACCATTCTTCTGGATCAAAAGACGGATATCGGAAAACTGACTTACCTTCCAAGACAGATCGGAAATAATAACGGAATTATTTTGAAATATGAACTTTCCTACAGTCAGACAGACGATGGTGATGATTTCCAGATCATCCCTCTGACAGACAATACCTGGGCAAATAACCGGTCAGAAAAAAGTGTTTCTCTGGATCTTACAAATGTAAGAAGAATCCGCATCCGTGCACTTTCCACGGCCGGAACCCCTGCAGATACCTATATTTCCGCAGCTCAGTTTTCTCTTTATGAAAAATACAGTATCTACGACAAACATACCTATCTCAGTGATCTTTATCAGACGCCTGATGAAAATGGAAATACGATAAAAGAAAACGCAAATGCCGACGGGACAACGATCACACTGAAAACAAACGAAAAAGAACGAACCTTTGAAAAAGGAATCGGCATGAGATCCGGTGATACTGCCGTCTGGGATATCTCAGGGCTGAACAGCGATGCACTCTCCTTATGGATCGGTATGAATAAAAAAGGAACTTCTGATGCATCGGTACAGATTTACGGCGACGGGACATTGCTTTACACTTCTGTTCCATTTAATGGAAGTGACAATGCCATTTCCGTTTATCTGGATATCACCGGCGTAAAGATTTTAAAATTCTGTGCAGACGGCAAAAACGGATCAGAACAGATCGCTCTTGCAGATGTCATGCTTGAAAATCAGAAAGACAAAGAAACCCTGAATTTAAAAGTCGGGGATCAGGCAGTGTTTCTTCGAAACACTTCCCTTACACCGGAAGACCGCGGAAAAGCAACGTTTGTCAGCAGTGATCCTTCCGTGGCAACGGTAAATGAAAGGGGTGTTGTGACCGCACACAGTGCCGGAAGTGCAACGATCCAGGTAAAATTTGGCAGCAATGAGACCGTTGTATGCAAAGTAACTGTAACAGAAAAGCCAAAGAGAAAAGAACCGGAAACACCGGATACGGAAAACAGGATTCCTTCTGTATCTGACAGACCGGAAACATCGGAAAGCGGCAACACCAGACCATCGCAAAAGATTCCTTCTGTTGGCAGTGTGAAAAAATTAAATGGTGTCCACTATACTGTTACAAAAACTTCCGCAAAAGGCGGAACGGCGGAAGTAACGAAAATAACCGGCAAAAAACGCAAGATTACCATTGCATCAGAAGTAAAGATCAACGGATTTTCTTTCAAAGTTACTTCCGTCCGGAAAAATGCCGCTAAAAACAACAAAAAGATCAGCACTCTGACTATCGGAAAAAATATCATTTCCATCGGTGCAAACAGTTTTTCCGGATGCAAAAATTTAAAGAATATTACATTTAAAGGAACAAAATCCATAAAAATCAAAGCAAAAGCACTGGCAGGTACTTCCAGAAAGATAAAGATAACCGTACCAAAAAAAATTTCTGCAAGGACATTGAAAAAACTGAAAAAGAATCTGCAAAAAGCCGGGATCAGCAAAAAAGCTGTTTATCAAAAGAAATGATCCGTATAGTATAAAAAGAAAAAGAAATACGGTCAAAGCTTGACGGAAAAGTCAAAAATATGCTATGCTTATCCAAGAATAGTTTGTGCATATTAAACAAAAACCGTTTTGAATTATGCAAAACTATTTTTCTGGTATTGTCTATTTTCTAAAGAAGGGAGAATGAAAATGAAAACAAGACATAAAATCATGAGTTTCTTGCTTTCAGGTGCTATGGTATTCAGCCTGTTGCCGGCATCGGCAATTGGTACAGTAAAGGCAGCTTCTGTGAATTATGCACTGACTGCAACAGCAACCGCATCTGGAAGTGAAACATCGGCATTTGGTCCGGAAAAGGCAAAAGACGGAGATACAACAACAAAAACTTCCCGCTGGGCAAGTGAAGAACGTGATGCAAGTGAGAGCAATCCACACTGGCTGGCCATGGATCTTGGTGAAGTCAAGACTGTAAACAGTGTTATCATCACCTGGGAGAGACGAAATCCAACCAATTATGCAATCGAAACTTCCGAAGACGGAAGCACATGGAAAGCGGTAAAAACTTTTACTTCTGCTCCTGCGGAAAAAAAGCAGATCATCAATCTGGATAATCCGGTGCAGACCAGATATATCCGTGTCCGCATCAATACGTTTAACCCAACCGCAGAAGGCATTACCTGGAAAACAGTTTCCATCTATGAATTTGAAGTTTATGGGGAAAAACAGAGCAGCGGAAGTGAAGTCTGGGATGCTCTGAACAATCTGACTGTAAAAGCAGGAGACAAAAAGTTGAATCTTCCGACCGTAGAGGGTGGAAAAGTAGAAGCCTATGCAGACTATGAACAGATCATCGACACAGACGGAACCATTTATCAGCCTCTGGAAGATAAGACCGTTTCTGTTGAATTTAAAGTTACCGATCAGAACAACAAGGTAACAAAAAAAGAGATTGCAATTACCGTTCCTGGAACGCATACAGCGACCGCAGATGAGAATGCAAAACCTGCCGTTCTTCCGGAACTGGCAGAGTGGGCAGGTGCTACCGGCAATTTCACCATCTCGAAAAACTCACGCATCGTGATCAATGCTGCTGACAAAGATACACTTTCTTCCATGGCAGAAGCATTTGCAGCAGATTATAAAGACATTGTCGGAAACGATATTTCCGTTGTATATGGAAGTGAAAGCGATGTGAAAGCAGGAGATTTTTATTTTGCATTGACAGCAAAAGGAAAAGGCCTGAAAGACGAAGGTTATCTCTCACAGATCGGAGATTCCATCAAAACAGAATCCGAGACTGCAACAGGTGCTTACTGGGCAACCAGAACCTTCCTGCAGATTCTGAAGCAGAACAAAACAACGATCCCGAAAGGAACAACCAGAGACTATCCAAAATACAAAGTCAGAGGTGTGATCCTGGATGTCGGACGAAAAGCAACCGAACTTCAGACCGTAAAAGATGTTGCGGCAACAATGTCCTGGTACAAGATGAATGACTTACAGGTACATCTGAATGATAACCTGATCTTCCTTGAGGACTACTGGGATACCAATGCGGAGACTACGATGCAGAACAGCTTTACAAAGGCCTACGCTGCTTTCCGTCTGGAATCTTCTGTAAAAAATGATGAAGGTAAAACTGCGACAGCAACCGATCTGTATTATACAAAAGATCAGTTCCGCAGCCTGATCAAAGATTCCAGAACGATCGGTGTCAATATCGTTCCGGAAATCGATGTACCGGCACACGCACTGGCATTTACAAAAACATTCCAGAACTGTGCTTTAAAGAAAATGAATTCCAGCAATTGGAAACGTCCACTGACAGATCATCTGGATCTTTCCAAACCGGAATCCACGCAGCTGGCAAAAAATATCTTCTCCGATTATATTGATGGAGAAAATCCTGTTTTCGATGAACAGACAACCGTACATATCGGTGCGGATGAGTACGAAGACGATGCAACCCTGTACCGCAATTTTGTAAATGAAATGGATGATTATATGAAGTCCAAAAACCGAAAAATGCGTATGTGGGGCGGTCTTACCAGAATCAAGTCTGATACAGAAGTCCGCGGCGATGGTGTGGAGATCAATGTATGGAGCAAAGACTGGGCAGATCCTACGGAAATGTACAATCTTGGCTTTGAACTGATCAACTCTCTGGACTCCAATGTATATATCGTTCCGGCAGCAGGATACTATGCAGATTATCTGAATGCTGCAAGCCTCTATGCAAACTGGAAACCGAATGTATTTAAAAGCGGTAATTTAAATACAACGATTCCGGCCGGTGATCCGCAGATGATCGGTGGTGCTTACGCACTGTGGAATGACTCCATCGATACCAGAGGAAACGGTGTCACAGACTATGATGTCTTTGACCGTATCTACCAGCCGATGTCTGCACTGAGTGAAAAACTCTGGGGCGAAGGCACAAAGACCTACAGCGAAGTGAAGACAACCACTGCAAAAGTTTCCACTGCTCCGAACACCAATCCGTATCATGAAATTGAGAGTGCGGGAAATACTTACGCAGAATACAATTTTGACAAAGAAGACGGAAGTGATGCTTCCAAGAACAAATACAATGCAGTGTCTGCTGAACATGCAACTTACACAGAAGGAAAAGTCGGCAAAGCCCTGTCTATGGAAAGTAATACCTATATTGAGACGCCGCTTGACAAAGCTCCGGCAGGAACCAGCCTTTCCTTCTGGGTGAAAAAGGCAGCAGGAGGATCCTCTGATGAACAGGTTCTGTTTGAAGGTTCTTCCACACTTGGTGATTACACGATCAAAGCTGTGCAGAAGAACACCGGAAAAGTCGGATATTCCAGAGAGGGATATGATTATTCCTTTGACTATACTCTTCCGGAAGATGAATGGGTAAATCTGACGATCAAAGGTTACAAAGACCGTGCAGAACTGTATGTAAATGATTCTGACACTGCAATCCCGGCTGTTATGGATACTGCAACAAAGCTTGGTACACAGTACCGTCTTGCAACATTAAACATCCCGATCAAATACATCGGAAGCACGACAGGAAACAGTTTCAATGGTCTGATTGATGAAATCGAACTGACAAACGATCAAGATGACAGCATCATCCCTACAACGGATTTCAGCTTCACCTGTGATAACGAGCAGAATCCGGCACAGGGCAGCGACGGTCCGATCTCCAATGCATTTGACGGAGATATTACTACCTTATGGCACAGCCAGTACTCACCATCCATAAAAGCACTTCCGGCAACCTTTACCGTAGATATGGGCAAAGAATATAAAATCAATAAACTGACTTATGTTCCAAGACAGTCCGGCGGTAAAAACGGATACATCACAAGTTATGATCTGTATGTCAAGAAAGCAGAAAGTGATGACTGGACACCGGTTGTAACAAATGGTGTATGGGCATCTGATACAAAAGAAAAGACAGTGAAATTCAACACTGCTGATGCAAGATACATCAAGTTTGTTGCAAAAGAGGGAAGCAATGGTTTTGCTACTGCAAGTGAGTTCCATATCCATCAGGTTCTGAATGAAGAAGAACAGGAAGTAACAAAAGCTCAGGAAGCACTGAATGAAGCGGTAAATGACAGCAGCATAAAAGGTATTTATGAAGCAGGAAATGCAGATGGAACGTATACAAGTGCAAGCTGGACAGCGTTCAAGGAAGCATACGAAGCAGCAAAAGCACCATCCGATGGAGCAACTGTGGAAGAACTGAAAACACTGCTGACAAATCTTAAGAGTGCAAAAGCAGGTCTGAAAAAAGCAGAAAGCGAAACAAACCCGGCTGAGAAACCGACTGAGAAACCAACCGAGAAACCAACCGAGACACAGCCTGTCGAAGAAACCGAAGCACCACAGAAAGCAAATAAGACCGTCAGAAAGAATGTGACTTACCGTGTTCTGGATGCTAAGAAAAAAACAGCAGTTGTTGTTGGCGTTGAAGGTAAAAAAGGGAAAAACGTTACTTCTGTGACCATTGCAAAAACCGTGAAGATCAACGGTGTTACTTATAAAGTAACCAAAATTGGCAAAAACGCATTCAAAGGCTGCAAAGTCCTGAAGAAAGTTACAATCGGAAGCAATGTGAAGAAGATTGAAAAAGGTGCATTTGCAAACTGCAGAAAACTTGCAAGTATCAATATGAAAAAAGCAAATGGAATCACATCCATCGGAAGCAAAGCTTTCAGCAAGATCAATGCAAAAGCAAAAGTGAGCGTACCTTCCAAAAAACTTTCCAAATATACAAGAATGCTGAAAAAAGCTGGACTTCCAAAGAAAGCGGTTATTAAAAAATAGAAATATGCTTTAAAAGCATATCTTTCGGAAAAAGAGACGGAGAGAACAAAATCTGTTTTCTCCGTCTTATTTTTCTTTGTTTTTCGGTTGACGCTTCCGACGCTTTCGACTATAATAAAAATAGTATGGCTTTCTATGCCGCAATTTTGAAAGAAAAGAGCGAATATAATTATGATAAAAAGTATGACAGGCTTTGGAAGATATGAAAATCACCAGGGCGACCGCAAGTTTACGGTTGAGATGAAGTCCGTCAACCACCGCTATTTTGATTCCAACATCAAAATGCCGAAAAAACTCAGTATTTTTGAATCTGCTATTCGAAATCTTCTCAAAGAATATATACAGCGTGGAAAAGTTGATATTTTTATTACTTATGAGGATTTCACAGAAACCAATGTCTCTTTGAAATATAACGAGAACATTGCAGCAGAGTATGTAAAATATTATCAGCAGCTTTCGGAAAAATTTGATCTGCCAAATGATATCCGTGCCTCCGTGATCGGACGCAGTCCGGAAGTTTTCACAATGGAAGAGCAGCCGGTAGATGAACAGGAGATCTGGGCAGTCCTTGAAACAGCACTTCGTGGGGCATGCGAGCAGTTTGTAGAATCCCGCATCCGGGAAGGGGAAAATCTGAAGCTGGATCTGATTGAAAAACTGGACGGTATGCTTACCGATGTGGCAGCGATTGAAAAGCGTTCCCCGGAAATTCTTCAGGCATATCGCACCAAACTGACTGAAAAAGTAAAAGAACTGCTTCGTGACACACAGCTCGAGGAGAGCCGTATCGCAACAGAAGTGATTCTTTATGCAGACAAAATCTGCACGGATGAAGAAACGGTTCGTCTGCACAGCCATATCGAGAGCATGAAACAGACACTGCAAACCGGCGGAAGCATCGGCAGAAAACTGGACTTTATAGCCCAGGAAATGAACCGGGAGGCAAATACTATTTTGTCCAAGGCAAACGACCTGGAAACTTCCAATCTTGCGATCAATCTGAAAACAGAGATTGAAAAAGTAAGAGAGCAGATCCAGAATATAGAATAGGGGGGATACGATTGTCAGGATTGATCAATATTGGGTTTGGCAATGCAGTCAATACCGCCAAAGTCGTGGCAGTCATCAACCCGGATGCAGCACCGGTCAAACGTCTGGTGTCCCATGCAAGAGAAGAGGGACGCATCATTGATGCCACACAGGGAAGACGTACCAAGGCTGTGATCATCACGCAGGAAGACCATATCATTCTGTCGGCACTGCAGCCGGACACGATCGCAAAACGTTTTTCACAAAAAGATGCATTTCAGGAACGAGAGGCTCAAGGAGGCAGTTTATGAATAAAAAAGGCATTCTGATTATTTTATCCGGATTTTCCGGAGTAGGAAAAGGAACCGTTGTCAGACGTCTTCTTTCCGATTACGATAATTACGCACTTTCCATTTCCGCAACAACACGAAAACCACGTGAAGGAGAAGAAGATGGGGTGTCGTATTTTTTCAAGAGCAAAGAAGAGTTTGAACAGATGATAAAAGAAGACTCTTTTATCGAACATGCCAGATATGTTGAAAATTACTATGGTACGCCAAAAGCATATGTACAGGAACAGTTAGATGCCGGAAAAGATGTGATTCTGGAGATTGAGATACAGGGGGCTTTAAAAGTAAAAGAAAAATACCCTGATGCTCTGATGCTGTTTCTGGTTCCGCCGGATGCACAGACTTTAAAAGAACGTCTGGTTGGCCGTGGCACGGAAACAGCCGATGTCATCCATGACCGTCTGGAACGTGCAGCACAGGAAGCCCAGGAAATGGGCTCTTATGAATACATTATTGTAAATGATGATCTGGATACCTGTGTGAAACAGGTGCACGAATTGATACAGAGTGCACACTGTAAGAAATCCCACAATACAGCATTTATCAAAGAACTGCAGCAGGATATGAACTGCTTTTTGAAAGGAGAATGATTTTATGTTACATCCATCTTACACAGACTTAATGAAAGTTGCAAACAGTGAAGTAAATGAAGGCGAAACACCTGTCGTAAACAGCCGCTATTCTATCGTAATGGCAACGGCAAAACGTGCCAGAGAACTGATCGACGGTGCACCGGCACTGGTATATAGCGACGGCAAAAAACCGCTGTCCATCGCAGTAGAAGAATTAGATAAAGGAAAAATCAAAATCCTGGCTGAAGATGAGAGCGGTGAAGATGAAGAATAAGAAAATTTTATTTATCTCTCTTGGCTGTGACAAAAACCTGGTTGATTCGGAAGTGAT
>ERZ827496.4241-NODE-4241-length-11370-cov-2.813610_pt1 | contig 11370 bp, 9 predicted proteins | sample MGYA00519769_ERZ827496 | MGnify/ENA primary metagenome ERZ827496 (study PRJEB31778, sample SAMEA3449327) | human gut metagenome | biome: human gut; feature: human-associated habitat; material: faeces | place: United Kingdom | collected 2010/2012 ...
TATCGGTGCAGATTACCGTGATGGCTCCCATCGTTTCGCTGGCGTGCATCTTGCGGACCAGATTGTTCGTGCGCAGCATCCGACGCATGTTCACGGCTAAGGACAACGTAACGCTCATCGGCAGCCCCTCGGGGACAGCAACGACGATCAGCGTTACGGCTACCATGAAGTATTGCAGTACTTCGGCAGCGACATCGGTCCAATCCGCCTGAAGCAGATCGCCGACAATGATTCCTTTGACAATCAGTGCGATAAAGGTCAGAATGGCCAATGAAATACCGATGCGTCCGATCCACTTCGAGAGTCGTTTGAGCTGAAGGTTGAGCGGGGTATCTTCATCGCTTTCGACCGTCGCCTGTTCGGCAACTTTTCCGAATTCCGTAGCATCGCCGACGGCAAAAACCTCCATGACTCCGTGTCCCTCCATTACCGTCGTACCGCGCATGACGTGATCCGAGGGATAGGTTGCCTCGGGATCGAAGTGGTTCGGATCGACGGTTTTGTCGACCTGAAGTTCTCCGGTCAGGGTCGATTCGTTGATCTTCAGCGAAACGGCTTCGATCAGCTGTCCGTCGGCGGGAACCTCCTCGCCGCTCTCGAGCAGGACGATATCGCCTACGACGACCTCCTTTTTCGGAATTTCGCACACCTCGCCGTCGCGGATGACCTTAACCGGAGTGTCATCGTTCGTGCTGTTGAGCAGATCGAATTTTTTCATCGCATCGTATTCGAACCAGAAAGCGATGCCCGTTGCTAAAAAGATGGCACAGAAGATTCCGATCGTTTCGGCGAATTCATTGTGGATAAATCCGATCCCGAGAGACAACAGAGCTGCAATCAGCAGAATCCGTATTACGGGATCCTTGAACTTTTCGAAAAAAAGCCGCCATGGCGATTTGCGTTTGGGCGGGGTTAACAGGTTGTCGCCGTGTTTTTCACGGCTTTGCAACACTTCGCTTTGTGTTAATCCTTTCATTGGAGTCGACATAATATTGTGCTTTTTGTTAGTTTACAAAGGGTAGTTCATTGTGTTTCGAGGCATCTAATTTAATGGCGACAAACAGCAGGATCGTAAATGCGATGAGCGACGATCCTCCGTAGCTGAAGAACGGGAGCGGGATGCCGATAACCGGCATGATTCCAATCGTCATGCCGATGTTGATCGTAATGTGGAACAGGAACACCGAAGCCACGCAGTAACAGTAGATACGGCCAAACGGCTCCTGTTGACGTTCTCCCATACGGATCAGACGGAGAATCAGAATCACAAAAAGAATGATTACGATGGCACTGCCGATAAATCCCCACTCTTCGCCGACCGTGCAGAATATGAAGTCGGTACTCTGTTCGGGGACGAAGTTGAACTTGGTTTGTGTCCCCTCGAGAAAACCCTTACCGGAAAAACCGCCCGAGCCGATGGCAATTTTCGACTGGTTGACGTTGTATCCCCAATGGCTCAGATCCGATTCGAGTCCGAGCAGATCGAGAATACGTTTCTGTTGGTGGATTTGCAATACGTTATTAAATACATAATCTACCGTATAGGTAAAACCCAGCGAACCGAAAAAAAGAAGAATGAAAGTTAATATGTTGTTGATTTTGTAGCGGTAGGCATAGAGGATTACGACACCGATCGAGAGTGTTGCGGCGATCAGAATGGAGAGGTACCACGAGATGTCGATCGACAGCAACAGCTGACATACGGTATAGATCAGTGTCGAGCCCAATGCCAGTCCGGCCAGATAGATCGCTTTGCTTCTCCAGTTACCGTTGGTCATCCCCTCTCCGACGACGCAAACCAGGATCAGTACGATCAGCAAGGCTGTCGGCTCGAGCAGAAATGAAAAGATAAAGAGCGAGATGATCATGATCAGGGCGATGTAGACCCAGCCGTTGAATCCTTCGCGATAGAGCATGAAGAGAAACGACCCGAAGACCAAGGCCGATCCGGTATCGTTCTGCAGCATGACAATCAGCACGGGAAGTCCGAGCAGAATTGCTACGTGCAGCAGATGTTTCAGGTTACGGATATCGAACGAGTAGGAACTCATGTAGCGGGCTAAAGCCAGTGCGGTAGTGAATTTCACGAATTCCGAAGGCTGGATCCCGAAGAGCCACGATTTAGCTCCGTTGACCTCCTTGCCGAACAGCAGTACGCCGATCAACACCAGTATGGAGAACCAGTATAGGGGATAGGCCAGAATATGGTAGTATTTGTCGTCGATCAGCAGGATGGAGATGGCGATGAAGGCCGATACGCCGATCCAGATCAGCTGCATGCCGTAGCGTTGGCTGATGTCGAAGATGCTCGAGTGGGCCTCATCGTAGACGGCGGCGTAGATGTTGACCCACCCCATCAGGACCAGTACCGTGTAGACGAGTATGGTAATCCAGTCTAAACCGCCGACGGTCAAACTATTTTCCTCGTTGCTTTTCATAGTATGGGTAGGCGATTTGCATGGTTTTTATTCTTTCGACCAGATCGGGACGCTTGATCGTATCCGTCAGGTAGTACTCCGTCAGCAGGCTTGCAATCGGTGCAGCTACTGTCGCTCCAAACCCTCCGTTTTCGATGTAGACCGATACGGCAATTTTCGGATTGTTGCGTGGCGCAAAACAGAAAAACGTACTGTTGTCTCTGCCGTGAGGATTCTGCGCGGTTCCTGTCTTTCCGCAGATGTCGAGTCCGGGGACCATGGCGACATATCCTGTCCCTCCCTCGTTAACAGCCATATACATTCCTTCCACTATGGGCTCGAAGTGGCGGGGGTCAACCTTCGTATAGTGCTTCTCGTAAAATCGGGGATCGATCGAGTCGCGGTCGTGGATACGCTTGACGACGTGCGGAATCCGGTAATAGCCGCGATTGGCGATGGTGGCCACCATGTTGGCCATTTGCAACGGGGTGCAACCCATCTCCCCTTGTCCGATCGAGAGGGAGATAACGGTCAATCCGTTCCACCGCCCACGGTAGACTTTGTCGTAAAAGGCCGATGTGGGAACATTCCCGTTCAGCTCTCCGTTGAAGTCCGAACCTAACTTGCGGCCGTATCCGAAACTGCGGACGTAGTCGGCCCACACGTCGAATCCCTCTTCGATGTTTTTGTAAATCGCTGCAGATTCTTCCGATGCAGACAATATCGTATTGGTCAGTTCCTCATGCTGGTTGGAAACCTCCCCTGCCACACGCGAACTTTCTGACGCAGACTGCGTAGCGTCCTCCGATGCCTGTGCGATCTGCTGTGAAACAGATTCCATCTTGGAATTATAATCTTTTAAGGCATCCACAACCTCTGCGATCTGTAACGATGCGGATGCATTCTTTGCCAGGATCTGACCGAACTGGCTGCGTCCGTTCACCAGACGGGTATACAGCTGCTGTATCTCCGGATCTTTTGAATAATCTACATTTTTCAATTCCAGAACGGCCTGCAGACCGGCTCTGTCTGTCTTTTTCCCAAATGCCATATTATATACTTCCTCTCTGTTGTAACATACAAATCTCTGTATCTTCTGCCTTTTATTCTGAACTAAAATATGTTTAAAGTCAACATATTTCTATCATAATCCGGATATTTTTTGACAATTTTGCTACTACACACAGGTTGCCATGCGAACAATAACACGATTCTTACAACTTTAGGTTTTCCACACAAGAAATACACTTGCCACAATTCCGGCAGTGGTTGCAAAAAGGGCTCCCGGAAGTGTATATCTTGTCTTTTTTACTTTTACCGACATAAAATAAACCGACATGGTATAAAAAATGGTCTCTGTGCTACTGAGCATAACCGATGCCGCACGTCCCAGCATCGAATCTGCACCATGTGTTTTGTAGATATCCAGTAAAAGTCCCGTTGCTGCAGAGGAAGAAAACATTTTTACCACAGCAACCGGGATCAGCTCGGTCGGAAATCCTGTCGCCGCCATTAATTTCCCAAGCCACCCGGAAATAAAATCCAAAAAACCCGAAGCCCGCAAAATACCTACTGCTGCCATCAGTCCGATTAGTGTCGGCATAATCTCTACTGCTGTGCGGATTCCGCTTTTTGCCCCTTCCAGGAAATCCTCATATACATGCTGCCGGTGCATCAGGCCATTTCCCACAATGAGCAATACCAGAATCGGAATGACTGCCTCAGATAAGTACAGAATCAAATTCATTTTTCCACCCTCCCAAATGCCTGCCGGAGCTTGATGAAAATGACAGCTGCCAACGTGGAAATACTAGTGGCAATGATGGCCGGTCCTACAATTGCAGCCGGACTTACGGCTCCATACTGGCTGCGATATGCAATGATATTCACAGGTATCAGCTGCAGGGAAGAAATATTAATGATAAGAAAATCACACATCGCGTCTGTCGCCTGATTTGACATTTTCTGCAGCCGCTTTAACTCTTTCATGGCAGAAATCCCTGCCGGGGTTGCCGCCCAGCCCAGCCCCAGAAAATTGGACACCATATTCGTTGCCATATATCTGCCTGCTGTGGAATTTTCCGGAACTGACGGAAACAAAAAACGTAGTATCGGTCCCATTGCAGATGCCGCACGGTTTACCATCCCCCCTTTTTCCGCAATCTTCATAAGTCCTACCCAGAATGCCATGGCACCTGTCATTGTCAGGCAAAGGCTTACCGCTTCCTTTGCCGAAGCAAGTGCCTGGTCGGTCACTGCTCCAAGATTTCCAGTCATTGCAGCATACACCACCCCGACAAGAATCATTCCACCCCATAAATAGTTCATCCGCGCCTCCTGTTTGCGTTCTTAAATCATTGTATGGGCTTTGCTTTTTTCATATTCCTTTTGCAATTACCGGATAAACCCAAAAGGGAAGGCATAGCCCAGGCTTTCCCTGCATAAATTTTCTTAAGTTTTCTTACAGGAGTTTCTGGTATGAAACATCTTTTGAAAAAACACCGGATGCTTTCCGTGGGTATTTTTCTGGCTGCGGTGCTCTCCATTATTTATGCAGCCATCCTCTCACCTGCCGGAAAAAGTACCGGTTCTTTTTCTGAATTTTGTACCACGCTTTTTCGCGAAGAGATGAAATCCAACACCATGAATCTGCACTTTACGCTAAAAGATCCAAAAGCTGCCGGCATTGACTCTTATGAGATCACGCTTGGCAGTCTGTCCGGTGACAGTCCTCATAACCAGGCCAGACAGCTCAAAAAACTTTCGGAAGAACTCAAAAAATATTCTCACCGCTCTCTCAAAGGAAAAGACCGCTTGACCTGCCGGCTGCTTTCCGATTATATTTCACGCCAGCAGAACCTTGCTGCCTATCCCTATTACGATGAACCTCTGACCCCTTCCGGTGGTGTCACCTCACAGCTGCCTGTGCTTCTGGCAGAGTATACTTTCCGCAATACCAGAGATATTAAAGATTATCTCGGACTGTTGTCGCAGATGGATACTTATTTTTTAGGGATTTTAGATTATGAACAAAAGAAAGCCGATGCAGGACTTTTCATGTCCGATGAAGCCTGCTTAAAAGTCATTGAAGGGTGTGAAGTTTTCACCGAACATCCCGATGACAATTTTCTGATCGATACGTTTTCCAACCGGTTAAATGCCATGGATGGGCTTACGGATACCCAAAAAAATGCTTATTTGAAGCAACATTCCAAAGTTCTGAGTGATCATGTCATTCCGGCTTACAGCCAGATGATCAAAGGACTTACCATGCTGCTGGGACGGGGACATAACAACTGGGGGCTTTGTAACTTCCCGAAAGGAAAAGCCTATTACGAGGCGGTCGTGTCTGCAGATACGGGCTGTGATGACAGCGTGGAAGATCTGTTTTCCCAGATTGCCAAAGCCCGGCGGGAAGATCTCACGTTCTGTCAGAATCTTTTGGAAAATAATCCGAAACTTGCTTCCCAGTCTCCGAAACCCGATGCTGCCTTGAAAGAGGAAAATGCCATGCTTTCCCGGCTGCAAAAAGAAATCCTTACGGACTTCCCGGCACCACCACAGACAGACGTGGAAATCTGCCACGTTGATCCGGCACTCAGTGAGTACTTGGCTCCCGCCTTTTATATTACGGCTCCGATTGATGATATTTCACATAACCGGATCTACATAAACGATGCTAAAAATGATACGGATATCTATTACTTTACAACGCTTGCGCATGAAGGATATCCCGGTCATCTGTACCAGACCATCTGCACCTCCTCCTATGGTGCTCCGGAAGTCCTCTCCCTCCTCAACTATCCGGGTTACACCGAAGGCTGGGCAACCTACACGGAAATGCAGGCTTTTTATTATGCCGGACTTGATCCGGATCTCGCCTCCCTGTTACAGCACAACCAGGCTGCAACACTCAGTCTCTATGCCACAGCGGATATCGGGATTCATTATTTTGGATGGGAAAAAGAAAAAACCGCCGCATTCTGGAGCGAATACGGCGTAGATGATACTGCCACGGTAAACAAAATCACGGATCTGATCCTCGAAGAACCGGGAAACTACCTAAAATATTATGTTGGCTATCTGAAATTCCGCCAGATGCGTGAACAGCTTGCGCTCGAAAACAAAAGCTTTTCGGTGTCTGCATTTCACGAAGCAATCCTTCGCACCGGTCCTTCGCCTTTTTCCGTTCTCGAAGAAACCGTGCGGGATCAGTTAAAATAAAGTCCATTGATCTTTTTTATTTTAACAGTGCCTGATAGATATCGCGCTTGCTGACCCCACGGTCTTTTGCAACACGTTTCATGGCTTCCTTGCGGTCAATCCCCTGGGACTCGTAATGCGCCATGTGTTCCTCCAGGGAAAGTGCTTCCCATCCGGCCTGTTCCTCCTTTTTCATCTCTTCGCGGGAGCGGCCGGCAATGATGAGGACATATTCCCCACGCGGCTCATTGACTTCGTAATAGGATAAACTGTCCGTAAGCGTCATCTGCAGCTTTTCTTCATGCCGCTTGGTCAGTTCCCGGCAGATGGTAAGCCTGCGGTCTCCGCCGAGGGTATCCGAAAGTTCCTGCAAAGTGCGCACAAGGTGGTGTGGTGCTTCGTAGATAATAATCGTACGTGTCTCGGTCTTTAATTCTTCAAGCACCGCCTGATGCTCCTTTTTATCCTTGGGAAGAAACGCCTCAAATGCAAACCGGCGTGTCGGAAGTCCCGACATGGTCAGTGCGGTGATACAGGCGGCTGCGCCCGGCAGCGAAGTGACCGGAATCCCTTCTTCATAGCAGATGCGCACAATATCCTCCCCGGGATCGGAAATGCCCGGTGTCCCTGCATCTGTAATTAATGCAATGTTTTTACCCTCACGCATTTTTGCGACAAGCTGGTAGGCCTTATCGATTTTGTTGTATTCGTGATAGCTGGTCATCGGTGTCTTAATCTCGAAATGATTGAGCAGCCGGATGGAGTTTCTCGTATCCTCTGCTGCGATCAGATCCACTTCTTTGAGTGTCCGCAGTACACGGTATGTAATATCCTCAAGATTGCCGATCGGGGTGGCACACAGATAGAGTGTGCCGGTTTTATGTTGTTCCATGGGAGTTCCTTCCTCTTCGTTTCTATACAGGCGATTGCGAAACAGGTACGAACGTTATGCGCTGCACCGGTTTCGCAATTGCCTGTATTTAAGAATAGGATGAAACTATCATACTTGTCAAGTCGCAAAATTATAACTGACTCCGCACCGCACACCGGGCAATGCAATCATTAATCGAATACTCCCTTTCCCATTGAAAAATATCGTGCTAAAATATATCTGGAAGTAAGAAAAGAGGATTTCATTTATGCACGATAACACACAGCATTTATATAACAATTTGGACTTACGAAAGCTGCTGATCCCGATTATTGTGGAACAACTGCTTTCTTCTTTAATGGGGACCGCCGATACCATGATGGTCAGCAATGTCGGCTCTGCCGCAATTTCTGCCGTTTCCCTGGTGGACTCCATCAATATTCTTGTCATTCAGGCACTGTCTGCCTTATCTGCCGGGGGCGCGATCCTGTGCTCCCAGTATCTCGGCAGCCAGAACAAAAAAAATGCCAACCGTTCTGCTCGGCAGGTTTTGTTTGTCATGGTCATTCTGTCTGTAACTTTATCCGTTTTCTGTCTGATATTCCGTGATCCGCTGCTTCATGTAATCTTTGGGAAAGTAGAACGCGATGTCATGACCAATTCCCGGATTTATTTCTTCTTTACTCTGTTATCGTTTCCGTTTATCGGACTGTACGATGCCGGTGCTTCGATTATGCGCTCCCAGAACAACAGCCGCAATCCGATGATCATCTCGGTTATTTCCAATTTTATGAACATTGGCGGAAATGCGATTTTGATCTTTGTACTTGGCATGGGCGTCGAAGGTGCGGCGATATCCACTCTGGTATCACGTATTTTCTGTGCCATCGTCGTTATCTGGCAGCTGCGCAATGACAATGCCCCGATCTGTATCCGCAATTATTTTTCCATCCGCCCCGACTGGTATCTGATTAAAAAAATCCTGTTTATCGGAATTCCGTCCGGTATTGAAAACAGTATGTTCCAGTTCGGTAAACTTGCCATCCAGTCTACGGTTTCCACACTTGGAACCGTAGCGATTGCCGCGCAGGCAATGACCAATATTCTGGAAAACTTAAACGGTATTGCTGCCATAGGCATCGGAATCGGACTGATGACCGTGGTCGGTCAGTGCCTGGGTGCAGGGCGCAAAGATGAGGCCATCTATTATATTAAGAAATTGTCCTGGCTGTCAGAGGCAGTCATCATCGCAAGCTGCCTGCTCGTTTTTGCACTGACCAAACCGATTACCATGCTTGCCGGAATGGAACCTGCCAGCGCAAAACTGTGCTTTTTCATGATAAGCTTCATCACGATCGTAAAGCCAGTTTCCTGGGTACTTTCCTTTATCCCACCCTATGGCATGCGCGCTGCAGGTGACGTAAAATTCTCCATGATCACCTCCTGCTGCACCATGTGGCTGTGCCGGGTAAGCCTGTGCATTTATCTCTGCCGGGTATGGGGATTCGGCCCGATTGCTGTCTGGATCGGTATGTTTTCCGACTGGACGCTGCGCGCGATCATTTTCTCCATCCGTTTCCACTCCCGGAAATGGTTAAATCATCGCGTCATTGAAAAATGATGATATTCCGTTTTGTGATCTTCCTTTGCATATTTTTCTTCGATGCTGTTTTTCATTTTATCGTATGCGGCAGCCATTCTGTTTACATGCTGGTCAAAACTGTCTGATTTTACGGCATCTGCATTACCATCTTTTTCATATACTTCTGACACTTCACTCTCAAAGCGGTTCACGTAGTCCTGATAACTGACCGAGGATAGCTGGTTGTAACTGTCCATTCCTGCCTGCGACAAAAAAAGATTGTCCGCGTACGATTTCATCTCCGTCCCGTTCATCTGCTCCTGCAGCCGTGCCGCTGCCTCTTTCCTTGCTTTTTCACTTTTTGCTTTCTGTTTTTCATGGATTTTATCAGCCCAGGTGTCTTTCTTATCCTTGTCCAGTTTGGTGCTGTTTCGCGTCTGCCCGCCATCATCATCTTCCGCAATTGACCAGCCACTGACACTGCCATCCGCATTGATGACCGTTCCTGCCGCTTTTATATGGTAGCCCATACCTCCCTGGCTCATTTTTCCGCTGTATACCAGCTGCGCACAATCATAAATCAAAGCCTCATATTCCACACGTTTGTCGGGATCATTTTGCATCTGCACCAGAATATTCGGTGCGATCTGAATATTGTTTGTGCCTTTCTGTGAAAAGTTCTGTGTGTTTGTTGTAAAATTCACGCCCGGATACCGGTCCGAAAGCGCTTTTAGCGATACGGACGTGCCGCTGCCGGATTTTGCCTTCGCATATGTCAGTGCCGTTTCCGACACCCAACTGTTTCCTACTTTTACTGCCATAATCTTATCTCTCCTTTTCACCCCAAAATATATTATCTGTAAAACAGTTTGTTAATTTTTGCACTCCAGTCCGCACCAATCCCCAGATCCACCGGGTAATCCTGAAACGAGGAAACTTTCTGCCGCTGCATATTTTTTTCATCCACTGCATTGTGCCACGATTCCATTACTTTCTTCTGCAGTTCATCTATAAAACCTTCCCCGTAATTTCCACCATGAAAGGTCTCGTCGATCTCTGCCATAACTTTTGCCGATGCAGCCGCAAATTCCGCTCTGGAGTTGTACGCCTTGTTTAAAGCGTCGATACGATCCTGTTTTGTTTCCTCCACAAGTGTTCCGTCCTCCTGTCTGATCCAGGTCGGGTCCCGGTCCGGATCGGAAAATTCTTCATCAATACGGTCATAAATGACCTGATAGGCTTTCGCCATGACGGTAAGAAATTCCTCCTGCGACCGCGAATGATCACCAAGTCCATTTTCTTTCTGGATCTGGTCTGCAACTTCCCCGAGTTCACAGTTGAACATACTTGCCGTGTCGATATTGTTTACCGTATTCAGTTCCTTATAAAGTTCCTCTTTTGGATTTACACCTGTGTGGGATATATTTTCATTGTCTTTTGTGTATTCTCGCCAGTCCTTCGCCTTTGCAAGACCTTCGTCGGAAATTGTTACAGTATCCACTCCGGTTGCTTCTTTTACTGATTTTCCAGGTGTACTTGCCGTGTATTTCTGCGTATCCAGCAAATTTGGTATTTCCGGTCTTTTGTAGTGATAACGTCCTGCGTAAATTTGTGAACTAGAAATATTCAGTGCCATTTTTTCCTCCCATCATGCTCTCTGTGAATATGTCAATATTTTCTTCGTATATATCTGTCACGTTTCTTCGTTCCTGCGCCCGTTTTAATGCTGCTTTCTGTTGTCTTTTCATCAGTTCTTTCATTCTTTTCTGACGCTTACTCCACCATGATTCGTCCTTTTTCCCAGACTTTTTCGGGCTTTCCGTATTCATTGGAATCCCTTCTCCATGATGTTCCTCGATCGATGCGCCGAATTTTTCTACGTTCAGAAATGATGCCTGAAACGGAAAGTGCACCGAACGGTTTTCTATCGTATAGCCAAGCACCCAGGCTTCATACTCCGGGTCATTTTTCATCTGCTCCCAGCCATCTTCGGTGATTGACCACATTTCCTTACAGTTTGCCTGTGAACTGTCAAAAGAGATGCCATCCATCAGGTTCTTAAAAAAAGCTTTATACTCATCCATTGTCATATCGCTTCTGGATATCTCATCGCCACCGCAGTTTTTCATATAGTTTTTGCCTGCCTGGACCTGCTGGTTCACATGAGATGCGGAATCTGGATGCTTCTGCTTATACTCTTTGACAACATTTTTGTATTCCTTTTGCGTCTGCTTCTCACAAGTATTCTCATTCGAAACATCCTTCTTTTGGGATACGCCTGTTTTTATATTTGTATA
>ERZ827496.4261-NODE-4261-length-11324-cov-10.770343_pt1 | contig 11324 bp, 9 predicted proteins | sample MGYA00519769_ERZ827496 | MGnify/ENA primary metagenome ERZ827496 (study PRJEB31778, sample SAMEA3449327) | human gut metagenome | biome: human gut; feature: human-associated habitat; material: faeces | place: United Kingdom | collected 2010/2012 ...
GGTTCGGTTCTGGCTGACCCGGTTCCGCAAGCTCGACCCGAACGTGAAAAGCCACAGGGAGACGCTTATCAACACGTTCGTGAACGCGGTTTATCTCTATGATGAAAAAGTTTTGATTATATTCAACTACAAAGACGGCACAAAAACCATCACTTTCGATGAGATCGCTGCCAAAGATGCCCCAGAGGGCAATGGTTCGGATTTGGGTTGCTTCGCTCCACCAAAAAGACCAGCGTAGAAATTACGCTGGTTTTTTGTCTTATCCGGCATTTTAAGTTTCACCCTCAAGAGTGGATTCGAACAGCATCGACCCGCCGAACAGTCCGGCGGGGAAAAAAGCCCCTGCGGGGCTTTTTTAGATGCGCGGCTTACGTAATCCACCCGCGCCCATAAAAAGACCGTCAGCGTAGAGATACGCTGGCGGTTTTCTGTTTGCAAGAGATGGTGCGCAGAAAAGAAGAAGCGTGTTCCCGGGATCGGGAGCGCGCTTCTCCTTTATTATATAGTAATTGCGGTAAGATCTTACACTCCTGCGGTGCCACCCAACATTGGCGGGAACGACCCCGCCCTCTCGTGATATGCCAACACATACCGGCTTTGTTAACGGAGACGCTCTCCGTCGCCCCTACTGTGCAAAAGCAGTTCGGTTTGCCCTCAAAGGCCCATTCCCACCCGCAGCTGCCTTGCACCGGTCTCAGCATGTCCGGCACTCTCTGTAAAAGCAGAGGTTTTGCGGAGGTACTTATGCCCTCTCACTGGTTTGACTGGACTTTATCACGTCATTGTCCTGAAGTCAAGAAGGAATTTCAATTTTCACAAAAAAAAATTTACGCCCCCGGCAGAAACAGCAGCGTGCCCCGGGCGGCCAGTACGGGCTGGAACAAGCAGCCCGCCAGCCCGGCGGTGAGCGCCACAACGAGAAACAGCAGTGCCAGGACCAGAACAAGCCGGGCCAGCCCGAAGCGGTGGTGCCCGGCGGGGACTTTTTTGCGCTGCATGGTCAAACCTCCCTTTGTATCAGAGCTCTGCGCCATCCTATGCCGGGCTGTGCCGATTGTGTGCGGGCGCAAAATGTGGTACACTGTTACCGACAAATCACGGAGGAACTGTTATGCTGACCATTACACTGCTGGGCACGGCGGCCACCATGCCCCTGCCGGACCGTGCCCTGACCGCTGCGCTGGCCGAATGCGGGGGCCATGCCCTGCTGTTTGACTGTGGCGAGGGCACGCAGGCGGCGGCCCGCCGCGCCGGAGTCAACCTGATGAAGCTGGATGCCATCTGCCTGACCCACTATCACGGCGACCATATCTTCGGCCTGCCGGGCCTGCTGCAGACGCTGGGCTGTCAGGGCCGGGAGCGCCCGCTGACCCTTTACGGCCCCGAGGGGTTGGGGGAGGTCTGGCCCGCCCTGCGCACGCTGGCCGGGCCGCTGCCGTATCCGGTCAGGGCTGTGCAGCTGGACACAGACCCCATCGACCTGACCACCCTCTCCTCCGGCTGGCCTGCGGGGGCGCAGCTTACGCCCTTCCGCACCCGGCACCGGGTGCCCAGCCGGGGCTACCGGCTCGACCTGCCCCGGGCGGGCCGCTTTGACCCTGCAAAGGCCCGGGCACTGAACGTTCCGGTGCCTGCATGGAAACTGCTCCAGCGGGGCCAGAGCATCCCGCTGGAGAGCGGGGCTGTGGTCGCTCCCGCGGATGTGCTGGGTCCGGCACGCCGGGGTCTGCGGTTCGTGTTCTCGGGTGATACCGCTCCCTGCCCGGCACTGGAACAGGCCGCGCAGAACGCCGACCTTTTCCTCTGCGATGCCACCTACCCCGACAACGAGCAGGAGGCGCAGGCAAAGCAGTGGGGGCACAGCACTTTTGCGCAGGGTGCGGCCATTGCAAAAAAGGCTGATGTGCGCCGGTTCTGGCTGATGCATTATTCGCCCATGATCCTTGAACCGGAAGCCGCCCTGCCCAATGCGCAGGCGGTATTCCCGGCGGCGGAGTGCGGCTTTGACGGCAAACAAATCATCCTGCAATATGACGAGGAAACAACATGACAACGATTAAACTTGACCCGGGCGCAGCTCTGCTGCTGGATGCGCTCCATGGGGCGGGCCATGCGGCCTACGCTGTGGGCGGCTGTGTCCGGGACAGCCTGCTGGGGCTGCCCCCCCACGATTGGGACCTCTGCACCAGCGCCCGCCCGGAGCAGGTGATGGCGCTGTTCGGGGAGGAAAAGTGCATCCCCACCGGCCTGCAGCACGGCACCGTGACGGTGAAGCAGGGCGGCAGGCTCTATGAGACAACGACCTTCCGCACCGAGGGGGCCTACTCCGATGGCCGCCACCCGGATGCCGTCTGCTTTGTGCCGGATGTGCGGGAGGATCTTGCCCGGCGGGATTTCACCATCAACGCTATGGCATACAGCGCCGAGGAAGGGCTCATCGACCCCTTTGGCGGGCGGGACGACCTTGCCGCCCATCTTGTGCGGGCGGTGGGGGAGCCGGAACGCCGCTTTGAGGAGGACGCGCTGCGCATCCTGCGGCTCTACCGGTTCGCGGCCCGGTTCGGCTTTGCCATCGACCCCGCCACCGGTGCTGCTGCCCGGGCACTGGGGCCGCATCTGGACTGCGTTTCGGCGGAGCGCATCCAGGAAGAACTGCTCAAGCTGCTGGCGGCCCCCCGGCCCGGAAGCTATCTGGAACCCGCCGTTCTGGCCGTTGTCCTGCCGGAGCTGGAACCGGAAAAACAGCCGGAACGGTTTGCGGAACTCTGCCGTACCATCGACCGGATCGAACCAACAGCGGAGAACGTGCCCGCCCGGCTGGCGGCCCTTCTCTGCCCGCTGGGTGAAACCGGTGCCCGCAAGGCTCTGCGCAAACTGAAATGCTCCAACGCGCTGACGGATGAAGTGACGGCCTTGGTGGGGGGGAGTGTCGGTAGCTTTCTCCTCGGACACGAGTTCGAGTTGCGGCACCCAGCGGATGCTTTGTGCCTTGAGCGGCACTCGCATCCTGCTGGCCGCTGCCCCAACAGCAACTCCTTGTTTCCGCCGCAGGCGGCAGTCGTTACCGTTGCAGGCCATTCCATCGCCCGCCCTATTGCCTGCGGCAACAGGGTCCCACCCCAGCGGACGGTCCTTGGAGAAACTCCCGGCACCCCCAACACCACGCTGACCGTACAGGCCAAACGCCTTTTGGGCCGCTATGAGCTGCCGACGATCCAACGCCTGACCGCCCTTTGCAGTGCCCGGCATCCGGAACAGGCCGAGGCCTTTGCTGCCCTGCGGGCCGAAGCAGAGCAGCTGACAGCAGAAAATGCCTGCTGCCGGGTGAGTCAGCTGGCCGTGAATGGCCGTGACCTGATGGCGGCGGGGGTCAGACCCGGCCCGGGTCTGCGGCAGGTGCTGAACGCCCTGCTGGAGGCTGTCATCACCGGGCAGACACCCAATGAAAAAGACGCGCTGCTGGCTGCGGCGGCCCAATTTTCTGCGTCTTGACAAGAGAAAGAAGCTGCGGTAGTATTATACTACTGTTTTAGTGTGTTATTGAATGAGGGACGATATGACAGAAGCACAGAACACGAAGCGCCCCGGGGCACTCATCGCCATGAGCGGCGGTGTGGACAGCTCGGTGGCGGCATGGCTGATGCAGCAGGCGGGGTACGACTGCACCGGCATCACCATGCGGCTCACCCGCAACGAGACGCTGGGGCAGTCCGGTTTCCACACCTGCTGCTCCGAAAAAGATATCGAGGATGCCGCCGAGGTGGCCTTTGCGATGGATATCCCCTATGAGGTGCTGGATTTCACCGCCGACTTCCGGGAGAAGATCATCGAAAAATTCATCCGGGTATATGAGATGGGCGGCACGCCCAACCCCTGCATCGACTGCAACCGGTATATGAAGTTCGACCACCTGCTCCGCTGGGCTGAGAGCCATGGCATGGAGTATGTGGTCACGGGCCATTACGCCCGGGTGGAGCAGGACGAGGCCACCGGCCGCTGGCTGCTGAAAAAGGGGCTGGACGAGGGCAAGGATCAGAGCTATGTGCTCTATAACCTGACCCAGGAGCAGCTGGCCCATGTGCGCCTGCCGCTGGGGGGGCTGCACAAGGCCGAAGTGCGTGAGATCGCGGAAAAGCAGCATTTTATCAACGCCCGCAAGCACGACAGCCAGGATATCTGCTTTGTGCCGGACGGCAACTACGCCCGTTTTATGGAGGACTTCACCGGCAAGCATTATCCGGCAGGTGATTTTCTGGACGAGAACGGCAAAAAGGTGGGCACTCACAATGGCGCGGTGCGGTATACCATCGGCCAGCGCAAGGGCCTTGGCCTTGCCATGGGCGCACCGGTGTATGTCTGCGCCAAGGATATGCAGGCCAACACCGTCACGGTGGGCCCGGAGGGGAACCTGTTTGACCGCATCGTCTATGCCGACGAGGTGAACTGGATCGCCATCCCGGAGCTGACCACGCCCTTGCGGGTCACGGCCCGCACCCGCTATCACCAGACCGAGCAGGCGGCCACCGTCTACCCGGCAGGAGAGGGGCAGTTCCGGCTGGAATTTGACCAGCCCCAGCGTGCCCCCACGCCCGGCCAGGCCGTGGTGCTGTATCAGGGGGATGTTGTGCTGGGGGGCGGCACCATCGTTGCGGTGGAATAAACCCCTCAGGCACTTCGCGCCAGCTCCCCTAGTAGGCAACAATGACGACCGCCGCCGGTGGCGGATGAAGGGAGGAGTTGTTGGGGCCGCGGCCAGCAAGACACAAGCACAATATTTTGTGCGAAGTGGATGCTGGGAGCCGTAACCCGATAGCCCTTGGCAGTCGTTGGAAAGTATAAAGTAAAACAAAAGCAACTGCGTCGAACTGATAAAACAATAGGCGTAGTGTAAGATGGAGGAGCAAGTATCTATGCAGGATCAATATTCCCGCACCCAGCTGCTGCTGGGCAAGGAAGCAATGGAAAAGCTGCACAATTCCCGTGTGGCGGTGTTTGGCATTGGCGGCGTGGGCGGCTACACGGTGGAAGCGCTGGCACGCAGCGGTGTGGGTGCGCTGGATCTCATTGATGATGACAAGGTCTGCCTGACCAACCTGAATCGCCAGATCGTGGCCACCCGCAAGACAGTGGGCCAGTACAAGGTGGATGTGGCCGAACAGCGTATCCACGAGATCGACCCCAACATCAAGGTCACCACCTACAAGACCTTCTTCACCCCGGAAACGCAGGATCAGTTCGATTTCACCCAGTACGACTATGTGGTGGATGCCATCGACACCGTCACCGGCAAGATCGCGCTGGTGGTCAAGGCCAAGGAGGCCGGTACCCCCATCATCTGCGCCATGGGTGCAGGCAACAAGATGGACCCCACCCGCTTTGAGGTGACGGATATCTACAAGACCTCCGTCTGCCCGTTGGCCAAGGTGATGCGCACCGAGTGCCGCAAGCGGCGGATCAAGCACCTGAAGGTCGTCTACTCCAAAGAGCCTGCCATGACCCCCATCGAGGATGATTCCATCAGCTGCAAGGACCACTGCATCTGCCCCCCGGGCACCCAGCGCAAGTGCACCATCCGGCGCTCGGTCCCCGGCTCCAACGCCTTTGTGCCCTCGGTGGCCGGGCTCATCATCGGCGGCGAGGTCGTGAAGGATCTGGTCGGATTTGTGCCGATGAAAGGTTAAAAACGAGAACGCCCCTCTCCGGTCTCACAGATGCCGGAGAGGGGCGTTTTGGGTCAGGGAAAACCGCTCTCACGGCATGGGAACAGGTGGAGCGTGCAGCGGGCCGCAGGGCTGCCGCCTGCCCGGGCGTAGCCATTGGCGGTCACCCCAGCAAACACAATGTTGAAATACGTTCATTTGACAAAATACTTTTGCTAATTTATACTGGGATGCATATTCACATGCAAAAATCAAGGATAGAAGATAGGAAGTATCGTCATGCTGACTCTGGATAAGATCTACCACGCCGCCTTTGTGCTCAAGGACGTTGCCCGCAAGACCGACCTGATTGAAGCACCCAAGCTCTCCAAGGACTGCCGCCTCTACCTCAAGACCGAGAACCTGCAGGTGACCGGCAGCTTCAAGGTGCGGGGAGCCTATTATAAGATCAGCCAGCTCTCCAGGGAGGAGAGCGAAAAGGGCGTGATCGCCTGCTCTGCCGGCAACCACGCACAGGGCGTGGCTCTGGCCGCCACCCGCCGGGGCATCCGGAGCATCGTCTGTATGCCGGACGGTGCCCCCATTATGAAGGTGGAAAACACCAAGAGCCTGGGCGCGGAGGTCTGTCTGGTGCCCGGCACCTATGATGATGCCCACGACAAGGCCGTGGAGCTGCAGGCCGAGACCGGCATGACCTTCATCCACCCCTACGATGACGAACAGGTCATCGCAGGTCAGGGCACCATTGGTCTGGAGATCCTTGACCAGCTGCCCGATCTGGATGCCGTCATCGTGCCCGTGGGCGGCGGCGGCCTGATCTCCGGCGTGGCCTTTGCCATCAAGAGCCTGCGCCCCGAGGTCAAGGTCTATGGTGTGCAGGCCGAGGGTGCCCCCAGCATGTACCGCAGCCTGCATGAGCACAAGTATCAGACCCTGAAAAATGTGGCCACCTTTGCGGACGGCATTCAGGTCAAGACCCCCGGCGAGCTGACCTATCAGCTCTGCGAGGAATATGTGGACGACATCGTGACCGTCAGCGAGGACGAGACCGCCGCCGCCATCCTCTCCCTGATGGAGAACCAGAAGCTGGTGGCCGAGGGGGCCGGTGCGGTGCCTGTGGCAGCGGCGCTGTTCCACAAGCTGCCCATCGAGGGCAAAAAGGTGGTCTGCCTGATCTCCGGCGGCAACATCGATGTGAACATCCTCAACCGCGTCATCACCCGTGGTCTGGTGATGAGTGGCCGCAAGGCCAACCTGACCATCGCGCTGGAGGATAAGCCCGGCCAGCTGGAGCGGGTGGCCGCCATCGTTTCCCGCTGCGGCAGCAATGTGGTCTCCGTCCTGCATGACGGCTCTGACCCCAACATGCCCATCTCCAGCTGCTTCCTCAAGCTGGTGCTGGAGACCCGCGACCATGCCCAGATCGAGCAGATCCGGCAGGAACTCACCAAAGAGGGCTTCCAGCTGGTGGCCGAGCGCGTTTGATTTTCTGACTGCCTCATCCGCCGCCTGCGGCGGCAGTTTTCTTTCAAAACAGCAAAAAGCGCCGTGCAGTCATTTCACTGCACAGCGCTTTTTCTTATCCATAAAAACGAAAAAACAAACATTATTTCTGCACGCCGCTCTCGCACTGTTCGATGAACTGTTTGGCCACGCGGGGGCTGCGGCCGCCAGCGCGGATGGCGAAGGCCTCGGCCTTGACCAGCAGCTCTTCCATGGGCATCTGGATGTGGTGCTGTTTTGCCAGCTCTTCCAGAATGGCGGCAAAGCGGGCTTTCTCGGGCCGCTGGAAGGTGACGGTCAGGCCGAACCGGGCGGAAAGGCTCATCAGTTCCTGCCGGGTGTCGGCTTCGTGGATGTCGTCGCCGGTGCGGTCGGTCAGGGTCTCCTTGATGAGGTGGCGGCGGTTGGAGGTGGCGTACACCGCAATGTTCCGGGCCCGGCCGCCCACGCTGCCCTCAAGGATGGCTTTCAGGGCGGCAAAGTTGTCGTCGTTGGAGGAGAAGCTCAGGTCATCGATGAAGAGGATGAATTTGAGGGGGTTGGCTGCCAGCTGATCCATCAGGTCGGGGATCTGGTAGAGCTGGTTCTTCTTGACCTCCACCAGCCGCAGGCCGTCGGCGGCATACTCGTTGGCAATGGCCTTGACCGTGCTGGATTTGCCGGTGCCGGCATCGCCGTAGAGCAGGACATTGTTGGCGGGGGAACCGGCCAGCAGGGCGCGGGTGTTGGCAATGACCTTTTCCCGCTCCTTCTCGTAGCCCGGCAGCTCGCTGAGCTTCTGGGGGTCGGGGTACTTCACGGGCACCAGCTGGCCGTTCTCCACTGTGAACACATGGTGCTTGGCAAACATGCCGTAGCCCTTCTTCCCGGCTTCCCGCATCCGCTGGTTATAGGCGGCGGTCAGGTCGAGCTGCCTTGCCTCCCAACGGGGCAGGAACGCCAGCTCCCGGTTCTGCCGGTCGGCGGCTTCCAGCAGCGCGTCCAGCGTCAGGCCGCAGAGCTTCTGCAAAAAGTTCAGCTCACTGTTCAGGGCGGCCTCCATCACAGGGGAGAGCTGGCCTGCAGCAGCCTGCCGCACACAGAAGGTCTCTGTCTCCAGCACGGCGTTGGAAAGATAATCGCCCAGATTGGTGGTGTGGGCGAACAGGGCGGCTTCAAAGGCGGCCACAGCATCGCACAGGGGGGCGATGGTATCGTCAGCCGCTTCCAGCCGGTCGGTCAGCGCCGCCAGCTTTGCCACAACGGGGTCGCCCAGCAGGGCACGGAAGACAACAAGCCCGTGGAGCCGGGCATTCCATTCACGAAGTTGCATAGGAAAATCCTCTCTTTTTAACGGCCTTGCCCTCTCAGGCGCGCCGCGCCAGCTCCCCCAAAGGGGGAGCCATTGGCAGGCCGGTCAGAAGGCTGTTTATTTTTATAACAGTGTAGAATTGATTATACTCTTGGAAAAGGCGCTTAGCAAGGGTGTGTTCAATTATCTTCATCTTTCGGCTGATTCACTTTACAAATCGTCGATTGACAAAGGCCCGATTTATAGTATAATTGACCCAACGTTCAAATCGGAATGCAAGATGCGAAAAGTAACGTGTCTGAGGGAAATTTTGTTGAGAGTGTAAGAGGAAAAGGAACAGGAGCAACTTACCATGCAGTTAAATGGTTCGCAAATTTTTGTTGAAGTTCTCTGCGAACAGGGCGTGGACACCATCTTCGGCTACCCCGGCGGTGCTGTGCTGAACCTGTACGACGAGCTGTATAAGAATTCTGACCGCATCCACCATGTGCTGACCGCCCACGAGCAGGGCGCTTCTCATGCGGCCGATGGCTATGCCCGCGCAACGGGCCGCACCGGCGTGGTGCTGGCCACCAGCGGCCCGGGTGCCACCAACCTGGTCACCGGCATTGCCACTGCCTACATGGACTCCGTGCCCATGGTCGCCTTTACCGGCAATGTGCCGACCCCCGGTCTGGGCAAGGACAGCTTTCAGGAGGCCTACATCGAGGGCATCACGATGCCCATCACCAAGCACAACTTCACGGTGCGCAAGGTAGAAGAGCTGGCCGACACCATGCGTGCGGCGTTCCGCATTGCGCAGAGCGGCCGCAAGGGCCCGGTGCTGGTGGATATCCCCAAGGATGTCACCGCTGCTGTCTGTGAGTTCACTCCCAAGCAGCCGGAGCAGATCCGCACCGTGACCACCTACGACGAACAGCAGGTCAAGTGGGCCGCCGATATCATCAACGCGGCCCAGCGCCCGCTGGTCTATTTTGGCGGCGGCGTGCGGAGCGCGGCTTCCTGCCAGCCCCTGCGTGACCTGATCCACAAGGCGGAGATCCCCGCCACCTATACCCTGATGGCCGCAGGCGTTGTGCCCTACGGTGACCCGATGAACATCGGCATGGTCGGAATGCACGGCTGCTACACCTCCAACCGGGCGGTTGCGGATTGCGACGTGCTGATCGCACTGGGCACCCGCTTTTCTGACCGCGTGGCCCTGAACCCCAAGACCTTTGCCAGGAATGCCACCATCATCCAGATCGATATCGACCCCAGTGAGCTGGGCAAGAATGTGGATGTGGATCTTGCCATTGCCGGTGATGTCTGCTATGTCCTGAGCGGGATGCTCCCCCTCATTGAGGAGAAGAAGCACCCCGACTGGATGAAGATGATCCACGAGTGGCAGGCGCAGGATTACCACCCTGTGTCCGACCCCACCCGCCTGATGCCCCATCAGGTCATCGGCGAGGTGTGCAGCCAGTGCGGCCCCGAGGCCGTGTATGTCACCGACGTGGGCCAGCACCAGATGTGGGCGGCCCAGTACATCCGCCACACCAAGAGCCGCGGCTTTATCACCAGCGGCGGCCTGGGCACCATGGGCTTTGGCTATGGCGCGGCCATCGGCGCGCAGATGGCGCTGGGCCGGGAGCAGCGGGTGGTCATGTTCACGGGCGACGGTTCCTTCCACATGAACCTCAACGAGGCCTGCACCGCTGTCAGCTATGAGCTGCCCATCATCACGGTCATCTTCAACAACTCTGTGCTGGGCATGGTGCGCCAGTGGCAGACCACTTTCTACGAAAAGCGCTACTCCCAGACCGACCCTCACCGCCGCACCGACTTTGTCAAGCTGGCGGACGGCTTTGGCCTGAAGGGCTACCGCTGCACCAACCTCCCCGAGTTCCAGGCCGCATTTGCCGATGCCCTCAAGCAGAAGGGCCCCACCTGGATCGAGTGCATCATCGACAAGGACGAAAAGGTCCTGCCCATGATCCCCGGCGGCGGCGACATCAATGATATCATCATGGAATAAGGAGGACTGACCCATGGAATCCAAACGCAGAGTCATCAGTCTGCTGGTGGACAACCAGAGCGGTGTTCTGGCCCGGGTGTCCAACCTGTTCTGCCGCCGCGGCTTCAACATCGACAGCCTGACGGTGTCCGCCACCAACGACCCGGCGGTCAGCCGCATCACCGTGACCATCACCAGCGATGAAAAGGCGCTGAGCCAGCTCATCCTCCAGACCGAGCGGCTGGAAGTGACCCGGCAGGTGTTCGTGCTGGACCACGAAAACTCGCTGGAACGGGAGCTGCTGCTGCTCAAGGTGGCTGCCGATGTCCACAACCGCAGTGAGCTGCGGGAGATCGCCAGCATCTACAAGGCAAAGATCATTGATTTTTCGCCCGACAGCATGGTGCTGGAGCTGACCGGCCGCCCCGAAAAGGTGGACGCGTTCCTCAAGATCCTGGCGGATTACAAGATCCTTGAGCAGTGCCGCACCGGTGTGACCGCCCTGGAGCGCGGCGGGATGCACCAGCACATGCAGAAGCCCCCGCAGGAGGTGCGGGCAGCCCAGCTGCCCCTGCCCGGGACCCATTGCCCGCAGTAAGGGGAGAAACCCCACCGTCAATGCTTCGCATTGCCACCGCCCCTAGTAGGGGCGGCTCTGGCGTTGCATAAAGCCCTGCAAGTTCCCCTTTCTGCCAAGGGCTCCCCTATTAGGGGAGCTGGCGAGCAGATGCGAGCCTGAGGGGTTTAACTCAGTTTTCCATAAAAATCAAAATATAAAAATAAAACAGGAAAGAGTAAAAGGAGACTACTACCATGGCGATCAAGAAATACTACGATTCCGACTGCAACCTCGGCGTGCTGGACGGCAAGACCG
>ERZ827496.4262-NODE-4262-length-11315-cov-3.030728_pt1 | contig 11315 bp, 9 predicted proteins | sample MGYA00519769_ERZ827496 | MGnify/ENA primary metagenome ERZ827496 (study PRJEB31778, sample SAMEA3449327) | human gut metagenome | biome: human gut; feature: human-associated habitat; material: faeces | place: United Kingdom | collected 2010/2012 ...
TTTTCTTATGAGTAATGAGATGGACGAAGAAGATCTTCGTAGTTGTCTTATTACGACTGTTATTAACAATAAAGAGTTCCAAGAGTTGCATGGCGTACATATTACAAAGCCTGAGAAAGAGATTGTATTAGGTGTTTACCATGATAAAAATGGTGACATTATCAGAAGAAAAATTGACGATAATGGTGTTTATCTTGAAAGCAATGAGGATTACATAAAGAGAATAAAAGATACGTCAGAGGAATATTGGAATGTAAAAAAAGTTACAGATTGGATTGATAGTAGTGATCGTAAGGGCAAAGTTATGTTTAAAGATGTTGGAGATGATTATAGCCCTGAGAGAATTGAATTTGAATTGCGTAAAGCAAAGATGGTTCAGAATATTAAATATTATGGTTATGACACGTTAAAAGGTTATAACACTGATGATTGGTCACAGATTAAACAGTTTGCAACTAAATTGAAAGAACTAACAAAAGAGCTTCGTATGAGTGGATATGCAGTATTCCAGTTAAGTGATGATACGGTGTTTACTGATATTTTTAGTTTGAGTAGTAATAACATTGCCAATGCAAAACAGATAAAGCATGTAGCTGATATTCTGAACATTGGTAAAAAGTTAAATAAGGAAGAATACCATAAATATCAAGTTGTTTTAGAATGTGATTCTTGGGGTGAGCCAGTGACAGAAGATTTGGATTTAAGTAAACAATATTTTTGTATTAAACCAGATAAAAACAGAGCAGGTAGTAAGGACAAGATTATGTTATTTGAGATTGATTTGAACTTAAATATTTGGAGAAATATAGGTTATATCATTAAAAAACCAAAAAATAGTGACTAATTGGAGGGTGGCAGCTTGGATGTAAAAGAGTTGAAGAATTATATATATGAAAATAATTATTGTGAACAGATATTAGAATCCGTTGGTTGCCACCATATCAAATATCATTCAGTTGGAGCATATTGGACTGCTGGTAATCCTGATGGAGATAATAAAGGAGCAATTATTTTATACAATAATAAGTCCCTTATCTGTTTGAATAAAACTCGACAAATGATAAGGGGTAACAGACAAACAGATATTATTGATCTTGTATGTTATGTCAAAGACCTTACATTTCCAGAAGGATTAAAGGAGATATGCTCAGAAATAGGAATGTCTTATTATCATGATTTTGAAGAGGATATTCCAGATAGTTTTAAAATACTGAAAATGTTAGAAGATATGGATTCTAATATATCAGAAGAGAAAGAAAAACCATTACAACCTATTTCGGAGAAAATACTTTCGTATTATAAGCCTTATGTAAATGATTTATTCTACGAAGACCATATAGATTATGAAACACAAAGAGAGTTTGAGATAGGTTTTGATGAAGAAACAAACCGATACACAATTCCTATTCGTTCTGAATTAGGAGATTTAGTCGGTGTAAAAGCAAGATATTTTGATAGAAAAGTACCTGATGGAATGAATAAATATATTTATTTAGAGCCATGTGCAAAATCAAAAATTATATATGGATTGTATAAAACTCTTCCTTATATAAAAAGAGCAGGAAGGATTTATGTTGGTGAATCTGAAAAATTTGTTGAACAAGCATGGAGTTATGGTTATCAAAACACTGGTGGTACAGGTGGGAAGGAACTTTCACAATATCAAATTGATATGCTAGTTAGACTTGGTGTTGATATAGTTTTATGTTTGGACAAAGATGTAAAAAAAGAAGAATTAGAGGAATTAGCAGAAAGATTTCCTGATGGTGTTCCACTTTATTATATGTTTGATGAAGATAATATTCTTGATGAAAAAGAATCCCCAGCAGACGATCCTATTAAATGGAAGCACTTGGTAGAGAATAATATATACAGATTAAGATAGGAAGGTGTGTATTTGAAGTACAGATTATATGAAAATAGCGACAATAATACTTCCAATGTATTAGAGGAAGTTTTGAGAAATAGAGGAATTGATGATTATGAGAAATATCTCAACTTAGATGGAAGTGTTTTAATTCCATACGAAAATTTGGATAACATACATGAAGCAGTAGAGTTGTTTATGAAACATTTTAATAACAAGGGTAAAATTGAAATACTTGTTGATGAAGATCCAGACGGTTTTTGTTCAGCAGCTATGATGTATTCTTATATTAAGAAAATGAATGCTGATTATCCAGTTAATTACATATTACATGCAAGAGCAAAGGCACATGGACTAGATGATGACATTGTAATATCTAATGATACAAGATTATTGATTATTCCTGATGCTGGCACAAACGACACAGAACAGTGCAAGGAGCTTTCAGAAAAGTGTATTGATATACTTATTCTTGATCACCATGAATCAGAAGAAAAAAATCCATATGCATTAATTGTAAATAATCAAATGAGTGACAATTATTTCAATAAGGATTTTTGTGGAGCAGGTGTTGTATATAAGTTTTTACAAGCATTAGATGCAGAGACATGGAATGAGTTTGCAGATGACTATTTAGATTTGTGTGCATTAGCAAATATTAGCGATGTTATGGATATGCGTTCATTTGAGACAAGATATATTACAAATCTTGGATTACTCAATATTACAAATAAATGTATTCAGGCACTTATTAAAGCACAAGATTACAGTATAAATGGTAAGGTTAATATTCACAATATCCAATGGTATATAACACCTATTTTGAACGGAATGATTCGTATCGGTTCAAGTGATGAAAAGGAATTGTTATTTAGAGCTTTTATTGAAAAAGATGAGTTCTTTGAATATAAAAAAAGAGCCACAAAGGATAAACCAGCAGAAACAATTCAGGAAAGTATTTATGATAGAGCTGCTAGACTTTGTAAAAATGCAAAATCACGACAAGATAAAATGAAAGAAAAAGGCGTAAAAGCCATTTCAGAAGTTGTAGATAATCTTCCAATTGACGATAAAGTTATTATAGTTGATGTGTCTGACCTACTTGATAGAAGATTAACTGGTGTTGTAGCAATTAAAATTGCAGAACAATATAATAAACCTTGTATTCTGCTAAAGAAACATTTTGATAAAAAGACAAAAACAACTGTATTTGGCGGTAGTGCAAGAAATATTGATAATAGTCCAATTGATAGTTTTAAAGATATTGTTAATTCAACAGGGTTCGTTAATGGTAAAGGTCATGCAAATGCTTTTGGTATTGTAAATTTACCAATTGATGATAAAGAAAAAGCAATTAATATAATGAACAGTATTCTTAGAAATACTGAATATGATTCTACATATCGTGTAGATTTTATCTTAGACATTAATCATGTCACAATCCCTTTAATTATTAAGTTATCACAGTTTGAAGATATTATTTGTCAAGGAATTGATGAACCTATGCTTGCAATAGAGAATATATCATTGACAATAGATTGTTTTAAAGTATTTGGCAAGAACGAAGATACTATCAGCTTTATGGTGAATGATATTAAATACATTCAGTTCAAATGTAAAGAAGGTAATCAGCTATATGATTTTCTTCAAAACGCATGGGATGATAACGATAGTATTACATTTAATATTGTCGGAAAACCTTCAATAAACGAATATAACGGTATTAGAACACCACAGATTATTATCGAAGATGTGGCTGTTATTAGTACAAATAGTAACGATGAAGACGATGATTGGTAGGAGGTGAGTTATGTATAGTTCATTACATAACCATACATATTATTCATTACTTGATGGATATGGTAGTCCAAAAGAAATGTTGGATAGAGCAAAAGAAATAGGGTTAAAGGCATTTGCTATAACTGAACACGGAAATGTATATTCTCATATTTATTTTGACTTAATTAAAAAAGACTATCCAGATATTAAAATGATATATGGATGTGAGTTATACGAATGTGAAGATATCACTGTTAAGGACAAAGACAATAAATATTTTCATTTGATTTGTTTGATAAGAAATGAGCAGGGTAGAAAAGACTTAAATAAGGTCATTACAAAAAGTAACTTTGAAGGGTTTTATTTTAAGCCACGATGCACAGTGGAAGATATTAAACCCTATGCTGAGAATTTTGTTATTTCTTCTGCTTGTTTAGCAAGTAAGTTAGCAAGAGAATCAGATTTTGAGAAGTGCATTGAATATATCAATGAGTATAAAGAAGCCTTTCCGTATTTTTTTCTTGAGATGCAGTCACATTCTCATCAGGATCAGTGTTTATATAACCAGAAAATCTTAGAACTTTCAAAAAGAACAAATACCCCATTTATCATTACAACAGATAGTCATGCACCTAAAAAAGAAGATTTGTATTATCAGGACAAACTTATTCAGATTGGTAGAAAAAGTAGTAACAACGACAAAAATGCTATCGAAAATAGTGAGGTATATGAAGGTTGTTATATGCAATCTGAAGATGAAATCCATGAAATTATGGATAATCAGATAGGATATGAAAATGTATGTCTTGGATTGGAGAATACTAATAAGGTAGCAGATTTAATTGAAAATGTAGATATGCCATTTCAGAAACCACAGTTACCTACATTCCCATTACCCGATGGATATAGAGATAACAATGAGTTCTTATGGCATTTAGTTAGACAAGGTTGGAAAGATAGAGGATATGACAATCTAAGTGAAGACGAACAGCAAGTAAGAAGAACTAGATTGAACTATGAGATGGGTATTATTCATTCGATGGGGTTTGATGGCTATTTCTTATTTGTTTGGGACTTTATCAAAGCTGCTGAGAAACTTGGAATAGAGGTTGGCAAGGGAAGAGGAAGTGCAGCAGGTTCTTTAGTTTGTTATTGTTGTCATATTACAGATATTGATCCAATTAAGTATGGACTCATTTTTGAGAGATTCTTAAATCCTGAACGAGTAGGACTTCCTGATATTGATACAGATGTTGGTAACAGAGATGCAATCATTGATTACCTTGTAGACAAATATGGAGAAGAAAGAGTATGCCAGATTATTAACTACTCTTATATTACTCCAACGGTCGCAATTACTGATGTTGGTAAGATACTTGGATTTCCATATAATCAGATGCAAAAACTTTCACAGAAATTTACATTTGATAAATGGGATGACTGTATGAAAGCAAATCCAAATTTGCTCGCAGACAATCCACAATATGCTGATTTGTTTGATATTGCAAAGCATTTAAGCGGTCGTGTTAAAACAGTTTCTATTCATGCTGGTGGTGTTGGAATCGTTGATACAACAATTAATGACTATATGCCAATGAAAATAGGAACTAAGGGTGAGCATGTAATTCAAGTTGATAAACATTATGTAGAAGACATTGGAATTGTAAAGTTTGACCTTCTTGGAGTAGCAACACTTAATCTTGTGAAGGAAATTAAGGATGACTTACATTTAGATCCTTGGGATTATGATATCAATAATCCAGAATTTGAGAATGACAGACCTACATATGAATTATTAGCAAGTGGTAAGACTAATGGTGTATTCCAGGTTGAATCAGCAGGAATGAAAGATTTGCTAATTCGATTAAAACCAAAGCTTGAGCAGTTAGACTTTGAGGTTATATCTGTCATTTTGGCATTATATAGACCTGATAGTATGGGAGCACTTGACGAGTATGTTGAAATGGCAACAGGTGGAAGTAGACCACCATCAATTCATCCAGATATGGATGAAATTTTAAAAGACACAAATTACTGTATGATTTATCAGGAACAGCTTCTTGATATTGTTAAGAAGTTTGGTGGAAGAACATACGGTGGTGCTGACTTATTCCGTAAGGCGATTGGAAAAAAGATAGTTGAATTAGTACAGAAAGAGTCAGAAATTCTTCGTGGTGAAATTGTAGCAAACGGATATTCTAAAGAAATTGCTGATAAAATTGCGAATGAATTATCACAAAAAGGCGGTTATCTATTCAATAAATCGCATTCATACAGTTACGCAGTTCTTTGTTTCGAGACAGCTTGGTTCAAAGCTCATTACCCAACTTACTTTTTCAAAGCATTGTTCAATCAGAATAAAGATAAAGCAGGTGCAATTAATAAGTATATTCTTGATGCAAGGTATTTTAATGTGGATATTATGCCACCGAATATCAATCATTCTGGAATGAATTTCACAGTTGATAAAGATAAGGTTCTTTTTGGACTATCTGCTATTGGTGGAATTGGTGAATCACTCTCTAAGCAAATTATCGAAGAAAGAGAGAATAATGGTATATACAAATCGTTTAATGATTTGATTCAGAGACTTTCTTTAGGTAAGGCATCTGTTATTGCACTGATAAAATCTGGTGCAATTCCTTGTAAAAATAAGCGTGAAAAACTTATATCATATCTTAAATCAGAGTATCAACCATTAAAATTCTCAGAAGTTCAATCATTACCTACCTATAAGAAACTCGAAGAAGATTGGAACATTAACTTAAAGAAGTACGTGATTCCTTCATCTGGAAAACGAATTGTATATGACAAGGAAGCACTACTTACTGAATATAACAGATTGAAAAAGATACAGTTTGAAGAAAATCAGAAGGTAAGATTCCAAAAGTACATAGATGATAACAAAAAATATCTTGAAGACGAACAGTTTTGGGAATTCCAAACATTACAGGTATTTATCAATGATAATCCATTTGATGCAGCTTATACATTCTTGACACCATTTGAGGATGTACCCGATGGTGAGAAGTGTACTTTAGTTGGAATTATAGCAAAGGCTCAAAAGAAGAAAGATAAGAATGGTAAGCAGTTCGCATATATAAATATCTATTCAAGTTTTGGACTTGTTGAAGGAATTGTATGGCATAGTCAATTAAAGGAATATGAAGATTTAGTCAAAAAAGGACAGCAAGTAGCAATTCTTTGTAAGAAAGATAGCGAGGAAAAGGTAATTGTAGAAAAATTAAAGCCATATAGCAAATGGCTTGAATATGTAAGAAAGAAAGGAGTATCAGTTTAAATTGGATGAAGATGAGATTTATAAATTCACAGCGATAATTACATATGAACAATACTACTCGGATGATACAACATGGGGTGTTTTTGGATTTTCAACAAAAGATGATATTCCATTCTTTACAAAACCTACAAAAACATTCGATCCGTTTGGCGATAATAATTCTGCAAATGATACTGATGATAAAAAAATGAGTAAGTTGGCAGGAAAGATGCAACATTTAGTTGTGGGTGGAGAATATGTAGTTAAGGCGAAATACAAAAAGGATAAAAAATATGGCGATCAATATACACCGATTGCCATATACGCCATTATTCCACAAAGCAGAGAAACACAGCTATTATTTTTGAAGTCAATGATTCCTGAATGGATGGCAGATAATTTAATAAACGCATATCCAAATGTAGTTAATGATGTAGCGAATGGTACATTAAAAACTATTGATTACAGTCTTGTAAAAGGTGTTAGAGAAATTACTTGGAATAAAATCAAGGAAAAAATCATCAATAACTATCTCATTTCTGACATTATCTCAATGCTAAAACCAATTGGTGTTACTTATGCAATGATTAAAAAATTGCTTTCAGAAGAACCAAATCCAGTTTTATTAAAGCAAGAGTTAGAAAAAAATCCATACATCATGACAAAAATTGATGGGATTGGGTTTCGTAAATGTGATGATTTAGCACTGAAGTTAAAACCTGAACTGATTGATTCTACACAAAGACTTGTGGCTTTTATCCAATACTATTTCAAAGATCTAGGAGAAAGTAAAGGTCATACATGGTGTTCTGAAAAGATTTTAAGGGCAGCCATAAGTAATAATATATACGAGTGTTGCAATAAGGTTGATTGGCTATTAGAAAATAATGACTTTCTTCATATTGATAATGGTCGAATTGGTCTGAAATATTATTACGATATTGAGATGCAGATTTATCATTTGATTCTGAATAAATCTCAAATTGAAACAACAATCAATATTTCTGATGAAGCGATTGATAAAGCAATTAAACATGCGGAAGAAGAACAAGGATTTGATTATGTAGTAGAGCAGTTAGACACGATTCATAAGAGCTTACATAGAACTGTTAGTTTGATAACTGGAAAAGCAGGAACTGGTAAAACATCAATAATGCGAGCAATTGTTAAGGCTTATATGGAGAATAATTATATGATGACAGCTTCAGCATTATCGGCAATGGCAGCTCAAAGAATTACAGAAGCAACAGAATTTCCTGCAATGACTATTCATCGAACACTTGGATGCCAGGGGTTAAATGATTTTACATATAACAAGGACAATCATTTAATTACAGATATTGCATTTCTCGATGAAGGAAGTATGGTTAATGCCAGTTTGTTTTTGCATTGGCTTGAAGCAATCGGAGATAATACAAGAATTATTATTTCAGGAGATCATAAGCAGTTACCGCCTATCGGATTTGGTAATGTGTTCTCAGATTTGATTGAAATGTTTGATGATTCAGTTGTGAGCAAGTTAGTAAAACCTATGAGACAGGCTGAAAAATCAGGCATTCTTGTTGATGCAAATAAGATTCGTGAGAATATAAATCCTATATCTGAGAAGTTACAGCCACGAATTATTCATGGTGAGTTACAGGATATGTATTATATGTTCCGTACAAATCGACAGTCATTATTCAATATTGCTGTTAAGACATTTATTAAATCTGTTGAATCAGATGGAATCGACAATGTGGTTATTGCAGTACCTCGTAGAAAAGATTGTTTGAATAGCACCAATGAAATTAACAAAGTTATTCAAAATGAATTACTCGGTGATGTTTTAGAGAGTATTGAAGGTTTTGATACAACTTTCAAACTTGGTGCAAAAGTCATGCAAACAGTTAACGATTATGACAAAAATGTATTTAATGGCGAGATTGGTTATGTGACAAAAATCAGTGAAAGATATGATGGTAAGAAAAAAGAAGAGTATTGTGAAGTAACTTACACTGATATTTTTGGAAAAGACAAAATTATTGAATATACAAAGAAAGAGTTAGCTGCTTTGGATCTTGCTTATGCTATGACAGTACATAAATTACAGGGTGCTGGTCGAAAGACAGTAATTGGTATTATTGATAATACACATCATCAGCTTCTTGACAACTGTATGCTTTACACATTATTGACTAGAGCAAAGAAGAGATGTTTGTTATTAGCTGAACCAGAAGCATTTTTACAGTGTATAAGAACAAGTCATAACAATAGAAACACTTGGATGATGTTAGAAACAGAGAATAATACAGTAGAAGAGTAATTTAGATTTCTGGAATGCCCATAAATAGGGCGTTTCAGAGACTTAAAAAGCCAAAGAAAGACGGATTTCTTTTGAAATTAAATACAATATATAGTGTCGATATGGATGATATAACACTATATATTGTATATGGGAATGAGGTGAGTACAATAAATGATACATGAACTAAAATCTAAAAAAGATTATCCACCTACGAGTACACAATTATTATTATACACCAAAAATCATGGAGTGCTAGTTGGATTTTATGATCCAAGTACAATTGAACTATGTGGTGGGTGTGGGTTCTTTAAAAGATTTAAGGATAAAGAATTTGGAATACATTCTATACCACATGACTTTTATGCATGTACAACAAACGGATTAACTGATGTTTATTCTTGGTCAGAGATTCCAGAAACTAAAATATCAAATGACGAATTTAGAAAGTGGCGCAGAGAAGAAGAAATCTCTTATGGATTGGTCGCATTTTATGTTGGATGTAACAAAACAACAATTAGTCGTTGGGAGAAGGGACAAATAAATATTTCACTTGAGTTATATGAAAGAATAATGAAATTTTACAAGGAGAATAAAGACTATGATTCAGATGAACGAAGTAATTAGAGATTTAAAAGCAGGAATTAGTGAAAGAGACGTTCTTGATGAGGAAAGAACATATGTTAGTTGCGAGTGTGAGGATAACGATGAAAACTCGTTTGTGATTAAATATCACAACTATGAGACAAAAGAAGAGGACAAGTATCGAATTATTGTAGAAAAATTATAATAGGAGGATTTATGAGTTCAAGAGATAATTCATATGCAAATACAGACAAAAAGACATTGTTCTTATCTGATGATGTAGACAACGAATCTATTGGTAAATTAACATGGAGCATTTTACAACAGATTCAAGAAGATGATGAGAAAGATGAGAAAGAGAAAGATTATAAGCGTGAGCCAATTAAACTATATATCAACTCGTATGGTGGATCTGCTTATGAGATGTGGGGATTAATTGATATTATTCTCAATAGCAAAACTCCAATCTATACATATTGTACAGGATCTGCAATGAGTGCAGCTTTTAAGATTTTCTTAGCAGGGCATAAAAGATTTTGCTATAAACATTCAACATTTATGTATCATCAGATAAGTTTTTGGAGAAGTGGTAAATATCAGGATTTGGTAGAAGACAGAGAAGAAATGGACTGGCTGAATAAAAAGATTGAAGAATATGTAATCGACAGAACCAATCTCACAAAAGATGATATTAAGGAGATTCGTGAAAAGAAGAAAGATTTCTATATTCATTCTGATAAAGCAGTCAAGTACGGAATTGTCGATGAAGTTTTATAAAGAACAGAGAATAATACAGTAGCAAGAATAAACTGATTTCTCATAGGAGGTGAATTATGAGCAAATCAAAGGAAGAATTATATGAGTATTTTTCATATATGCAACAAGAGGATAACAAATCACTTTTGGGTGGTATGGCTTGGGATGATATTGCTTGGAATATTAAATATGCAGAAGACAATGGAATATCAAGAACACAACTAGGTTTTGATTTCCCTAAATTACTTGGACATCTGATTATTGATGATGAAACATATGAAAAGAAAAAGAAAGAATACGCTGAAAGTATTGAAACTTATAACCATAATGCAGACTTGTTAAGAGCTAATAAATGGAAATATAAGCTAGTCGATGATTCAGAAGAAAGCAGACGACATTTGGCTGATACATATATTCAGTACGCAGAAAATTGTAAAGAATTACTAAAAGACCTAGATGTGTATCACAAAGAATATTTGGATTATATAAAAAGCAATAAACAATAAACGACAGTTTCTTTGGAAGATTGGAGGTAGTAAATGAGAATAGCATTAACAGGTCATAGACCTCAGAGACTAGGATTGCCAGATGATGAGAGATGTGACGAATGGATATATATTGGTAATTGGCTGAATACGATTCTTCTTGATAAGTTTATACATAATGAACATACAGATATTTATTGTGGCATGGCATCTGGTAGTGATATTAAATTGGGTTTAATTGCATCTGAAATGAGATGGATGGGAGAAGATATATCTTTA
>ERZ827496.4269-NODE-4269-length-11293-cov-7.958534_pt1 | contig 11293 bp, 6 predicted proteins | sample MGYA00519769_ERZ827496 | MGnify/ENA primary metagenome ERZ827496 (study PRJEB31778, sample SAMEA3449327) | human gut metagenome | biome: human gut; feature: human-associated habitat; material: faeces | place: United Kingdom | collected 2010/2012 ...
ATTTGCCAAAGACTAAGGATAAAAAGAAATTGCTTGAATTGGCTTGTGGAACTGGGATTCAATCTGTACGTTTTTCTCAAGCTGGTTTTGATGTAACTGGACTCGATTTGAGTGCTGACATGTTGAAGATTGCGGAGAAGCGTGCGGCTTCCGCCAAACAGAAAATTGACTTTATTGAAGGCAACATGTTGAATTTATCGCAAGCTGGTAAGTACGACTTTGTGACTTGTTACTCAGATTCTATCTGCTATATGCAGGACGAAGTAGAGGTTGGGGATGTCTTCAAAGAGGTTTATAATGCACTGAATGAAGATGGCGTCTTTATCTTTGATGTGCACTCAACCTATCAGACGGATGAGGTTTTCTCTGGCTATTCCTACCATGAAAACGCAGAAGACTTTGCTATGCTCTGGGATACCTATGAGGATGCGGCTCCGCATTCTATTGTCCATGAATTAACTTTCTTTGTCCAAGAGGAAGATGGAAGCTTTAGCCGTCATGATGAGGTCCATGAGGAACGCACCTATGAGGTCTTGACTTATGATATCTTGCTGGAGCAAGCTGGCTTCAAATCCTTCAAACTTTACGCTGATTTCGAGGACAAGGAACCAACTGAAACTAGTGCCCGTTGGTTCTTTGTGGCCCAAAAATAAGAGCCTATGACAGTTACAGGTATTATCGCTGAGTTCAATCCTTTTCATAACGGCCACAAGTATCTCTTGGATCAGGCTAAAGGCGTAAAAATCGTTGCCATGTCCGGGAATTTTGTCCAGCGAGGTGAGCCAGCTATTGTGGATAAGTGGACTAGGGCTCAGATGGCTTTGGAAAATGGGGCAGACCTTGTGGTTGAGTTGCCTTTCTTGACGTCAGTCCAGTCTGCCGATTATTTTGCTGCTGGGGCCGTCGATATCTTATCCCGACTGGGGATTGATAACCTTACTTTTGGAACGGAAGAAGTCCTAGACTATCAGTCTATAGCGGATGTCTATGCTGAAAAGTCTGAGGACATGGAAGCCTTTGTGGAAAACTTACCGAGTGACCTATCTTATCCACAAAAGACACAAAAAATGTGGGAAAAGTTTGCTGGTGTAGCCTTTACTGGCAATACACCCAATCATATCCTAGGCTTAGCCTATGCCAAAGCTTGTGCTGGTAAGGGCATTAAGTTGAATCCTATCCAGAGACAAGGAGCCGGCTATCATTCCTCAAATAAGGAAGTATCTTTCGCCTCAGCGACCAGTCTACGTCTCCACAAGCAAGATAGTGATTTTGTGGATAAGTTCATGCCCAATAGTAAACTTTTTCAGACTTCTCCACAGGTTTCTTGGGATAATTATTTCCAATTGTTGGTTTATCAGATTCTTACAAACCCTGATTTGACTAGTGTTTTCCAGGTGAATGAAGAGATTGCCAGTCGTTTAAAAGCTGCTATTCGTGAGGTTTCTTCTGTGGAGGAACTAGTGGATAAGGTGGCGACCAAACGCTATACAAAAGCACGGGTACGTCGTATTTTGACTTATATCCTAGTCGGAGCTGTGGATAATCCTTTACCCCAGACTGTTCATGTCCTTGGATTTTCTCAAAAAGGGCAGTCTCATCTCAAATCTGTGAAAAAGTCTGTGGATATAGTGGCTCGGATTGGAAGGGAGCCTTGGGATATGCTTACACAACAAGCGGATAATGTTTATCAATTAGGTAATCCCGAGCTTTCCGAACAAAACTTCGGACGCATACCAATTAGAGTAAAATAGTTTTATAGAAGGTCTACCTCTGGTAGGCTTTTTCTTTTTATTTCTTTACGAAGACTTGCTTATCAATTCTCAGTAAGTCAGAGTGATAATCTTTTTTGTGATATAATTAAGACAATTATTTACATAAAACTAGGGGAATATAATGCCTAATTTCAAAGATAAATTACCATTGTTTCAGAAAAACGATGTTCAGATTTCAAATGTAGTCAATACAGTCTGGTCGATTGCTAATACATTGCGTGGAGCTTATCGTGCAGATAAGTATCGAGATGTCATCATTCCAATGTTTGTCTTGACTCGTTTAGAAGCTGCCTTATTGCCAACGAAAGATGAAGTAGTTGCTCTTTATAAGTCAAATCCCAATACACCAGAGAAGGTTCTTGAGAATAAAGCTGGCTACAAATACTACAATATCAGTCCTTTTACGCTAAAAAATCTTCAAAATGATCCCAATGCGATTGAAGAAAATTTTATTGCCTATCTAGATGGTTATTCTTGTCGTGTGAAGGATATTATTGAAAATCTGAAGTTTAAAGAGCAGGTCCACACGCTTGCACAGTCTGGGCGCCTTTTTACTGTGATTAAGAAGTTTTCTGAGATTGATTTGTCGCCAAGTTCAGTGGACTCTATGGTGATGGGCTATATGTTTGAGGATATTGTCCGTCGTTTTTCTGAAAATGAGGAAGCTGGATCACACTATACACCACGTGAGGTCATTGCTTTAATGGTTAATTTGCTCTTGATTGAGGCAGATGAAGAGTTATTTGTCGATAAAAAAGAGTTGAAAATCTTAGATATGGCTGCTGGGACAGGTGGTATGCTGGCTACAGCCAAAAGTTATATCCGTCAACTAGATACAGGAGCAACTGTCCGTCTTTTTGGTCAGGAAGTTTTACCTGAGACTTTCGGGATTGGTCGAGCTGATATGTTGATTCGTCAAGAAGATTCGGATTATTTTGTGAAGGCAGATACTTTGAAAGATCCAGACCCATTTCCAGATACGAAAATGAATTTTATCATTGCTAATCCTCCCTTTGGTCAATCTTGGGGAGGGAAAGATGCGGATGATGGAGTAGAAGATGCCGTCAAGGCGGACCATAACCTCTTTACGAGTACAAAAGGTCGTCAAGGGCGATTCGTAGCCACACCAGGCACTGGCGATGCCCAACTTCTTTTCCATCTTCATGGTTTGGCTAAATTAGAAGAAAACGGACGAGCTGCCATTATTTCAAATGGTTCACCTCTATTTTCTGGAGGTACTTCATCTGGAGAAAGTCAAATACGTCGTTATATTCATTGAGAATGACTTACTAGAAGCTATTGTCGCCCTACCTGGACAGTTTTTCTACAATACAGATATTGGGATTTATATTTGGATTTACAATAAAAACAAATCCCCTGAGCGTCAAAATAAGGTACAGTTTATTGATGCGACCGATGAGTTTGTTCCTTTACGTAAATCTCTGGGGAAAAAGCGTCGTGAATTATCTCAAGATAATATCCGCCAAATCCTCCAATGGTATGATGATTTCAAAGAAAATGACCATGTGAAAATCTTTGATAAGAATGAGTTTCTTTACCGAGAATATACTGTCATGCAACCTCTGCAACGTCGTGGCTGGATTACTGAGGAAACCATTGAGAAGGCCAAAAGTGTTCCTTTCCTAGCTAAACTATTTGATGAATACCAGTATCAAGAACTACTAGAGATGGAACCACGCTCAGCCAAAGAAGAGAAAAAATTACAAGACTTCGAAGCTGGGAAAGCCAAGCAAGAAGCTATCTTAAATGCTCTTCGTGAAGGAATCACGGATGACAGTTATCCTAACTTTGAAAGCTTTGTCCAAGTAATTAAGGACTTGTTGGGTGATATCAAGGTAACGCCTACTAATATCAAAGCTCTAGCACAAGCTATGAGTGAAATGGACAAGACCGCAGAAATCATCCGAACTAAGAAGAAAGACAAGCCTAATGAGATTGCTGGAGGGATTGTCTATGATAAGACAACCAAGGATAGTGAAATCGTCAAGCTGACAGAGGGTGTTGAAGACTACTTTGTGCGTGAGGTCTATCCCCATGTACCTGACGCCCACTACTGGTTTGATGAGGAAAAGGGCTATGGAGCCGAGATTCCTTTTACCCGCTATTTCTATCGATACCAAGCACCAGAGAGTGCAGAGAAGCTCTTGGCAGAGTTCTATGACTTGGAAGCAGAACTACAGACTCTCTTGGAGGAACTAAAACATGACTAGGATGAAAGAGAGTGGCATCGATTGGATTGGCCAGATACCAGAAGAGTGGGAAGTAACAAGAATAAAAAATTTTGTGAGTATTGAACGAGGAGCATCGCCTCGCCCTATAGATAAATTTATTTCTGATGATGACACTGGGGTTAACTGGATTCGTATTGGTGATACATACAAGGGGAATAAATATATTACATCTACAAGATTAAAAATTACTAATCGTGGTAAACAATTTAGTAGATATATACATCCTGGAACACTTATTTTAAGTAATTCAATGAGTTTTGGAGAACCCTATATTTCATCCATTTACGGTTGTATTCATGATAGTTGGTTAAGTTTAACTCCTTATAAGAATATTAGCAAGGAATATCTTTATTGGTTACTTTTATCTGATGTTTGTACTTCTCAATTTAATCTAGTTTCTATAGGTGCAGTAGTTGAAAATTTAAGTGTAGATAAAGTTGGGAATACACTGGTTTCAATGCCTTATTCTTTATCTGAACAACAAAAAATTGCTGATTTTCTAGATAAAAAAACTGCCCAGTTAGATAAAGCTAAAGCACTACTGGAGGAGCAAATTCAAAAACTCAAAGACTACCGAGCTAGCTTGATTTATGAGACTGTCACAAAAGGACTGGATAAAACAGTCCCTATGAAAGATTCAGGTATCGAGTGGATTGGACAGGTGCCTGAAGGGTGGAGGGAAAAAAGGTTGAAAGATTATGTAGATTTTCAAACGGGTACTACTCCACCTCAATCAATAGGTGTAAATCAAGAAGGGACAGGTGTTCGTTGGTTTAAACCAGGAGATTTCACAGATGAGCGAGTCGATTTAACAGATGCTGATAACTATATTACAAGTGAAGTTATCAAACAACAAAATATATCAGTGTATCCTGAAAAAACAATTTTAGTTGTTGGTATCGCAAGTATTGGTAAAGTTGGGTATTCAGAGAGTCGCTCGTATTCAAATCAACAAATAACGGCATTGAAAGTAGTAGGACAAATCTTGCCCAAATATTTAGCTTATTTGATGTTTTCAAGTGGTCAGTATATAAGAGAGACCTCACTTTACACGGTTGTACCAATTATAAATAACCAGTACCTATCATCGCTAAAAATTGTACTACCGAATCTTGAAGTTCAGGAATCGATTCTAGAATATTTAGATAGACAAATAGAGAAAATAAATAGAATAATAAATATCAAAAAGAAACAAATTGATAACATAGATAGACAACGACAAACTCTTATTTATGATTATGTGACAGGGAAGAGGAGAGTTTAAAAGTGTAAATTGTATTGGGTTGAAACAAGTGAATGATAGGACGGTCTTAAAATATGAAAGAAAATTATAGTCTATCTGTATCTCAAATAAAGAAATCTATTAATGAAAATTCTTTAATCTTATTTGTTGGTGCGGGAATATCTGCTAATTCAAATTTACCAACTTGGGGCGAATTAATTCAATCATTTAAGATAGAATTGAATTTAGAAAATGATAGGTCAGATGATTATTTACGAATTGCTCAGTATTATTATGATACTTTTGGGAAAAATCAGTACACAAAAAAGATAGAAGAGGTTTTCTCTAGTAAGGGGATAAGCAAACCAAATGAGTTACACAAATTAATAGAAAAAATTGCACCAAAACATATTATTACGACGAACTATGATTCACTTCTGGAGAGTCAGTTTGAAAGTGGCTTGTTAAAGTATAGTGTAGTTGCTGAGGATAAAGATATTCCTTATACGAGTTCTGAAAGATATTTAATAAAAATGCATGGTGACTTCAGTAAGAAAAATATTGTTTTAAAAGAAGATGATTACCTGGACTACGCTTTAAATTTTCCAATGATTTCTACTTTAATTCAGTCATTAATAATGAACAATACCTTATTGTTCGTAGGTTATTCTCTAGGTGATTCGACTTTTAATTCTATCTTTCGATTGATTCAGAATACATTTAAATTGGATGCTAAATTTGCTTATTTTTATACTCCTGAAGCACCTTCCATGATCATACGAGACTATTACAAAAAACAAGGTATTATTATTGTTTCTAATGAAAGGAAATCAGATGATGTAGAGAAACAAAATAGTTTATTTTTAAGAACAAAAGATTTTTTAGAAGAACTATCTGAGAACAAAAGTAGAGCGGTAACTAATGTTGAAGATTTATGGAATCAACTTGCTTTTTTAAATAGGCTCAGTTTTATCGATTCAAGAGATTTTTCCAGATATTCAGCTTTAAAGAAACGGGCTTCAAATTGGAATGATGGGTATAGTTGGTTTGGAAATGATAAATCAAGATTTGAAGTTGAGGGTCATGAAGAATTACGAGATATGGTAAAGAAAAAATCCCTCTTAAACCATTTTTTGGATATTGATTTTGAAGAACCTAGAGATTTCACAGCAAATGAGTTCTTAATTGAGGCTTTTGAGTTGTATGAAGAAAAACAGTATTCTCTAGCGAAAGCGAAGTTTAGAGAGTTAGCGAATACAGCATTTCGTCAAAAAGACTATTTTAATTTCCTTATGTGTGAATTTAATTTCCAACGCATCTCCATAAATCTTTTTGAAGAATCACCTAATTATGCTGAATCATTATATAGTGGGGAACTAAATGAACTCACGGAACAAATCATTAACTCGGTTACAGGTGATGAGAAAAAAATTATCGAATTTTTTAGAGATTCAATCCTTAACTTCAATTTTTTATACAGAAAATTAGAAACGATTAATGAATTATTCGATAAAATTCGTGAAGAGCATGAAAACTATAGGAGAGGAGGGTGGTCTTTTAATAATCATCTTTATAATGCTGAGTTTGAAATGAAAAATCTTTACAACTTTATAAAACTAAATTGTTTATGTGTTGAACATTATAAGATTTATAAATCAATCGTTAATAGATATTTAGAAATACTATTACTCAGTTATGATAATTCATATGTAAACCATGAAAAAAACATTTCTGATGGAACAGCATCATTGATTAGGGAACTTGATTTGTACGATGTTCAATTGATTCTTCCTAGTATCGATTTTAAAGTTTTGAATTTATACTTCAGAAATTATTCATTTAGTAAAATAAAAGTTACTGAAGAAGCAAAAGAGTTTTTATTTAACAGAATAACTTATCTGCAAGGAAAAGTTAAATCTGATGTAGACGGCAATCTACATTACCTAAGAAATCTGCTAAATTTTCTGCCTCTGGTTGATGATATAGATGTATCAAGAATAATAAATATTTTTGATTCTCAAACACTATATTTTAATTTAGATAACGAAATCAAGGGACTTATTAAAATTGTCCTTAAAAATGAAAGTGCATTTAGCAATGATTTGTTGAAATCTAAGATAGTTGAGATTGTTAATAAACATTTAAATATAATTATAGAAAATAACTTTTCTTTATATCATTCAGCGTATCCATTTTATTCTCAGTTATTAAAATACTGCTCAACTGAAGAAGAAACTGCGAGAGTAGTACTTGAAAGGCTCAATATAGATATTTTAAAAATTAAATATCAAAATAATGATGTTAAAAATATTATGGAGTACTCTTATTTGTTATGTCATTTATTTAAAAATCTGGAAGAGGGTACTAAACAAGATGTTCTAGAAATTCTAAACGCTTATGAGGATTCAGAAAATATCATTTATTATAAAGTAATTGAACTGATGCTTTCTAAAGTGTATGCTTTTCCTAAGCTACAAAATAAAGTCTACCAATACTTGATTAAAAGAGTTAATGAGAGTTATGAGGAAGGAGTTGAAACTTCCTCAGACCTAAGGAAGCAATCGGTAGCAGATTTGTATAACCTAAGTAGAGAAGGATATTTTTCAGAGTTTGATATTTTAAAAGATATCAAAGAAAATATTCGAGGGGTTTATCCTGAAGTAGACTGGACTTGGTATGGGGATAGAAGTGATGAGGTTATTCGTCGTTTGTTAGAGCATAGAACTCCAAATAATATTAAAAATTATGTTTCAAAAAATGAAGAAGATAATAAATTGATTGATGACTATATTATCAGAACTCTTGATAAAGAAAAAATTACGTTTAAGAAATGAACTGGAAGAAAGTGAGAAGTTATGGCAAATTTGGGCATGAAGGAGCGTTATGATTTCCAGCAGTGGATTATCAAAGACTTGAAAGAAAAAAATGGTTATATCCAACGGGATACTGCTCAGTACAATCCTAGATTAGCCATGGATGTGGACCTTTTGTGGGATTTTCTGATGGAGACCCAGGAGGAGACCATGGATTATCTCCTTAAAAAGTTGAACAAGGATACGATTATCAATTTAATCAATAAAGAAATCGTCAAGGGTGGCTTTTTGTTCGCCTTAAAAGAGGGGGTCTTTATTGAAAACAAGCAACTCCGTCTCCTTTATCGTAAACCTGCGACCAGTTTTAATGAAAAAGCTGTAAAGCAATATCACGCAAATCGCCTGTCTGTCATTGAGGAAGTGGTTTATGAAGAGAGTGACCGTATTGATCTTGTTATCTTTATCAATGGACTAGCCTTATTTGCTATCGAGCTTAAGTTTAATCCTAGTGGTCAGTCTGTCCAAGATGCCATCAAGCAACTCAAAGGTCGTAATGCTAAGAATCGTCTCTTTCGTTTTGAACAAGGTGTTCTAGCTTCTTTTGCTGTAGATACCTTGGAAGTCTACATGACCACACAGTTAAAAGGACAAGAAACCTACTTCTTACCTTTTAATATGGGGAAAGGTCAAGGGATTGATATGGGAAGTGGTAATCCTCATAATCCTGATGGTGTCGATACAGAGTACTTGTGGTTAGATGTGATGACCAAGGATAGTATCCTCCAGCTGATAGAGAGCTTTATCTTTTTTGAGATTGATAAGAAGGATCCGAAAAAGAAAACACTGATTTTTCCAAGATATCATCAGCGTAGAGCTGTTAGTCGCTTGCTTGAAGATATGAGGAGTAATCATACTGAGAGTAATTACCTAATTCAACATTCAGCTGGTTCTGGTAAAACAAATACCATAGCATGGTTGGCTCATAGTTTGGTCTCTTTACATGATGAAGAAAATAATAATATTGTAGATACTGTATTGATAGTGACAGATCGTATTGTTGTTGATCGTCAGTTACAAGATGCGGTTAAGCAGATTGGTCATAAAAATGGTGTGGTGAAGGTTATGGGAGATCGAGAGACTTCAAGTGATTTAGCTGATGCCATTGCGGGGAATACAAAAATCATTGCGACGACAATCCATAAGTTTGCACAGATTAATCAGTCAGATTGGATGTCTGTGGGTAATACTGTTAACAAGAAGTTTGCTATTTTAATTGATGAGGCTCATAGCTCTACGACAGGTTCGTACATGAGTTCTGTTAGTCAAGTCTTAACCGAGACTGATATTGAAAATGGAACGATTGAAGAGCTTCAGGAGGTCACAGCAGCAGATGCCATTGAGAGAGAAATTGCTCGTACAGGTAAACAAGCTAATGTCTCTATTATTGCGTTTACAGCAACACCTAAAGCAACAACATTGCAACTATTTGGTACGACTCAACCAGATGGATCAAAAGCTCCATTTGATGTTTACAGTATGAAACAAGCTATTGAAGAAGGTTTCATTCTCGATGTTTTAAATAATTACACTACTTATAAGACCTACTATAGATTGAATAAAGCTGTGGAAGAAGATCCTGAATTAAAAACTACCATTGCCAAACGCAAGATTGCAAAATTTGTGGAATTATCTGATGAAAACATTGACCAAAAGGTTGAGATTATCATGGATCACTTTATCAGTCATGATATCATGGCGGAACTAGGTGGACAGGGAAAGGCGATGATAGTAACGTCAGGGCGTGAAGCCGCAGTTAAGTACCAGCTATCTTTTAAGAAGTATTTTAAAGAGCATAGTATAACAAGTATTGGGACAATGATTGCTTTTTCTGGAAAAGTCAATTATTTAGGAAGTGAATACTCTGAATCTGCTATGAATGGCTTCAAAGAAGATGATTTAAAAGATAACTTTAATACTGATGATTATCAGGTGTTGATTGTAGCTAATAAATATCAAACAGGGTTTAACCAGCCCAAATTGGTGGCTATGTATGTGGATAAAAAATTACGTAATGTTGCAGCTGTTCAGACGCTATCTAGACTAAATCGGATTTTTAGAGGTTACAACAAGAAAACCTTTATTCTTGATTTTAAAAATACTTATGATGATATTCGTGCAGCTTTTGCTCCTTATTATCGTGAGACAATCTTGGCTGATACAATTACTCCAAGTGATATTCTTGATTTGGATAGAAAGATTGACGAATATAGTATTTTGGATAATAGTGTTGTTCACGAGTTCAATCAGTTCTTATACCAGGAAAAAAGGTCCAGTCGAGAAAAGCAAAAAATGGTTGCTCTTCTTAATAAAGGATATGATAGAATCAAGAGGTTTGATGAAAAAGACCAATTGTCTATTAGAAGAGTGATTCGTAGTTTTATACGTATGTATACCTTCTTAATCCAAGCTACTGCATATCAAAATGAGATGTTACATGAACGCTATAACTACCTACAAAGTCTTGTAAAAATGATTGATGTTCGTTTGGGCGGTAATGATTTTACGATTGCGGATAAAATTGTAGTTGATTACATGAAGCATAAGCAAACTGGTTATTTTACTTCATCTCCTGAATTGGAGAACGATCCAGAGTTGAAACTACCAAAACCTAATCTAACTTCTATTACGGATGAACAAGAGAAGCGCCTGTCAGAAATTTTAGAGGAAATAAATGAACAGTTGAACTTGAATATTGATTCAGAAGTTGGAATCAGTGGAGCAGTCTCTATTCGCGAATTGCTGAAGAAAAATGCAAGACTTAAACAATCAGCACATGTTAACTCTCGTGAAGATTTTAAGTTTGCTTTTGAAGAGGAAATAGACAATGCATTAACAGAGGGCTACTCTCAAAGTCAAGATTTGTTTGGAGCACTTCTGAATAATGAGGCCTTTAAAAAACGTATGGCAAATATTTTTCTAAATGATGTTTATAAATCTTTAAAAGAAGATACTTTAGAGAATACAGAAATAATGTTGATTAGAGCTGATATTGTTAGTTAAAAAAGTGATATAGGTCTACCTATGGTAGGCTTTTTTGCTTCTTTTGCGAATAAATGTAATAGAAAGGATAAACTTGTACAAGTTCCTGACAAGTTTATTCTTTTGGTATATAATAAAAGAAAAGAGGAAAATGAGGTATGCTAATGGAAGCAGTCGTCTATTCAACGTTTCGAA
>ERZ827496.4270-NODE-4270-length-11291-cov-7.836775_pt1 | contig 11291 bp, 12 predicted proteins | sample MGYA00519769_ERZ827496 | MGnify/ENA primary metagenome ERZ827496 (study PRJEB31778, sample SAMEA3449327) | human gut metagenome | biome: human gut; feature: human-associated habitat; material: faeces | place: United Kingdom | collected 2010/2012 ...
GGCAGGCCTGCACCACGGCCTTGACCCGGTCGTCGTCGCCGATGTTGCCGGGGTTGATGCGGATCTTGTCCACACCAACGTCGGCGCAGGCCAGCGCTGCCTTGTAGTCAAAGTGGATATCCGCCACGATGGGGATGTTCACTGCGTTCTTCACAGCCTCGATGCACTTGGCATCCGCCGCGCTGGGGCAGGTCACACGCAGGATCTGGCAGCCCGCCGCCTCACAGCGCTTTGCCTGGGCAACGTTGCCCTCAATGTCCTCCACGGGGACATTCAGCATGGTCTGCACCGCAATGGGGTTGTTGCCGCCAATGGTCACATTGCCGATCTTCACTTCTCGTTTCAGCTGCCGCATGGTCGTTTTCCTTTCCGTATCACATTGCCCCGGTAATGAGCCGGAGGATATCGTTGTAAGTTGCAAAAATCATCAGCCCGAACAGCAACGCAAAGGCTGCCACGGTCAGGCCGCTCTGGATCTTTTCGGGCACGGCATGGCCGGTCACGCCCTCAATGAGCAGGAACACCACTTTGCCGCCGTCCAGCGCCGGGAAGGGCAGCAGGTTGAAGATGCCCACATTCACGGTGATGAGCACCAGCATCTCCAGCAGGTCCTGCCAGCCGTAGCTGGCGGCCTGCCCGATGGCCGTTACGATGCCCACCGGGCCGGAGAGGTCGTTGATGCTCTCCCGCCCCCGCAGCAGGTCGGAGAGGGAGGCAAAGATGATGCGCCCGTAGTAGAGCACACTGTTGCCCGCCTCTTTCAGCACGTTCAGCGGTGTTTTTTTGATGCCGTAGACCGTAAAGCCCAGGCTCATGTGGGTCTCGCCCTTGTCATCCTGCCAGGTGTCGAACTGCACACCGGGCAGCTCCACCTTTTTGCCGTCCCGCAGAACGGTGAAATCGGCGGTGTAGTCCTCCGTGCGCATCAGCTCATAGAGGATATCGTTTGCCACAAAGCAGCGGCGGCCGTTCACCGCAAGGATCTTATCCCCTGCCTGCAGGCCGGTCTGGCCGCAGAGGGCGTTCTCCTCCACCTGATAGAGGACCTTGCTGGTGATGGGTTCGCTCTGGGCCGTGATGAGGATGGCCATGACCACAAAGCCCAGCACAAAGTTCATCCCGGCACCCGCCAGCATGATGAGGGCCCGCTGCCAGACAGGGGCCTCATTCAGAGGAATACCAGCAGGCTTTTCCTCCTCGGGGGAAGTCTCCGCTATGCCAAGGGCTCCCCTATCAGGGGAGCTGCCGCCATCGGCGGCTGAGGGGTTTGACCGTTCCTCCGCCTGCTTGCTCTCGGGGCTTTCCTCCCCTTCCAGCGCCACAAAGCCGCCCACGGGCAGGGCGCGGATGCTGTACTGGGTGCCCTTGCGCACCCATTTGCACAGCACCGGCCCCATGCCGATGGAGAACTCGTTGACCTGCACACCGCAGAGCTTTGCCACCATGAAGTGGCCGAACTCATGGATGGCGATCACGGCGCTGAACACGAACACCGCAGCAATAAAGGTGACAATAAAAGACATCAGTTCTCCTTACAGGTGCGCTCTCACAAAGGCGCGGGCCATCTTGTCGCACTCATACACATCGGCCAGGGTGTAATCGCCGCCAAAGCTGTCGCTGTCCACAACAGCCTCCACCAGTCGGCCGATATCGAGGAAGCCGATCTTATCCTCGAGGAAGAGCTTGACTGCCTCCTCATTGGCACCGTTGGCGGCGCAGGGGCCCAGACCGCCCTTCTTGATGGCCTTCTTGCAGGCAGCCAGGCAGCGGAAGGTCTCCTCGTCGGCCACATCGAAGGTCAGCAGCTTCAGGGTGGTAAAGTCCAGCTCGGGCACCACACCGGGCACACGGGCCGGGTAGGTCAGGGCGTACTGGATGGGGATGCGCATATCGGGCACGCCCAGCTGGGCGATGATGGAGTTATCGCTGTACTGCACGGCAGAGTGGACAATGCTCTGGCGCTGCACCACGATCTGGATCTTCTCGGGGGGCAGGCCGAACAGCCAGACCGCCTCGATCAGCTCCAGGCCCTTGTTCATCAGGGTGGCGGAGTCGATGGTGATCTTGGCACCCATGTTCCAGTTGGGGTGCTTGAGGGCATCGGCCTTGGTCTTGCCCCGCAGCTCCTCGGTCTTCATGCCGAAGAAGGGGCCGCCGGAGGCCGTGAGCAGGATCTTGGTCAGGCTCTTGGCGCTCTCCTTGTCCTGCAGGCACTGGAAGATGGCGGAGTGCTCGCTGTCCACAGGCAGCAGCTTCACGCCGTGCTTTGCCACGGCCTGGGTCACCAGGTGGCCGCCCGTGACAAGGCTCTCCTTGTTGGCAAGGGCCAGATCATGGCCGCTCTCAATGGCGGTCAGGCTGGCACCCAGACCGGCGATACCCACCACACTGTTCAGCACCACATCGGGGCCGTCCATGGCGGCCAGCTCCTTCAGGCCCTCGGGGCCGGTCAGCAGCCGGGGGGCGTTGGCACGGCCCGCCAGAGCCGCGTCCAGCCGGGCGGCGGCATCGGGGTCGGTCATGCAGACATACCGGGGGTGGAACTCCTCGATCTGCTCCAGGATCTTCTCCACATGGCTGTGGGCGGAAAGGCCGAACACCTCATACCCCTGGGCACGGATGACATCCAGGCTCTGGGTGCCGATGGAACCGGTAGAACCCAGCAGCGTGATTTTTTTAGACATAAGCTACCTCCTGCATTCAGTGATAGAAAACAGCGATGACCACCATGGTGACGAACGGCGCAATGAACATGACGCTGTCGAAGCGGTCCAGAATGCCGCCGTGGCCCGGGAAGATGGTGCCATAATCCTTGATGCCGCACTGGCGCTTGACCACGCTGGCGAACAGGTCGCCGTAGATGCCCAGCACAGCGGCCACGCAGGCCAGCAGGGCAATGATCACGTACATCGAAACGCCGATGTTGGTGCGGGTGAACGCCTCCATCCGGTTGGCCGCAATGGAGTAAATCACGGTGGCGATCACGCCGAACACCATGGTGCCCAGCACGCCGCCAATGGCTCCCTCCACGGTCTTTTTGGGGCTGACCACGGGGCAGAGTTTGTGCTTGCCAAAGGCTCTGCCTGCAAAGTAGGCGCAGGTATCGCCGCCCCAGGCAAAGCAGAGGATGAGCAGAATAAAGAACATCGCGTCATAGCCGTAGGTCTCCACCGGCAGCAGCTCCTTCAAACGGATAAAGGAGTAGAAACAGAAGATCACGATGCCGGAAAACATCACCAGACCGCTGGCTTTTGCAAAATCCACCTGTGCGTTGCGCACCACCAGATAGATGCCGAAGAACAGCACCATCAAAAAGGAGGCCGGCATGACCAGCCGCCGCCACACCTGATAGCTGGACAGCATGATCAGCAGGGTGTAGGGCACGAACACGGCGTACATGGGCCATTCCTTTCTGCCAAAGCCCAGGGCCTTGAAGACCTCGTGGATGGCGATCAGGGTGATGGCGGCAATGACAAAATTGAACACCAGCGTGTCAAAGGTGAACAGCACCCCGATCAGGACGAGGATGCCCACAATTGCGGTTATGATACGAGTTTTCATTCAAATTTCTCCTTTTGGGAATTGCAAGGGTCAGATGCCGCCAAACCGGCGGGAGCGCTTGTTGAACTCCGTGATGGCGGCATCCAGGTCATCACGGGTGAAATCAGGCCAGAGCACATCCATCTCCACCAGTTCGGCGTAAGCGGCCTGCCAGAGCATGAAGTTGGAAAGGCGCTTCTCGCCCGAGGGACGCAGGATGAAATCCGGGTCCTTCTGGCCTGCGGTATACATGTGGTCGCTCATCATCTCTTCGGTGATGTCCTCGGGCTTGAGGGTGCCCTCTGCCACCTGCTGGGCCAGCTGCCGGGCAGCCCGCACGATCTCGGGGCGGCCGCCGTAGTTCACGGCAATATTCAGGGTCATGCCGGTCTTGGCAGCGGAGTCCTCCTCCAGCTCGTTCATCAGCTTCTGGAGCTTTGCATCCAGCGCAGCCCGGTCGCCCAGGAACTTGATGCGGATGTTGCGGTCCTTATAGTTGAAGCCCTTGAGCAGATACTCGCCGAACAGCTTCATAATAGCGGAGACCTCTTCCAGCGGGCGCTTCCAGTTCTCGGTAGAGAAGGCGTAGAAGGTCACGGACGAAACGCCCAGCTCCTCGCAGTAGTTGGCGATATCCTGAAACACGGCGGCACCCTTTTTGTGGCCCGCGGTGCGGGGCAGACCCCGCTGCTTGGCCCAGCGGCCATTGCCGTCCATGATGATGCCGATGGAAAGGCCCTCGGCAAATTCTTTGGGATGGTTCATAATCATTCTCCTGCGTTTGCGGGGCGGGGGTTCCCTGCCCCGGTTTCGGCAAAAAGTGCCGCGCACTCGTTCCAGCGCACGGCACCTCACACATTTCGTTTCGCCGCGGCGATCAGACGGACATGATCTCCTTCTGCTTTTCCTCAACGGCTGCGTCGATGTTCTTGATATACTTGTCGGTCAGCTTCTGGACCTCTTCTTCCATGGTCTTCTGGGTATCCTCGGTCAGCTCACCGGCCTTCTTCATGGCCTTGGCCTTGTCCATAGCGTCGCGGCGGACATTGCGCACGGCCACCTTGGCCTCCTCGCCCAGCTTGGCAACTTCCTTTGCCAGCTGCTTGCGGCGCTCCTCGGTGGGAGCCGGGAAGTTCAGGCGGATGGTGGAGCCGTCATCAATGGGGGTGATGCCCACGTCGCTGGCCATGATGGCCTTGGTGATGGCGCGCAGCAGGGTGCGGTCCCAGGGGGTGATGGTCAGGGTGCGGGCCTCGCTCACGGCCACAGAGGCCACCTGCTGGATGGGAGTGGGGGCACCGTAGTAGTCCACGCTCACCTTGTCCAGAACGGCGGGGTTGGCGCGGCCTGCACGCACAGCGGCCAGCTCGCGGTCCAGATGCTCCACGGAGCTCTTCATCTTTTCTTCAAATGCCTTGGTGTTGCTGCTCATTGTCCTTTTCTCCTGTTATATATTGTTCTGCACAGGCGCTGTAATTGCTGCCTGTTCCATTCTATGGTACGGGGACGCGGGCTATGCTCAGCCCTCGTAGACCAGGGTGCCAACGTTCTCGCCCTGCACGGCCTTTGCAATGTTGTCCGGGTCGGCCAGATCAAAGACCAGGATGGGGAGCTTGTTGTCGCGGCAGAGGGTGGCGGCAGTGCCGTCCATCACAGCCAGACGATCCTCCAGCACCTTGGTAAAGGTCAGGGTGTCGTACTTTTTGGCATCGGGATACTTGTGGGGGTCCTTGTCGTACACGCCGTCCACCATGGTGGCCTTGAACATGATGTCCGCACTCACCTCAACAGCACGCAGGGCCGTGGTGGTATCGGTAGAGAAGAAGGGGTTGCCGGTGCCGCCGCCGAAGATAGCGATCTTGCCGTCTGCCATGGCCTTCAGGGCATCCTTGCGGGTAAAGGCGGGGGCCACCTGCGGCATGGTGATGGAGGTGAACACCTCGGTCTCCACGCCCAGCTGCTCCAGCTTGTCGGAGACGGCCAGCGCGTTCATCACGGTCGCCAGCATTCCGATCTTGTCGGCCAGGGTGCGCTCCATCTTACCGCTGGAACGGCCGCGCCAGAAGTTGCCGCCGCCCACCACGATGCCGATCTGCACGCCCAGGTCGTGGGCCTTTTTCACGCCGCCGCAGATCGCGTCCATGGTCGGCTCGTCAAAGCCGGTGCCCTTTTCGCCGCCCAGGGCCTCGCCGCTGATCTTCAGAAGGATCCGCTGATATTTCAATGCCATATCAATACACCACCTAAATCATTTCTCTCATCAGGCCGGAGTTTCCCCTGCCCCTGATTTATTCATCTTATTTTACTATAAAATCGCTTCAAAGTAAACAGGAAAAGTGAACAAGCTCTCCCCATCAAAAAAGCAGACAGCCCGCAGGCCATCTGCTTGGAGGTTCACTTTGCCGGAACAAATTCGATCTTGACCCGCATCCCCATACCGGCAGCCAGCCGCTGCAGGGTGCGAAGCGAAGGATTTCCGTTGCCGCGCTCCAGCTTGCTGATGTCTGTCTGGGCAATGCCGGTGCGCTCGGAAAGCTGCTGCTGGGTCAGTCCGCTTTCCTTCCGGGCGGCAAGGATCGCCTCGATCACAGCAAATTCGGGGTCAAGGGCATCCCACTCTGCCTTAAACTCAGGGTCTTTCATCTGTTCGTTGAGAAAATCATTGAAATTGGTCATTTGGAGCACTCCTTTCGGCTGAGATAATCGGCACGGTACTGCTTTGCAAGTGCGATCTCGGAAGCAGGTGTCTTCTGCGTCTTTTTGACAAAGCCGTTCGTAAGGATGATCCTTCTGCCGATCACAAAAAAGTACAGCACACGGGTAATGTCGGAGCCGAACTTGGTGCGGATCTCAAAAATGCCATCCTCCAGATGCTTGGAGTACGGCTCCCGCAGTGAAGGCCCTTCCTCCCGGAGAAGCCCGACCGTGCGCACGACCTTAGCCCGCATTTTCGCATCCAGAGCCAGAATAAACTCTTTCGCCGGTTCGGAGCCATCGGCTTTGTCATAAAATTCGATCTCGTATTCCTGCACGCCGCCGCCTCCATTAAATAGTGGTTTTATCCTATATTCAGTATAGCGGATCAGGCTGCCATTGTCAAGTGGGTTACAGGCAAAACAAAAAGCGCCGATTCTGAACGAATCAGCGCCTTTTCTGCATGGAGCGGGCAATGGGAATCGAACCCACCTCCTCAGCTTGGAAGGCTGATATACTAGCCGATGTACGATGCCCGCGAATGCAGGTTGAATTATACCACGTTTTGGCTCAAATGTCCAGTGCTAATTTTTAAGAACCGGACTTCATGCCCAGATAGACGGTGCCCACGCCCGCAGCAATGTTCAGCAGGCCCATGCCGATGCCGACCACGCTGGAGAAGTAGGTCAGGGTGGAATCGATGATGAGGTTGCCGTTGATGGTGCCTTCCGGCTCAGGGTACTTCTCGGGGTCCTTCTTCTGCAGCTGAACCGCCACACCGGCAATGTTGGAGACATTCAGGTAGGCCAGCATGCTGGTGGCCAGGCCCATAACGGTGGAGCCCAGTGCCATCCAGTTGATGGACAAGCCGCCGCTGGTGTACTCCATTTCCTCTTCCGCCAGAGGAGCGTAATTCTTTGGATAGTTGATCATGGTTTTGTACCTCCAAATATGTTTCAAGAGGGTCATCGTGGTTTCATTATAGGTTCTGCGGCTCCGGCTGTCAAGGGTCGAAACTTCAGCAGACAAAAGCAGCGCCCTCCCTTCTTCAGGGAGAGCGCCGCGTTCCGGTTCTCTCTTATTTTTTCTCAGAGCCGCTCTGCTGCTCCTGTTCCTGCTCCCTGCGCAGCTTTTTGATCCGCTTCTTCTCGCTTTCCACATGGGGCCAGGGCCAGGAGAAGCCCTCGTTCTCGCGGCACCATTTGACCAGCGGATAGAACGAGAACGCCAGCCCGAACAGATACAGCAGGACGTAGAGCGCGCCGGAAAGGCTCACCAGCGCGTCCAGCGCGCCGATGAGCGCCATGATCAGGCCCGCCTTCAGGAAGAACAGGCCGTTCTGGCGGCAGTATTCCGGGAAATTCTCCGCCTTGACTGCCTGACGGCCCTGATCTCCCCACACACGGGGATTCTTCATCACCGAGTAGCCGTAAAAGACCATCATCAGGCCGCAGGTAAGCTGGAATCCAAAAAACATATCACACCTCGCAGGTTTTCAGGGGAACTCAGTCGTCGTAGCCCTCGAACAGGGGCTTCATGGCGGGCAGGAAGTCCAGCGTTGCAAAGTAGTCGCGGGGGGTCTCGGCGCGGCGGATGAGGCGGTGAGAGCCGTCCTCGCAGAGCAGGACCTCGGCGCTGCGGAGCTTGCCGTTGTAGTTGTAGCCCATGGCGGAGCCGTGCGCACCGGTGTCGTGGATGTAGATCAGGTCGCCGATGTCGATCTTGGGCAGCATCCGGTCAATGGCGAACTTGTCGTTGTTCTCGCACAGGCCGCCGACCACATCGTACTTGTGGTCGCAGGGGGCGTTCTCCTTGCCCAGCACGGTGATGTGGTGGTAAGCGCCGTACATGGCGGGGCGCATCAGGTTGGCAGCGCAGGCATCCAGACCGATGTACTCCTTGTAGATGTGCTTTTCGTGGATGGCAGTTGCCACCAGCGCACCGTAGGGGCCGGTGGTAAAGCGGCCCATCTCGGTGAAGATGGCCACATCGCCCATCCCTGCGGGCACAAGGATCTCCTCAAACTTCCGGCGCACGCCCTCACCGATGGCCATGATGTCGTTCTCGGTCTGGTCGGGGCGGTAGGGGATGCCCACGCCGCCAGACAGGTTGATGTAGCCGATGTGGGCACCGGTGGCCTTCTGCACACGGACTGCCAGCTGGAACAGGATGCCTGCCAGCTCAGGGTAATAGGCATCGGAGATGGTGTTGGAGGCCAGGAAGGCATGGATGCCAAAGTTCTTTGCACCCTTTGCCATCAGCTTCTTGTAGCTGTCGATCATCTGCTCCTCGGTCATGCCGTACTTGGCATCGCCGGGCTTGTCCATGACCTGGAAGCCCTCCTCGCTCTCGCCCAGCTGGAAGGTCCCGCCCGGGTTGTAGCGGCAGAAGATGTTCTCGGGGATCCCGGCCACACGGTCCAGGAAGTCCACCATGGTGGCATCGTCCAGGTTGATGTATGCGCCCAGCTCGTATGCCTTCTTCATGTCCTCCACAGGGGTCTGGTTGGAAGAGAACATGATATCGCTGCCGGTAAAGCCGCAGGCCTCGCTCAGCATCAGCTCGGTCAGGGAGGAGCAGTCCACGCCGCAGCCCTCTTCCTTCAGGATCTGCAGGATGATGGGATTGGGCAGCGCCTTGACGGCAAAATACTCCCGGAAGCCCTTGTTCCAGCTGAAGGCCTTGTTGATGCGGCGGGCGTTCTCACGGATGCCCTTTTCGTCGTAGACGTGGAACGGGGTGGGCACGTCCTGGATGATCTCCTGGGCCTGCTCTTCGGTCAGAAACGGTCTCTTTTCCATAATATACTTCCCTCTCGTTTTTATAGCGCATACGGCTTTGGAGCCGCAGTTGCGAACGTAGTTTACTCCCTCAGTCTGCTTCGCAGACAGCTCCCTCGGAGAGGGAGCCTGACCGCACGGCAAAGCCTCCCTCCCTGAGGGAGGTGGCATCGCGCCAGCGATGACGGAAGGAGTTTACACCTTTAGATTTTTCCGGGTGGGGGTAAAGGTGGGGATCATCTTTTCCAGCTGATCCACCACGCCCTCGTCGTTGTGCTGGGCGGCAGCGGCAAGATCCTGCAGCTGCTGGTAGAACACGGCCAGGTCGATGTCCCGGGGCGATGCCACAAAGATCTTGTTGTGCTCGGTGCGGCGCATCTTGCCCTGCTCCTCGTCCATCATCAGCTCCTCGTAGAGCTTCTCGCCCGGGCGCAGGCCCACGATCTTGATCTCCATATTCACGCCCGGCTCGTAGCCGTAAAAGCGGATGAGCTGCTTGGCAAGATCCATAATGCGCACCGGCTCGCCCATATCCAGCACATAGATATTGCCGCTTTCGGCCAGCGCACCCGCCTGCAGCACCAGCTGGGCTGCTTCCGGGATGGTCATAAAGTAGCGCACGATGTTGGGGTCGGTCAGAGTGACCGGCCCGCCCTTTTTGATCTGGGCTTCAAACAGCGGGATAACGCTGCCGTGGCTGCCCAGCACATTGCCGAACCGCACCGCTACACACTTCATATCCGTGTTGCCCGCAAAGGTCTGGATGAGCATCTCGCAGATGCGCTTGGTGCAGCCCATGACGCTGGTGGGGTTCACGGCCTTATCGGTGGAAAGCTGCACAAAGCGCTCCACCCCGTGCTCGCTGGCACTGACCAGCAGGTTTTTGGTGCCCAGCACATTGTTTTTTACGGCCTCGGCGGGGCTTACCTCCATCAGCGGAACGTGCTTGTGCGCCGCTGCATGGAACACCACAGTGGGGTGGTAGGTATCAAAAACCTCGTCCAGACGTTTTTTATCCCGGATGGAGCCGATGAGCACCGTGACCGGGATATCGCGGCCGTACTTCTGCTGCAGTTCCATCTGCAGCTCGTAGGCGCAGTTTTCGTAGATATCAAAGATGAGCAGCTTGCCGGGCTTGAAGCGCATGACCTGACGGCACAGCTCGCTGCCGATGGAGCCGCCGCCGCCCGTGACCAGCACGACCTTGTCATGCAGATACTCCGAGATCTGGGCATTGTTCAGCTGGATCTCATCGCGGGAGAGAAAGTCGGCCGTGTTCAATTCACGGAAGCCTGCTGCGACAGGGTTGCCGTTTTCATCGACAGCCTGCGGATCGCTGAGCATCCGCACACGGCAGTGGGTAGAGTTGCAGAGGTTGATGATCTCACTGAGGCGGTCGCCCTTGACGGTGGTGATGGCAATGACGATCTCGAGGATATGATATTTGCGCACAAGCTCCGGTATGTCGGAGATCGTGCCGCGCACAGGCACACCCTGCACGCGCAGACCCTTTTTGGTCAGGTCATCGTCCACCAGGCAGACCGGGTTGCCGAAGCTCTGGTTTTTGTTTTTGCAGAGGTTGACCGCCCATGCACCGGCATTGCCAGCGCCGACGATCAGCAGCGGCGTATCATCCTCCGGCTTGTTGGCCTTGGTATCCTGCACGGTGCGAAGCAGACGCCACAGGAAGCGCACGCCTGCGATTGCCGCCGTATTGAACACCGCGCCAAAGATCAGCACGGCGCCGGAGATTGGGCGGTTGTGGTAGATGAGGTCAAACAGCATGATCAGGCCGGTAGCCAGACCTGACAGGCAGGTCAGGCGGGCAAGGTCTCGCATACCGGCATATTCCCACATGATCTCATACAGGCCGCCGAACCAGAATACGATCATATAGATCGGCAGCACATACAGCAGCATGGGAGCCATGGCGCGCACGATCTCTACGCGGCGGTAGGCATCGCCGCTGTCAAAGCGGAGCATTACGGCCAGCCAGTAGCATACTACGATAAGCCCGCAGTCCAGCAGCATCAAGGCGATGCGGCGCGGCAGACCCTTAATGATTTGTTTGGAATCCTGTTGCATCTGTTTCGTCCTTTACCAAAGTTCTGTTTCTCTATACCAAAGGGGGCCCGGTTGAACGGTACCCCTGCTAAATGCAGCCATATAAAAGTATTATAACACACAAATGCCCCGTTTGTCCTACTTTTGCAGTGACAAACGGGGCTAATTTTATATAAAATTTACCAGTAATTTTTGGTAAAACAGACGAAGCTT
>ERZ827496.4272-NODE-4272-length-11287-cov-3.659188_pt1 | contig 11287 bp, 5 predicted proteins | sample MGYA00519769_ERZ827496 | MGnify/ENA primary metagenome ERZ827496 (study PRJEB31778, sample SAMEA3449327) | human gut metagenome | biome: human gut; feature: human-associated habitat; material: faeces | place: United Kingdom | collected 2010/2012 ...
TCTGCATTGCCTTATCCTTGTTCTGGAACTGGGAACGCTCATTCTGGCACTGTACGACAACACCAGTAGGAATATGGGTAATACGGATAGCCGAATCCGTCTTGTTAATGTGCTGTCCACCTGCTCCACTGGCACGGTAGGTATCAATACGGATATCTTCATCAGCAATCTCTACTGATAAATCTTCTTCAATATCCGGCATAACATCACAGGATGCAAAAGAAGTCTGTCTCTTTCCTGCTGCATTAAATGGGGAAATTCTCACAAGACGGTGTACTCCTCTCTCAGACTTTAAGTATCCGTAAGCATTCTCCCCATTTACTTCAAATGTAATGGATTTGATTCCTGCCTCATCTCCATCGAGATAATCAAGAACTTCTGTCTTAAAGCCGTGACTATCCGCCCATTTGCTATACATTCGGTAAAGCATTCCTGCCCAGTCACAGGATTCCGTTCCTCCTGCACCTGCATGAAGGGTAACAATCGCATTATTTTTATCATACTCACCAGATAAAAGTGTCTGAATCTTTAAATTATCAAATTCTATCTCAAATTCTCCAAGTAATTCTTCAATATCTGGAATCACACTGGCATCATTTTCTTCATTACCAAGTTCAATCATGGTAGAAACATCATCCAGCGTTAATTCTAATGCATGATAGGCAGAAACGGTATCTTTGAGATTTTTAACTTTTCTGGTAACTTCCTGTGCCTTGTCCGGGTCATTCCAGAACCCCTCTTCCCGCATTTCACTTTCTAATTCTTTAATCTGCTCATGCTTATGAGAAAGTGCCAGAGAAACGCCAAGCTCTTTCATCGGCTCTTTATATTGATTTACCGTAAATTTGTATTGTTCTAATTCAACCAATTATAAAACCCTCTCTATTATATAAAATGTAGACAAAATATAAAAACCTGCAATCATTCAGTATAACTTCTCAAGGACGTTTATTCATCCTGAAATCTTTTAGAACGATTACCTGTAGTTATCTGTATATTTGAATAGTTCCATGTATATGATAAAGAAAGGCACAGTGCCTATTCCTTCGCAGGTGCATTCTCTGCATCTGCTGCAAAATATTCACTGTGCAAAACTTTTCCTGCGCGGAGCGCGTTTTAAAAATGTCTTTCCAAGCACACACTAATTTGCAAATCTTCCGCAGCAGTTTTTATATTTCTTTCCGCTGCCGCATGGACATGGTGCATTACGTCCGATTTTTGCTTCTTTTCTGCGGTAAGGTCCTCTTTCCACAAGCTCATCCTTGTTTGTACCTGTTGCTCTTGCAACCTGTTTTCTCTCAACCTTCTGCTCAATCTGAACGTGCATTAATGCACCAACAGTATCGTGACGAATGTTCTTTGTCATCTCCTCAAACATATCGTATCCAAGGAATTTATACTGAACAACTGGGTCTTTCTGTGCGTAGGACTGAAGTCCGATACTCTCACGGAGCTGATCCATATCATCAATGTGGTTCATCCACTTACTGTCAATAACTTTAAGAAGGATAACCCTCTCTACCTCACGGATACCATCGTTAAAGATTGCTGCATCTTCTTCACCAAGTTCTACACCTTCCTCTGGCACATTAACTTTGGCAAATTCGTTGAAGTCTTTTTCTTTCTTATGGTAAACCTTCATTGCTTCATCCTGCAGACGAGAGATCAGAGCTTCTTTGTCGTTCTTCTCTTTTTCTTCATCTGTAAGAGTGATTGGCTCTAATGGAATCTTTCTTCTTAAAGACTCGTTCAGTTCTACAAGATTTAACTCTTTTAATGGCTGCTCGCCTGCGACCATGTTCACATCGTCAGCAACAACGTCTTTAATCATCTTGTAAACAACATCACGCATGCTCTCACCATTCAATACACGGCGTCTTTCTGCGTAAATAACCTCTCTCTGATCATTGTTCACCTGGTCATAATCGAGAAGATTACGACGGATACCGAAGTTGTTGTTCTCAATCTTCTTCTGTGCCTTTTCAATCTGTTTTGTGATTGTCTTATGCTGAATCTCTTCACCTTCCGGAATCTTTAATGCCTTATAGACACCCATCATTCTCTCAGAACCGAACAGACGCATTAAATCATCTTCAAGAGATAAGTAGAACTTAGATTCACCTGGGTCACCCTGACGACCGGCACGACCACGTAACTGGTTATCAATTCGTCTACTCTCATGTCTTTCTGTACCGATAATCTTTAAACCGCCAAGTTCTGCAACACCATCTTCAAGCTTGATGTCGGTACCACGGCCAGCCATGTTTGTTGCGATTGTAACAGCTCCTCTTTCACCGGCATGGGAAACAATCTCCGCCTCTAATTCATGGAACTTCGCATTCAGTACATTATGCTTGATTCCCCTCTTGCTTAAGAGTTCGCTTACTTCTTCAGATGTATCGATATTAATGGTACCAACCAAGACTGGCTGCCCCTTCTTGTGGGATTCTACAATATCATTGATAACAGCATTTAACTTTTCTTTCTTTGTCATGTAGATGGCATCTTCATGATCCACACGAATCATTGGCTTATTTGTAGGAATCTCAACTACGTCCATTCCATAAATATCCATGAACTCCTTGTCCTCTGTCATGGCTGTACCAGTCATACCGGCTTTCTTCTTATACTTATTAAAGAAGTTCTGGAATGTGATCGTAGCAAGTGTCTTAGACTCTCTGTTAACCTTTACATGTTCCTTTGCCTCGATTGCCTGATGTAAACCATCAGAATAACGACGGCCTGGCATGATACGTCCGGTAAACTCATCAACGATAAGCACTTCGTTATCTTTTACTACGTAATCTCTGTCACGGAACATAAGATTATGTGCACGAAGAGCAAGGATAATGTTATGCTGAATCTCTAAGTTCTCTGCATCTGCAAGGTTCTTAATGTGGAAGAACTGTTCTACTTTCTTAACACCGTCCTGTGTCAGTGTTACGACTTTATCTTTTTCATTTACGATATAGTCACCAGTCTCTGTGATCTCCTCGCCCATAATGGCTGACATTTTAGTCACTTCACCGCTGGCTTCACCACGCTCCAGCTGTTTTGCCAGAATGTCGCAGACTTCGTACAGTTTTGTGGACTTGCCGCTCTGACCGGAAATGATCAGCGGTGTACGTGCCTCGTCGATCAGGACTGAGTCCACCTCGTCGATGATCGCATAATGCAGATCTCTCTGAACGAGCTGTTCTTTATAAATAACCATGTTATCACGCAGATAATCGAAACCGTCCTCGTTGTTGGTGATGTAAGTGATATCGCAGTTATACTGTTTACGTCTCTCTTCACTGTCCATGGAATTCAGTACACATCCAACGGTCAGGCCAAGAAACTCATGGACTTTTCCCATCCACTCAGAATCTCGATGTGCCAGATAATCATTGACCGTTACTACATGAACTCCTTTTCCTTCCAGAGCGTTCAGATATGCCGGTAAGGTAGATACAAGTGTTTTACCTTCACCTGTTCTCATCTCTGCGATACGCCCTTGATGCAGAATGATACCTCCGATCAGCTGTACACGGTAATGTTCCATATTCAGTACGCGTCGTGCAGATTCACGAACGGTAGCGTATGCCTCAGGAAGCAGGTCATCCAGAGTCTCTCCTTCTGCCAGTCTTTTTTTGTATTCTGCTGTTTTGCCTCTCAGTTCTTCGTCAGAGAGCTCTATCATTGTCGGACGCAGTTTTTCAATTTTTTCAACCAGCGGCATAATTCGCTTTACTTCACGTTCACTATGCGTACCGAACATTTTCTGAAACACATTCATTGTCTATATTCTCCTATCACATTAATTACCTTAAAAAACAGTTCCATTCTATCACTTTATCACTTCATAGACAATTAAATTTTTGTAAATAACCTATGAACAGCGGATAAGAACTTAAAAAGTTGCCGCAGACATGCGTTCACCAAAAAATCTACGGCTGAACTGTGCATCCTGCGGCAGCTATTGATTTATTTTACTGTTTTATTTCAGATGGTGTAGCTCTTTTATCCGGTCGATCCTAGCACTCCGGCTCGATCAGTCCATATGTATTTCCTTTTCTCTTATACACAACGTTGACTTCGTCTGTATCTGCATTACGGAATACAAAGAAACTGTGTCCGAGCAGTTCCATCTGTACACATGCATCTTCCGGGAACATCGGTTTCATACCGAACTGTTTTGTACGGATGATCTTTACTTCCTCTTCTTCACCTTCGTTCTCTTTTTCGATGAATTCTTTGCGGAGGTTTCCTCCGTCTTTATGTTTGCCTATAATTTTTGTCTTATATTTACGAAGCTGTCTTTCAATGACTTCTTCCACAAGATCAATAGAAACATACATATCATTGCTTACCTGCTCTGAGCGGATGATATTTCCTTTTACCGGAATGGTTACTTCGATTTTCTGTCTGTCTTTTTCCACGCTCAAAGTTACAATAATCTCTGTCTCAGGAGTGAAATATTTTTCAAGCTTTCCAAGCTTTTCTGTGACTGCACTTCTTAACCCCTCTGTCACTTCGATATTTTTTCCACGAATTGTAAAACGCATGATACCCAACTCCTTTGCATCTATATTTGCAGTTGAAACTGCTATGTGAACATTATAGCAATTTTCCACAATATTTTCAATCACTTTTGCAAAGTTTTTAGTTTTTTTATACTATCTTATGAATTCTCATCCAAATTGGCGGCACACACACGCAGAACTTCCCGGTAAGGCATGCTTCCCCCAAAGAGATCCAGGGCACTTCCTATCGTAACATCGATGTGATCTCTGCCAAGTTTTTTCAGTTCCTGAAGATCTGCAAAACTTCCCACGCCACCGGCATAGGTGACCGGTATGCCCTGCCATCTTCCGAGCATATCTGCCAGTTCTCTTTCAATTCCCTGTGCTTTTCCTTCTGCATCCACTGCATGCACCAGAAATTCATCGCAGCAATCGGAAAGTTCGTCAAGTACCTTCTCGCTTAACTTTACATCGGTAAACTTCTGCCAGCGGTCTGTGACGATAGAGTATCCGTCTTCTTTTCTGCGGCAGCTTAAATCCAGCACCAGATGTTCTTTTCCGACTGTCCGAAGCAGCTTTTCCAGATTTTCTCGGTAAAAAACGCCGTTTTTAAATACAAAGCTGGTAACGATCACATGAGAAGCTCCGGCTTCCAGAAAATCTTTCGCATTTTCATCGGTAATGCCGCCTCCGACCTGCAGTCCTCCTGGATACGTCCGAAGTGCCAGCATGGCCTGCTCTTTTGTTTTTTCATAAAACGGAGAATCTTTTGCATTCAGCAAAATCACATGTCCGCCGCTTATCCGGTCTTTCTGATACATCTCTGCAAAAAATGCCGCATCCTGTGTAGACACAAAATTTTCCTTTGCCTGATCTCCTTCGTCTCTTAAGCTTCCTCCTACGATCTGTTTTACTTTTCCGTTATGTATATCAATGCATGGTCGAAATCTCATACGTTTCTCCTCTTTTTCTGTTATTCAGATCCGACTCTCGAAAACTGACCCTCGATTCCTGTCGTCTCTTTGCATGTTCCTGTCAAAATTGCTATGCATCTGCACGCTGGTCTGATCATTGTACCCACACAAAACCTCTGACGTTTTCATTATAGAAAAGCCTGTTTTCTTTGTCCAGCAGATATTCTCCGGATTTTTGAGAATTGCTTTGTAGCAAAATAATTTTCGTACATCTGGCTGTAAATCCAAAAAAGAAGCCACAGAGGCAGCGTTTCTGCCCCCATGACTTACCTCAGCGAATCCTCATCTTTACTCGGTCATACGACTGCGGCCGGTTGTCTCACCGGTCAGGTCATCAACCACATCTCCGACTGCATCACCTGCATCACGGACGATATCGCCTGCATCATCGAGTACTCCATCTGCTCCGTCTGTGCGGCGTGACTGCGAAGTGTCCGACTGGTTTCTGTTCTTTTTTGTGCTGTTATTTTTCTGTGTGTTGCTTTCTGCCTGTGTACCGCTGCTTCCGTTCTGCATATTGCTTTCGCTTCCGTTCGTTGCCGATGTATTTCCGTTTCGGTTGCTGCATCCTGTGATACCGGAAAGTGCACAGACAATTCCAAGGACTGCCAGCATGCTTCTTACTCTTCTCATAGTCTTCTCCTTTTCTTTGCTTTTTCGGAGCTTCTTATGCCCATCCTTAATATGCATCCTGTGTACTTTTTTTATTCATGTTCCTTCGTGTCGATTTTGATTTTCAGAATATATCGTTCTTGTTTTTTCGAATGATCACTTTCAAAGCACACCCATTGTTATCTTCATTATTCTTTCAGGTTGATATCAAACCGGATTCTTTTTCGGAAAATCCTTCTGCAAAACTGTTTTCCGTCAAATGGGATCAGCGGATAGAGATAACTTTCTCCGGATACTGTACGGTTCAGAAGCAGACTTAAGAACGTGATTACCAGACCTGCCGCATATCCGGCAAGTCCGAAAATCGCCGTCAGGATCAGCATCAGAATCCGCATAAACTTCAGGGCGTATCCCAGTTCATAGCTTGCCTGCGTGTAATTTGCGATTGCCACAAATGCCATATATAACATCGTCTCTGCATTAAACCACCCGGATTGGACTGCAAATTCACCGACAACAAGACCGGCGATCACACTGAGTGGCATTGTCAGCATACCCGGCGTATTAATCGCTGCCAGTTTTAGACCGTCGATTGCAAATTCCAGGATCAGCAGCTGTGCAAAGACCGGAACATAGAGATCTCCGCTTATTTTAATAAACGCAAACTGCGGTGGTATCCACTGCGGATTCTGTAAAAAAAGCAGCCAGGTCGGGGTCAGAAGCAGTGTCAGCAGTGCTATGACAAACCTTGTAACACGAAGATACGTGCCGGTCACCGGCGGAAAATAAAAATCATCGGCTTCTTCCATAATGTCAAACACCGATACCGGAAGGATCATAACTGCCGGAGAGTTATCCGTTAAAAGCACAATTTTTCCATCCAGGATCTCAGCTGCTGCCGTATCCGGACGCTCCGTATATTTAAATTTCGGAAATGGATTGTACCACTTATGTGGATAAAGACATTCTGCAAGACTCTCCTGGTTCATTGCCAGGGCATCCGTTCTGATCTGCTCCAGTCTTTTTTCGACCTGCTGCAAGAATCCGGAATCCACACGATCTTCCATATAGCACAGCACCACATCGGTATGCGAAGTGCTTCCGACATTTTTCATCTCCATGGACAGTTTCGGATTGCGGATTCTCCTTCGGATCAGTGCTGTATTGGATACGATGGTTTCCACAAAACCATCCCTTGGTCCTCGCAGTACTTTGTCTTTGTCCGGCTCTTCGACACTTCGCATCGGATAGGTACGACAGTCCATGGCAAAGCATCTGGAATACCCGTCAATAAACAGACACATCACACCCGATAAAATCTGCGTTGTGATCTGCTCACAGTCCTCTAAAAGTTCAACTTCTACATAGGGCATGGCATCTCTTGACAGCTCTTCACTGTCTTCCGGCAGATCTTCCGGGGTCACAGAATAAAAGAATTCCAGTAACTTTTCCACAATGCTCTCTTTTAAAAATCCGTCCACAAAGTAATAGACTGCTTTTCGGTCTGCTACCATCGTCGTTCTGCTGATGATGTCAAAATTTTTGTCCGTCCGCAGAATCCGGCGGAAATATTTCTGATTTTCTTCCAGGCTTGTCGATAGCTTCTGCTGCACATTTTTCACCTCTTCTTATTACTCACTATCGTGATTATTTCCATTTTTCTGTGTTTTATTCTTTTAGACTCCATTTTTCAAGTCATACTTATCTGAAATCCGGCAGTCGATTCCGGGCTGTTTTACTGATATTTACTGATATTTAATTATTTTTATCTGATATGTCTTATCTTTCTGAAAAACCATAATATCATGCTCGATGCTGCCATCAGACCTGCGAAGATCCACATTTCCATCCAGGATGCATCACCTGTTTTAGCTGCTGTCACAGCGTTTTCATTATCCGGTGTATTATCTGATGAAAATCCTGAATGGTCGTTTCCGGTTGTTTTATCAAAGTTCTCGGTATCCACACGTTTTTCTGTCTGCACCTGTGCTTCTTTCGTCAGTTCCACCTTGTATTTCTGGACATTTGCAACTGCTTTGACTTTAATCTTTTGATTTTTCGGTTTCTGATAACCTTTTGGCACTTTCTCGACCTGAATGGTATACCAGGATGGGATTACTTTTTCTTTCAAAGCAGTAAGTGTCACATGTTTCCAGATTTTCTTTCCTTTTTCATTAACCACACTGATCTTTACCCCTTCCAGTGGTGTCTGCGTCTTTTTGTCAACGGCTTCGATTTTAATCACTGTCGGACGGATCTCTACCTCAAAATCCTGTATTTCTGACGTATCTTCTCTTACCGTGATCTTCGTCTGTGCCGGAAGTACATAGCCATCCGGTACACGGTCTGTTTTCACCTGATAACTGCCAGACGGAACACGTGTATAGGCTTCCGGAAGTTCCAGTGACCGCTCCTCAAACAGATCTCTGATATGTACATAAATCCCAGACCGGATCGTTCTTGTCTGCTTCTTTTCTGCTGCTGAAGACAATGCATAGCCGGTAATCCGGATACAGATTGGTTCCACCAGAACTTCAAATTTCTGTACTTCCGCTGTATCTTTCACCTCAATGTCTGTCACATCCGGATGTACATAACCTTTCGGAATTTCATCCACTACGATCTTATAGTGCCCGATCGCCACTTTTTTAAAGATTTCTGCCTGTTCTGTTCCGGACTCCCAGATGCCGTCCCGTTCCATCGGACTGTTTTCTTTCAGGAGCGTCTCGCCCTGCGGTGTCTCCAGGTGAGCTTTTACATTTCCAAGCGGAACTTTTTTATCTCCGTCTTTTTCAAAGACAGTGATATGAACTTCCGTCGGCGGGTCCTGCATTTCCAGTTTCTGTCCCTGATAAGTGCCATCTTCCTCTTTATGATCTTCCATCTGAAATACCTGTTCTGCTGCTGTTGCATAGCCAGGTGCCGGTGAAAGTTCCCGCAAGGTATAGGTTTTTCCGACTTCCAGCCCTTCCACGCAATGCTCTTCTTTCTCTGTGATCCAGCTTTCGATACAGGTATTTTCCTGATAAATGGCCAGTTTTGCTCCTTCTAACAGTTCTTTTGTATCGGATGCCGTCTTCTTCACAAACACTTTTGTGATCTGATTTTCAAAGATAACCTGGAATTTCTGTACTGCCATCCCGTCTTCTTTCCAGGATGCATCAATCTCTTCTGTCTGTGCTGTCCGGATATAGCCATCCGGTGCCGCAATCTCACGGACTTCATACTTTCCAAGTGGCAGGTCGCTGACAAACAACAGGTTTCCTTCTTTATCACTTTTCTGTGTTTCCAGTAAAGTTCCTTTTTCCAGAAGAACTTCTCCTTTTGCTGTTTTGATATCCTCTGCCGCATACAGTCCGAAAACTGCACCTTCCAGCATTTTCTGTGGATTTTCTTTATCGCATTTTGTCACCCGGATCTCCACTTTCTGGCGTTCGTTGTATACCGGGACCTCTGCTTCTGTGACATCTGCTTCACTTCCATCTGAGGTTTCTGCCAGCACAAACGAAACCTTATCTTTTTTCTTCTGATATCCTTCCGGGATATTTATCTCTTCCAGCTCGTATGTTCCAAGATACATCTGTTCAAACACCAGGCTTCCATCCTGATCAGTATCTCCTTCTGCTTTCGCAGTCTTCTGACTTCGTACCAGATACGGAACAACCTCTCCCGCTTTGCAGATCAGACCGGTCACGCCATCCGGGTGATACAGATCTTCCTTCGCTTTTACTGTAAAGCTTACACCTTTTACGCTTCCTGTTTGATAACCAAACCAGGTTTTTATCTGGTTCCATAATCCCTGTACAATTCCAAGCTTTCTGGATGCTTCGTTTAAGATCTCTCCTGTCTTTGAAATTTTCACCTTTCCGGTCATGAAAGCATTTTCCAGATTGAAAACTACTTCTTCCGGCATCTGCTCCATCGTTTCCTCTGTGTACTGCTGTGAAACAGAAAAAGTAACCTCCTGTTTCTGCTCCTGTTTCAGAATGTCTTTCATTGAATCCGGGATCAGGATTTCTTTTTTATAGCCTTTTCTCGGAAGAACTTCCACGATGCGGTACGTTTTTTCCGGATTCAGCCCCAGGATCAGACAGCCCTTTCCTTCCGTATTTTCTGTGCTGACTGCATGCAGAATTTTTCCATCTTCATCGAGGATCTGAAGTTTCGCACCTGCCAACTCTTTTTTCGTGAGATCATCTCTCAGAAACAGTCTTACTTTTACTGCCGCATTTTCGATCTCGCTCTTCATACGGATGATAAAAATGTGATCCTGGTCTTTATACGGTTCAAAATCAAAAATCCGCTCCGTATCAGATCGATAATATCCATCCGGTGCTTTTGTTTCTTTTACTGCATAGGTGCCAGGCGGCAGATCTGTTTGAAAAACGGCTCTTCCGCTCTGATCTGAAATGGCACGCTCTATCTCCGTTCCTGCCGGCAGCACAACACTTCCGTTTGCGTCCGTAATATCTTTTTTCGCATAAAGTGTGAATTCTGCTCCTTCCGGCCTGTTTTCTTTCTCTCCGTCCACACATTTCTTAAAGACACCGGTCCTTCCTTTCCACTCTTCTCCGATGATTGTTCCCGGCTCTTCCGGTACCGTCGGAGACACCTCCGGGCCATCCGGTTCCTGCCCGATATCAATCTTCTGTCTTTCGTTGAAAAAGGTTTCTGTTGCGGTAATTTCCAGATCTGCACTGTCTTTCCACAACAGTTCTGTGTTTCGTTTTGCATCTTTCTGCTTTCGCGTGTAGCCGGACGGAGCTTTTGTCTCTCTGATCTCATACCTTCCAAGCGGCAGATCCGAAAGAATCGCTTTTCCCTGTTCATCGGTTATCACATGGGCAATGGTCGTTCCCATCAGATAAAGGTCTTTGCTGTAACCATCCGGATGCGGAATCGTTTCTGCTGCCACAAGGTCATATTCTGCCCCTTTTAACCCTTTTGTCTCATAGACTATCTTCTGCAGTTTCTGATCTTTGATCTCCGCTTCCGGCACTTCTCCTTCTTTTCGGATCTTCAGTTTTCCGGAAATGGAACGGTTAAACAGGCTGACAACCTGTACACATTCTTTGTCTTCCAGCCGAATCTCTGCCTGATTTTCCTGACACCGAAATACCTTACTTGCGATTCCCTCAAAGAAACGATTTCCCTGTTCGTATGGGCTGATATGAACGCCATACAACAAAAGCTCGC
>ERZ827496.4290-NODE-4290-length-11242-cov-2.522839_pt1 | contig 11242 bp, 3 predicted proteins | sample MGYA00519769_ERZ827496 | MGnify/ENA primary metagenome ERZ827496 (study PRJEB31778, sample SAMEA3449327) | human gut metagenome | biome: human gut; feature: human-associated habitat; material: faeces | place: United Kingdom | collected 2010/2012 ...
TGCAGCAGAAAAGTAAGACGGTTGTTGGTACGGTAACTGATAATGGCGAGCCTATAATAGGTGCCAGTGTCGTGGTGAAGAATGCCGGTAAAGGTGTTATAACAGATATGGATGGGAATTTTAAACTGGATGTTCCTGTTGGTGCGACAATTGTCATATCTTATGTCGGATATGATAGTAAAGAAATTGTTTATAAGGGCGAGTCTACTTTAAAAGTTGAATTATCTGAAGATGTTTTGCAGTTGCAGGAAGTACAAGTTGTAGCGTATGGCGTAACGAAGAAAGTGACAGTGACGGGTGCTATTTCATCTGTGGGTACAGAAGAAATTCTTAAATCACCAGTCTCAAGTATATCCAATGCATTGACCGGCAAATTACCGGGGTTGTCTACTGTGCAGCAGACTGGGCAGCCGGGAGCTGATGATGCAACAATGTATGTCCGTGGTGTCGGTTCGTTGACAGAAGGATTATCGTCACCACTTGTTTTGGTAGATGGAGTAGAACGTTCGTTCAACCAACTTGATCCTAATGAAATTGAAGATATTTCTATTTTGAAGGATGCTTCGTCAACGGCTGTGTTTGGTGTTCGTGGTGCTAATGGTGTTATTTTGGTAACAACGAAAAGGGGACAAGAAGGAAAACCTAAAATAAATGTATCTACTTCTTATTCTTTACAAATGCCAACGCGTATGCCGGAATTTGCCAACAGTTATGAGTATGCAAGTACATATGTCAATGCCCAGCGTCGGGATGGAATAGAGAGTAACTTTGCTTTTACGGATGAAGCGATTGAAGCCTACCGGACACACAGCAATCCTTTAGCTTATCCAGATACGGATTGGGTGGATATGTTAATAAAGGACGTGGCTTTGCAAACGCAACATAATTTTTCTATTTCCGGAGGAACAAGAGGAGTCCGTTATTTTGCTTCCTTGGGTGTGTTGACGCAAGATGGTCTATTCAAGTCGTTTGAGAAAGAGTATGATGGTAATTTCAAATATAACCGTTACAATTATCGTATAAATCTGGATTTGGACCTGACGAAAACCACATTGATGCGTATGAATTTAGGTGGGCGTGTTAATGATAAGCGTCCGCCGAATTATGAAGGAAGTAGTGATATCGGATTATTGTTCCGTGATATTTATTGGGCTATTCCAATGTCGGGGGTAGGTATTATGGATGGAAAATGGATATGGCCTGATACAAAAGAATTTAGTTTGCCGGGTACTGTAAGAGACGGACTTTATCCATATTATGGAAAAGGATATAACACTTCAGCAGGGAATATCCTGAATTTTGATTTTATGCTGGAGCAGAAATTGAACTTCATCACTAAAGGTTTGAAGGCACATGTAAAAGCATCTTATAATAGCGGTGTGACTTTGAAAAAGTTGCGTAAAACTTCTTATCCTCATTATGAGACGATAGTAAATGAAGATGGTACAGTGAATTTGCGTAAAGTGGGAGATCAGACCAATCTTCAATATTCGGAGAGTACAAGCCGGAGCAGAGACTGGTATATGGAGGTCGCCATGAATTATAAGCGTGATTTTGGTGATCATCATGTTTCAGCCTTGGCTATGTACAATCAAACAATGAAATATTATCCGGATAGTAATCCGGATGAATTTAAATCTATTCCCCGAAGCTATATCGGTTTAGTTGGGCGTGCTACTTATGACTGGAAAACACGTTATATGGTTGAAATGAACGTGGGGTATAATGGTTCTGAGAATTTTGCGCCAGGTAAGCGGTTTGGTCTTTTTCCCGCAGTATCAGCAGGTTGGGTTCTGACAGAGGAAAACTTTATGCAACCTTTAAAACCGTGGTTGAGTTATTTTAAACTTCGTGCTTCCTATGGTGTAGTGGGGAATGATCGTGTGAGTGGTAACTATCGTTTTCTTTATCTGCCGGATTCTTATAATCCGTCGACAGGTAGTTATTATTTTGGAAATTCCATATCTACAGCATGGCAAGGTGCAGTGGAAAGTAAGATTGGTAATCCCGACGTAACTTGGGAAACGGCTGCAAAGCAGAATTATGGGGTGGATGCTTATTTCATTAACAGCAAACTAAAAGTTAATTTTGATTATTTTATTGAGCGTCGTAAGGATATTCTCACAAATCGTAAGGTTCTGCCAACTTATTTAGCAGCAAATTTGCCTATTGCCAATATTGGCAAAGTTGATAATAAAGGATATGAACTGAGTGTAAACTGGAGAGATAGAATTCATGATTTTAGATATCATATAGGTTTCAATCTGGCTTATGCTAAAAATAAGATCGTCTTTCAAGATGAAGTTCCCTATCCTTACGATTATATGAGAAAGACCGGTAAGCCGGTTGGGCAACAGATGGGGTATAAATACGATGGATTCTTTTCGGAAGAAGATGTGGCAAAGTATGAGACCGAACGTGGTAAATCAATACCGGATCATGGAACAGGGTATATTCCTAAGCCGGGTGATGTGAAATATAAGGATTTAAATAATGACCATAAGATAGACCAGTACGATGTTGCCGCTATCGGTTATCCAGTTTACCCACTTCTTACAGGAGGAATAAATTTGGGATTTTCCTATAAAGGATTCGATTTCAGTATGACATGGTCCGGCGCAACAAAAGTTTCCCGCTTATTGGATGATATTTTTCGTGAACCGTTTGGAGCCACAGATTCTCGTTCGTTAATGAAATATATGATAGATGACATGTGGACGCCGGAAAAAGGAAATTCAGCTAAAGCTCCTGCCATCTCGTTTACGAATAAAGTAAATAATTACAGAGACTCGGATTTATGGTTACGTGATGCTTCCTACTTGCGTTTGAAAAATGTGGAGATTGGTTATAATTTTCCTAAAAAAATATTGAGCAAAATCAATATTGGAAGTCTGAGAGTTTTTGCAACAGGTTATAACTTGTTGACATTAGATAAATTGAAAATTGTAGATCCGGAATCTCGTCCCAACGGTAATGCAATGTATCCGGTAGTAATGGTGATAAATATGGGCTTGAAAGTAGGATTTTAATTTATAAAAATAAAGTTAGTCATGAAAAAGATAAGAAAATATATTTATCTGTTACTGATCTTCTCATATGTTTCTTTTACATCATGCGAGGATTTTGCTTTAGGGGAGAAATTTCTTCAGAAACCTCCTAGCGGGGATGTTACTATCGACACTATTTTTTCGACGGCAGAGTATGCCCGGAGAGTATTATGGTATGCTTATTCGAAATTGCCTTATGGCTTTTCTACCGGTTATAATAATTCGACTTCGATGCGTGTGGGTTCAATAGAATCGTTGACTGATCTGGCACAGTCATATGTTGGTTATGCAGGAGCGGATAAGTTGTATTATCCGGGACTTTATAATGCCGGAAGTGAAGACGAATCAGGTGGAGAGGATCATGCAACTAAATACAATATGTACGCACGTGATCCTTGGAAAGGGATTCGCCATGCATGGGTCTTTATTAATAATGTGGACCGAGTACCGGATATGACGGCGGAAGAGAAGTTGCGTTTGAAGGCGGAGGCCAAAATTACCATTGCTGTGCAGTATTCTGAAATGTTGCGTCATTATGGAGCCTTACCTATTGTTGACCATGCTATTATGCCGGAAGAAATGGGGTTACCGGAGCGTGCCACTTTGCAACAGACTGTGGATTTCATAACCCGGTTGTTGGATGAGGCTATTGCATGCAAAGAATTACCTTGGGCTTTGCCGGAAGATGATCTGAGTAATGAGAGTGGACGTATGACAGGGGCGGCTGCCATGGGATTAAAGCTAAGAGTACTGTTGTTCGTAGCCAGTCCGTTGTTCAATTCTGACGAGCCTTATTTTCCGGGGGAAGCCTCTGATAAATTGATGACTTGGTTTGGCGGGTATAGTGAACAACGCTGGAAAGATGCGGCAAAAGCGGGGGAAGATTTTTTCAAATCTTGGAAACAAGGTGGTTTTTATGAATTGGTACAAAAAGAAACGGCAACTAAAAATACAATTCGTCAGGCATTTCAGGATGCATATTATACCAGGGGTACTACAGAGAGCCTAATTTCTGTACGCAGGCATTTTAGGACAAATGGTATCAGTACGTTGCTGCAAAGTTTACGTTGGGGCGCATGGTGTCCGACAAAAGAATGTTTTGACTTGTTCCCGATGGCGAATGGTGATGATTTTGATTGGGATAATCCTGTTCATAAGAAAAATCCTTTTATAAATCGTGATCCTCGGTTGTGTGAAACAATCTTATTGGATGGTGACGATTTTCAAGGTAGAAAGGCTGAGGTATTCAAGGAAGATGCTAATGATAAAAAGAATTATCCCAAAGGTGCGGATTGGAATAAGAACAATTTGGATAGTAAGAGTTTGTCAACAGGGATTGCCGGACGTAAATTCGCTCTTGACCGGAAAGGGGAGTACAATAACCGTGTAATTCATTGGCCTTATTTACGTTTGGCTGAAGTATATCTTGCTTATGCAGAGGCATTGAATGAATGTGGGCGTACCAGTGAGGCATATCAGTATATCAATGCAGTTAGAGCACGCGTTGGTTTGCCAGGGCTGGTATTGAAAGGAAAACTGGATGAGAAAACAGAGTTTCGCGAAGCAGTACTTCGAGAACGCGCTTGTGAATTTGTATGGGAAGAAAACCGTTTCTTTGATTTGATACGTTGGAAACGTGAATCTGATTTTACAAAACATTTGCATGGAATTAATGTGTATCGCCATAAAACTACCAAAGAATATAAATTTGATTTTCCGCAGTTGCCGGAAAGAGCATGGCAAAAGCCGGGAGGATTTTCTGCAAAATGGTATCTGAGTGCATTTCCTGATAAGGAAGTGAATAAAGGATACGGGTTAGTACAGAACCCGGGATGGTGATCATGAAAATCATTCAATGAATAAAGAAATAAAAGAATACTATGAATAAAGCTATAAAATTAGTAATGACAGGTTTGCTGGTGTCGGCAAATATGCTGGCACAGGAAACGGACAGCATACAGCAGTACGGCCGAGGTATTTCGGTTGACTGGAAAGAATCTACTACTGCGGGAGGAATGGTGACAGCAGGGCAATTATCCCATAAAACGAGTGTTAATCCTTCTAACTCATTATTTGGTTCTGTTCCAGGACTATATGTGTTACAGAATGCCGGCAGTTCCTGGGCAGATGGTGCTACTATGTATGTACGTGGTTTGGGGACTACAAACAGCAAAAGCCCGCTGATATTGGTTGATGGCTTTGTACGTTCCATATCAGACCTGACAGTGCAAGAAATAGAATCTGTGGTTGTCTTGAAAGATGCCGTAGCTTTGGCACTGTATGGAATACGAGGAGCTAATGGGGTCGTTTATGTTACCACGAAACGTGGAAAGACTGGCAAGCCGGTAATTAATTTCAATTATGAGTTTAATATGGGGACTCCGGTCCGTTTACCGGAAATGGTAGATGGATATACTTATGCCCAAGCTTTGAATGAAGGGTTGAAAAATGATCATCTTAGCCCCCGTTATACTCAACGTGAACTAGACGCGTTTAGAGATCGTACTTACCCAGACTTTTATCCGGACGTAGATTGGTGGGGAGAGGCTTTGCGGAATCATAGCCTTGGTCAGAATGCAAACTTTTCCATTCAGGGAGGGGGTGATAAGGTACAATATTATGCACAGTTGAATTATCTGAATGATCAGGGAATTCTGAAGCCGACCAATGACAATGAAGATTATTCCACCCAGCTTAAATTCTCAAAGTTGAATATACGGACTAATCTTGATATACAGGCTACCAAAACCACGAAAGTGCAATTGAGTATGCTAGGTAATTTCTCAGAACACAATCGTCCGGGTGCACAGCTAGATGATATCTTCACAGCTTTGTACCAGGTTCCTTCAGGAGTGTTTCCTGTTAAAACAAAGAATGAGGTATGGGGAGGTTCTACTATTTATTCCAATAATCCTATTGCTCTCATTTCAGGTAAGGGATATGCGCGTTCACAAAATCGTGCTTTGTATGCCGATATGAATATTCAACAGGATTTGAGTACTCTTACTCCCGGTCTATCTGCTTCAGTCCGAGTGGGGCTTGACAGCGATGCTAGTTACTGGGATTCCAATACTCGTAACTTTGCTTATGAGTCTTCAGTGAAAGGATGGGATGGAGAAGAAGACCAATATAAAAACTTGCGTAATGAATCTGCTTTGAGTTTTAGCAGCAGTACAGGAGAAATTGTCCGCCGCTTTAACTTTAATGCCCAATTAAATTATGATAGAAATTGGGGATTACATCGGCTGAATACAGTTTTACTTTATGCTATGGACCGGATGGATCGTGATGGACAGAATGCTTCCCGGGCATATATGGATATGGTTGGACAAGCGCATTATAGCTATAAAAACCGTTATTTACTTGATTTTGCTTTATCGGGTTCGGCATCCAGTGTTTTGGAACCGAATCATCGTTGGGGAATATTTCCGTCAATAGGTGCTGGTTGGATTCTTTCAGAAGAAAGCTGGATGAAAGGAAAATCGGTTGATTTCTTAAAATTGAGAGCATCTTATGGTATAGTTGGAAGGGCGGATTTTGGGGTAAATCTGTATAAGTATTATATGGGAAGTGGTAATAGTTATTATTTCAAGGATACTCCGGCCAGCCAAAGTGGTATGACTGAAAAGCAAATTGCTGTAGACGGGCTTACTTATGAAAAGTCGCATAAGTTGAATGTTGGTATGGATTTCATGGTATGGAAGAAGTTGTCATTAACTATTGATGGATATTATGATCATCGGACTGATATTCTGGTAGATGGTTGTAATGCGATTTCTTCTGTGTTCGGAATGACCGTTCCCAAGCGTAATGATGGTGTTGTCAATAACTATGGAGTGGAATTAATGGCAGGTTGGAATGACCGGATAGGTGAGTTCAGTTATCAGATAAACGGGCAATTCTCCTTCAATCGGAGTAAAATTATCAATATGAATGAAGAATATCGTCCGTATGATTATTTGGAGCGTACAGGGTGTCGTGTCGGTCAAATATTTGGTTATGAAGTAGAGGGAATCTATAAGAATCAGGAAGAAATAAACCAACGTGAGGTAAAACAATATTTGTCGGAGGTACGTCCCGGTGATCTAAAACTCAAAGATCAGAATGGTGATAAACGTATCGATCAATATGATCAAGTTGCCATGGGATATAACGCTACCTGTCCGGAGATTTATTATGGTTTCAATTTAGGTGCTGAATACAAGGGCTTGGGAGTTTTGGCGCAATTTCAGGGAGTGGCCAATTATAGCCAGGTGCTGGATACACGAAGTGTGTACCGACCATTGATTAACAATAATACAATTTCCAGATATTATTGGGAAAATCGTTGGAGCGAGAATAATCCGAATGGGACATTACCCAGGCTAACTACATTAGGATCAGCGAATAATTATAATAATAACTCATTATGGGTGACAGATGCTTCGTTTTTGAAATTACGAACATTAGAAGTTTATTATCAATTACCTGATAAATGGCTACGTAGGCAGAATGTTGTGAAATCGGTGAAACTTTATGTTCGCGGACACGACCTGTTATGTCTGGATGGCATTGATATTGCTGATCCGGAGGCGTTGGGAGTTACTCATCCTGCGATGAAACAATATACATTTGGTTTTAATTTACAATTCTAAATTGGAGAGACAATGATAAAAAAAATAAAGATTAAAAATATAGTACTGCTTCTATCTTTATTGATGATGACAGGATGTGATTTTATGGATTGTGATGAGTCTGATAACTTTACCAAACAAGAGGTGCTTGATAGCTATAATCGTGTGAAGCAACTGGCAACCAATGTATATGGTTTCTTAAAAGCGGACTTTTGTTCTATAGATGGGGCCATGCTGGATGCGGCTACGGATGATGCCGTCCATATTTACAAGTCTTCCAATATCCAGCGGTTTGTGGATGGTACATGGTCTGCCAATAATTTGGTGGATAATGTATGGGGACATTATTACGAAGGAATTCGGGCAGCCAACTTCTATTTGAAGGAAACTGCCGGACTGACATTTGATGAATGGAAATATTCGGATGATTATGAGGCTATAATGAAAGAGTTTACTAATTATCAATATGAAGTCCGTTTCCTTAGAGCATATTTCTATTTTGAATTAATCAAGCGTTATCGCAATATTCCTTTTGTACTAGATGTCTTGGCACAGAATGAAGCTAACGGGGTAAATCCTGAATCTTATGAGAAGATTGCTAAATTCATCGTGGATGAATGTTCGGATCTTGCACAGATTTTGCCTGTGAATTATGATAATTTCAGTACAAAAGAGAAAGGACGTGTTACGCGGGCAGCTGCTATGGCATTAAAATCGCGTGTTACGTTGTATATGGCCAGCCCTTTATTTTCAGAAGATAGTGAAGATAAATGGAAACAAGCCGCAGAAGCTGCTTATGATATTATTAAACAGAAAACAGATTTAGGCTTGGACTTGGTTCCTTATCCTCAAATATTTAATGACGTTAATAATCAGAAAGCTGAGGTGATATTGTATCGTCCGACAGGTGAGAGCGGTGACTTTGAGAAGGCTAATTTTCCTATTGGAGTGGAGGGTGGAAAGACATCTACCTGTCCGACACAAAACTTGATGGAAGCGTATGATATGAAGGATGGTACTCCTTTTGTATGGAATAATCAGTCAAATCCATACGATAATCGTGATCCTCGTATGAAATATACGATTGTTTGCAATGAAATGAAATGGCCTGTAGACCCTGTGGAAATATGGGAAGGAGGAACTAACGGATTGCCATTGCAGAATGCCACTACTACAGGATACTATTTGAAAAAGTATGTAAATAACACGATTAGTTTCGAGGCTGGCAGCACTGTTACGAAAAAACAGCATAATTGGGTATTGTTCCGTTATGGTGAGATTTTGCTTAATTATGCAGAAGCTATGATTAATGCTTTTCATGATCCCAACTATAAAGATGCTGTTTACAATATGAGTGCGCGTGAAGCGGTAAATCAGATTCGTGGTCGTACAAATATTTCGTTGCCCGGTTTTCCGTCGGATATTACAGAAAAAGATTTCGTTAAACGCCTGAAGAATGAGCGTCGTGTTGAGTTAGCTTTTGAAGGTCATCGTTTTTGGGATGTACGTCGCTGGAAGGAACTGGGACAGACGGCCAATATATATGGAGTAAAAATAACGAAGAATAATGAGGTAATCAGTTATGAGAAATTCTTACTCGAAACCCGTGCGGTAACTGATAATATGTATTTTTATCCTATACCCAATACAGAACGCTTTAAAAATCCGAATTTGGGACAGAATCCCGGATGGTAATTATAAAAATAATATTGGAGTGTCTCCCCGGCAGGAGAGAATACTCCAATATCCTGTTCTTAACTACAGCAATGTGATCTGATACTTTTTTTATGAAATATATTCTTTTCTTTCTTATATTATTTTCCTCAAAGCATATTCTTCTTGCTAATGAAATTACAATGGAGCAGGCTAGAAAAGTGGCTATGAGTTTTTTTTGTGAAACGATACGATCCCGTGGTGGAATTCCCAGACTTCAGCTCGTCTGGGATGGTGAAAGTACTACTACGAGAGGTGGATCATCTCCCGCATTTTATGTGTTTAACCGTATGGATAGTGATGGGTTTGTGATTATCTCGGGAGATGATGTTACCATGCCGATATTAGGATACTCTTGCTCGAATCATTTTGTAGTTGAAAATATGCCTCCCAACTTGCTTGATTGGATGGATGAATTACGCAATCAGATTAATGCGGTCCGGGAGGAACATGTTGTGGGCACTTCTTATATTTCGAAAGCTTGGACGCGGGCATCAGACGCTATTGGTACGCCAATAGTGAAATTAACCACAGCCTTGTGGGACCAGCAAGCGCCTTTCAACAGACTATCTCCGACAACCAGTGACGGAAAGTCAATTACCGGCTGTGTAGCTACTGCAATGGCGATTATTATGCAATATTATCAATGGCCGGATCAGGGTGTAGGAACTGTACCTGCTTATACTCTACAAGCTGATAAGAATACCCAGATACCAAGCAAAACTTTTGATCGTCCTTATGTTTGGAGCAAGATGCCGGTAAAAGTTGATAAGAATTCGGATACTGATATAAAGGATGAGGTTGCAACTCTTATATATGATTGTGGCATTATTTCAAAGTCACAGTTTGGCAGGAAGTCTACGTGGGCATATTACGAGAATGCACTGGAAGGTATGATAAAGTATATGAAATATAATAAGGGGACTCATATGCAGAATCGGGCTACCCGTGTTATGAGTGAATGGCATCAGATGTTAAGGAAAGAACTTGATGCAAAAAGGCCGATTCTATATACAGCTTCTACTAAATCCGGTGGAGGGCATATGTTTGTAATAGATGGCTATACCCAGGAAAATTATTATCATGTTAATTGGGGGTGGAGTGAAAGTTCGAATGGTTATTACTTATTGACTGTTATGGATCCGTCAAATCCGGGTTCCGGCAGTTCTAGCGGTGGATACACTCAAGAGCAAGCTGCTTTTTTTAACTTGATACCAGATAAGGATGGCACCTCTGCTTTTACAGATAATTTGGTTCTTATTAGGAAGGAAGTGAATGGTGTCTATTATGAAGGACTTGTAATGGATGCTGTTAATATTCAGCCAGAACAAGAATTTAAAATAAGTATAGGAGCTGTTAACAACATCGGACGGTCAGCTTTTGACGGAAACCTGAGAATAGCTTTAGTAGGCAAGAACGGAACTATAAAAGAATATATATCCGAGGAAATCCCTGTTAAGTATCCGGCAGACTCTTACCATAGTGAAACAGACTGTTTCTGTAAAATAACCCTACCAATAAAGGCCGGAGATCGGATTAGAGTATATTACAAGGGTAAATATTCAGAGGATTGGGAATATTTGCGGGGTGGCTCACTATTGAAATCTGAAATTATTCTCAAGGAGGAAGATATGCCTTTGGAAAAAATGACCAGTTTTGCTTATGATAAGAAAAATAAGAAGATTAGTCTGAAGACTTGTCCCCAGGTAGAGTATCAGGTGCTCTCACTAACTAATAATGTGGTATTTTCAGGAATTACTAATGATGATAACCCGGAGATTCGGATTGATACAAGTGAGTTGATTGACAGAGAGTATGTCATTGTGCTCCGGAAGAAAATAGAGGATGAAGACGAGTGTGAAGAAAAAA
>ERZ827496.4302-NODE-4302-length-11214-cov-9.268035_pt1 | contig 11214 bp, 20 predicted proteins | sample MGYA00519769_ERZ827496 | MGnify/ENA primary metagenome ERZ827496 (study PRJEB31778, sample SAMEA3449327) | human gut metagenome | biome: human gut; feature: human-associated habitat; material: faeces | place: United Kingdom | collected 2010/2012 ...
TCGCCAACTGCGGTAACAGCTGACGACTCTCAGATCACTATGACTTTCTAGTACTGGATCAATTCACAGGAGTAATTATGGCACCACATTCTAAATGTGTAAACAGCAAAGGGGGAGGCAATGTCTACAGCTGAGCTCTTTGACTTTAATGCTGAACGTAAGCGCAGGAGCAACCGGATGGAAAACCAGAAGCTTGGTTATGTCCCGTTGTACCGAAGCGTTAAGAAGACATCATGGTCAAAGGATGTATTCCTTCGCACTCTCTGGGAAGACCTGTTATTAGGGGCTCAGCGAAAGCCCCGTACAGTTAATTTCAAAGGTAACCTATGGGATCTTCAAGTCGGTCAACTGGTCGTGACACCGGCTGAATTAGGGCTTTCCCTTTGTGATAGAAATGGGAAGCCAACCAGTCGTGATGCAGTGGTTAGGATGCTGAACTTTTTCGTCAAGGAAGGGATGATTTCTGTGGACGGAGAGAAGCGAAAAGGGACGGTGATAACCATCTTAAATTACGCTGAATATGCCGAAAAAACAGACAATTTACCCGCACATAAGGCCGCACATTACCCCGCACATAACAAACCCAGTAATGGCGCGGCTTCCGGCAGTGATGCCGCACATAAGGGCGCACATAAACCCGCACATCATGAACAAGAAGGTAATAACAATAATATTAAAAGACTATCGTCTGAGAATTCTCACGAATCCTCAAACGCCGCGTTGGAAAAGTTTCTCTCAGCTCATCCAGATGCGTTTGTTTACTCAGCCACTGGAGCCAAGTGGGGGACTCAGGAGGACGACAGGGCTAGTCGCTGGATTTACGAGAAGGTCTGCGTTGTTGATGCCTCAGCCAAAGAGCCTAACTGGGCGGACTGGGCAAACGTAGTTCGACTGATGAGACAGCAAGACAACCGAACGCACAAAGAGATCTGTGAGTTATTCCTCTGGGCAAACCGAGATTCGTTCTGGTGCTCAAATATCCTATCCCCAGCAGCTCTGCGGAAAAAATGGGGAACCCTATCAGCCCAGATGGGCAAACCAAACCGAAGCCAACGACCAAGCGCTGATCCGGTACCGCACTGGAACAGCAAAGAGTCATGGGAGGATTTCATATGACACATCGACTGATGAGTGCTATCGCAAACCGAGATGGTTCGGCGCTGGCCAGAATGTCCAACCCAGCTACACAGGCAATGCAGGGGGTAGTTAATCCTGATGCTGAAAACTTGGTTGATGCTCTGTTTCGCCAGCTAAAGCAGGTGTTCCCAGCAGCAAGCCAAACCAACCTGCGTAGACCTGAAGACGAGAACGCAGCAAAAAAACAGTGGATTGCTGCATTCGCTGAGAATGGAATCCGAACCAGAGAGCAGCTATCGGCAGGGATGCAACACGCCAGATCCAGTGAGTCTCCGTTCTGGCCTTCACCCGGTCAATTTATCGCATGGTGCAAACAAGGTGTTCTGAAAGCTAATGGCTTGCCAAGTAGCGAGGAGCTGTATGGCCTAGTGATGGAGTACTGCGCTAACCGTGGATTGTATTCGTCGCCCGAGTCCTATCCGTGGCCTAGCAACGCGACTTACTGGATGGTGACAAAGTTATATTCGCAGATGCGCGGCAAGAACCAGTCTGAATCAGAACTCCGCAAGAGTTGCACTGAAGAGTTGGTGATCATGGGGCGGCGCATTGAGTCTGGTGAAGAAATACCAAAGCCGGTTGTTCAGTTGGAAAAGCTACACATTCCGATCAGCAATGAAGCTGGGCTACAGAAAATTGCAGATATTCGCAAAAAGCTAAACCTACCGCGCAGAGGTCAGTAATGAGCAAGTGTTGCATGTGTCACCAGCATCTCGAATACGGCGACGGCCTCACGTATCACGGATTCACATCATGTGAGACGCATTACGATGGAATGGTTGATCGCGTTGATTCTTGGCGAGCAGATGCCTTTGAAACTGACACACAAGAGCTGCATGGAGTTGATGAGCCAGCACCAACAATAGGATGGAGATAGTCATGACAAGTCGTGAACAGTTTGAAGCGTGGTTACGCGCTCAGCCTCATGTTTTAAATGTAGGTGTTGAGCAAGACGGAACCTACACCTTGCACGAAGATAGGGTGGCATGGGAGGCATGGCAAGCAAGCCGCGAGGCGGTGGAGATTGAACTTCCTAGCGTTACAGACGCTGCTGATTGGCTTGTTAGCGTTGATGTTATGGAGTCTGAGCATGTTATCTCCGCAATCCGCACCGCTGGCATCAAGGTTAAGGGGGGATGATGTCTAATTTATCAACTTACCTAAACACCGGATTAGCTCTGATAGGCTGGACATACATCATGTGGAAGTCTGGCGAATGGCTGATGGGTATAACCCTTAAGCAATGGGATAAGCGTCGCAAGATTTCTAGGAAGCAAAGAGCAGTAGAAGAGCTCTACGATGCTTTTGAGCTAGATACCATCAAGGACGGAGACCAAATGAAGATCACCACAGCTAAAGGGCTTGTAATTATGATGTATCGACAGGAGAAACCATGACCAAAAAGGTTTTCTATCTGAGAACCGAGCACATCAGAAGTCACGCCATCGAACAAATCAGAAAACTCCCGCTAGACCAATCCAAGCCATACGAAATCGAACTATCCGCACCCAAGCGCACACTTTCTCAGAATCGGAAAATGTGGCCACTCTTGCATGACCTAGCTCAGCAGGTTGTTTGGTATGGGCAGAAATACGATGAAGATGATTGGAAAGACCTCATTACCGCTCTGGTAGCCAAGACCAAAAAAGAAGAGCAGCGAACCGCACCGGGTATCGGCGGCGGCGTTGTCATGTTTGGCCAGCGCACAAGCAAGATGAGAGTAAGCGAGATGATTGATGTTATCGAGGCTATCTACTGGTTCGGCTCGGAGCAGGGCGTAAAGTTTAGCGAAGAGTCATCGGCGGTAATGCGCTGGGCTCAACAACACAACAGGAGTTCAGCAGCATGAAACGACAGCGAAGTCCGACACAAATAGCGATAGACAATTTAATCTTCAATAAATCCACTCCACGCAGTAAACCCCAACCCATATCAACAGTGACTTTCAACTACAACGCCCACCTTCACGATGTACGTTGGCTGAGAGTGCGAGCGAGGAATAGACATGACTGAAACCCGCGAAGGGATATACCTGCGCATAAACGGTGCTGACTATAGAAAGGTTTACGTAGTAGGCGATTTACACGGCTGCCACGGCATGCTGATGACGCACCTCGAAGAGATTGAGTTCGACTTTGACGCAGACCTGCTTATCTCAGTTGGTGACCTAATCGACCGTGGTGGTCAGAACGTCGAATGCCTCGACCTGATTACTCAGCCATGGTTTAGAGCTGTACGCGGTAACCATGAGCAGATGGCTATTCAGGCATTAAATGGCACCGGCAATGTAAATCACTGGCTAGCTAATGGCGGAGGATGGTTCTTCTATCTCGATTACGACCAAGAGGTTCTCGCCAAGGCATTAATCGCACACGCAGAAAGTTTACCGCTAATTATCGAAGTCAATTTCCCCTGCAAACGTTACGTGATCGCCCACGCTGACTACCCATCAAACGAATACGTATTTGGTAAGAGTGTCGATGAGAATGATGTGGTTTGGAATCGAGAACGGGTGAGTAACGCGATGGACGGGATCGGCTGCAGCATTACCGGTGCAGACGAATTTATTTTTGGCCACACGCCAGCTCGTAGCCCCATGAATTTTTTCAATCAGCGCTATATCGATACTGGCGCAGTGTTTGGTCACGGACTCACTGTTATTCAGATAGGAGATGATAGTGCTCAAGGCTAAAAGTCATGCGAATGTAATGAATGAATTGAGGTGCGAGCTTATGTCAGCCCTAGATTACAACGCAGAAACCGGAGTATTTACATGGAAAAAAGTTAGAAAGAATCAAGTTAATCAAGGTGATATAGCAGGAACTCCTAATTCAGATGGATACATAAATATTGGATTTAGTGGGAAGGTTATTAGGGCTCACCGTTTGGCTTGGATGTTCGTTAATGGCTCGTGGCCAATAAATAGTATCGACCACAAGAATGGGAAAACATCAGATAACAGGATTGTTAACCTGAGGGAGTGTTTGCATAAAGAAAATATGCTGAATAGGGGAAAGCATAAAAACAATTCCAGCGGATTTAAGGGGGTTTCTCTTAGAGGTAGCGGAACGAAGTGGCGTGCATGTATCCGTCTGAATGGCAAGCAAGTAAGTCTAGGTAACTATCAAAAACTATCCCAAGCATCAGCAGCCTACAACTTAGCTGAGTATCTTTATTTTGGTAGGTTTGCTAGGGAGGTATCGATTGATAAAGATAGTAAAGAATAAGAAATGCCCGATATGTGACAAAGAATTCATCCCTCGCAACACCATTCAAAAAACCTGCTTCTCACCATCGTGCTCTCTCGAATTTGTCCGGCGTCAAAATAAGCTCAAAGACGAACGAGAACAGCGCAAGCAAGCCAAGTTATCGCGCGCCGAAATACGTAAGCGCAAAGAGAAGCTAAAAACGGCATCAGACTGGAATAAAGAAGCCCAATCAGCAGTTAATCGGTTCATCTTCTGGCGAGATTATGGGAAGCCATGCATAGCCTGTGGAAAGCCACTTAACTATGGGGTACGAGGCGGGGCAGTAGACGCGAGTCACTATCGGTCAAGAGGTTCGGCAAGGCATTTAAGATTTAATGTTTTCAACATCCACGCAGGATGCGTGAGATGCAACAGGGAGCTATCAGGAAACATCATTCCCTACCGCATTAACCTCATCGAGAAAATCGGCATAGAGCGCGTAGAGCGGCTAGAGCACGACAATTCAGTAAGACGCTTCGATATCGAGTACCTGAAACGGGTGAAGGCCATCTTCACGCGGCGGGCTCGTCATTACGAAAAACTGCGAAAGAGATACTTGGAGGCAGCGTGATCAAACCAGAACACAACAAGCTGGCAGCTCGCATCATAACCACTGCGTTCATGATGCCTAGTTTACGATTCCTACATCGAACGTTTAAAGCTCGTTATTGCTACGCATTGATACAGGGCGATCGGTATTTAGCTTTGGTAGATAAGGGGAAGATATGAAAGCCGACATCCGAACCATACCCGAAATGTTAGTTGATACGTACGGCAATCAGAGCGAGCTAGCACGACGCCTGCACATCAATAGAGAAACCATATCCAAATACATTCACGACAAAGATGCCAAGCGCCACGCAATAGTAAACGGTGTATTCATGACAGCTCGCGGTGATAGTGGGAAGAACAGGTGGGGTAAGCGATGAATATAAGGCAGTTAGAACTCACCAAAGAGCAGCATGATTGGATTAATGGCTGGCTGGAACTGTGGGGCGCATGGGTTTACTCAGGTCGATTAGAGAAACGCATGAGCAGCGTTATAGCTCAATACATGGCAACAGTAGAGCCAAGCGGAACACCGACGCGCCCAATGTGCAATGATGATGACGGAATGTTGATTTCTCAGGTCGTAGATTCCGCTCTCAAAATTGACAAAAAAGCCTTCGGAATTCTGCTTAGCTACTACGCGCATGGTTCTTCTAAGCGAGCCATTGCATCTTACTATCACGCGACTGCAAAACCTCGCAAAATCGACAGAGGGCGGCTTGGTGAGGGCTGGAGAAAACCATCACTCGGAACCTGTCGAAATGAAATCGATGAGATACTAAAAGCAACGTTATGGATTTTGTACGCCCTGCTCGATGTTGCGTTTAAAAACCGTAAACGTGTGGCTAAGATTCAAAAAATAGCGTGATATTCGCTTGACTTTGTATTATCCATTTAGCCATAATAAGAGGGTAAGGTGTCGATAGTGTGTCTTAAGCATGCTTCGACACCTTTCCTATTTAGCACATCACTCAGCGAAGAAGGGTAAACTGGAGCATTTGGTGTGCTGCACAACTGCATGAGTATTGATTCTATAACCTCCAAGGCTCAAAGACGTGGTGCTTGGCAGTGCTCATGACAGTTGTGGTGAATGCGCAGGCTGATGCGCAAGTAGGCGACCGATGGCGAGGTAGTGTATAAGGCGGTTGCTGCAAGCCTTGAACTGTTAATCCCGTCAAGCTGGAGATCAGCGCCAGCCACTACAACCCAATTTCAAGCCCTGAGTTAATAGCTCAGGGCTTTCTTGCATTTAGCGTCATCCAAAACCAACCAACCGCACTCACACATCCTCTAGATTGGCATGGATACGGGTGACGCTATTCCCTAATTAATTACACAGCGCCTAACCCTACGGGGAGGTGAGACGATGCTACGTATGGACAAAATCACAACAGGTATTTCCTACGGAGCGTCAGGCGGTAGCGCCTTATTCTGGCTTAAACAACTCCTTGATGGCTTCTCACCTGAACAGTGGGCAGCGTTTGGCGTTCTTGGAAGCCTGCTATTTGGCCTCCTGACGTTTCTAACGAATCTCTACTTCAAGGTAAAAGAAGACCGGCGCAAAGCCTCAAGGGGTGAGTAATGAATCCATCCCTGAGAAATAAATTAAGCGCGGCAATGATTACCCTCATCGTATCAGGTGCATCGGCTCCGGTATTGCTTGATCAGTTTCTGAATGAGAAAGAAGGAAACAGCCTAACGGCGTACCGAGATGGCAGTGGAATCTGGACGATATGCCGTGGTGCAACGATGGTTGATGGTAAGCCAGTCGTTCAGGGAATGAAGTTAACGCAGCCCAAATGCGACCAAGTAAACGCCATAGAACGCGACAAGGCATTAGCTTGGGTAGAGCGGAATATTCACGTCCCCCTTACCGAACCACAGAAAGCCGGCATTGCATCATTCTGCCCTTACAACATCGGCCCCAGTAAATGTTTCCCTTCAACGTTCTATAAGCGCCTTAATTCAGGAGATCGGAAAGGTGCGTGTGAGGCAATCCGTTGGTGGATTAAAGATGGTGGACGTGACTGCCGACTGACCAAAGGCCAAAAGAATGGCTGTTATGGTCAAGTGGAGAGACGTGATCAGGAAAGTGCGCTGGCGTGCTGGGGATTGGATGAATGAGCAAGATTAACCTGACACCTATATTCATCATTATCATCGCCGCTCTAGCATTTCTAACCGATCGCTATCACTCAAACGCAACTGAATATAAAAAACAGCGTGACGATAAAGTTAATGAGCTGAATATGGCGAATGCCACCATCACCGACATGACAACCCGGCAGCGTGATGTCGCTGCGCTGGATGCCAAATACACGAAGGACTTAGCTGATGCGAAAAAGCAGCTTGATGATTTGCAGCGTTGCGTTCGTGATGGCAAGTGTGGGCTGCGCGTCAACGCAAAATGTCCCGCGAACGGAGCGGCAGGCACCGGCAGCCTGGGCGATGCTTCCGGCCCCCGACTTACAGACTCCGCTGAACGGGATTATTTCACCCTCAGAGAGCGAATCGTCACAGTGACGAAACAGGTTGGGTATTTGCAGGACTACATCAACACGCAGTGCCTGAAGTAACCAAGCCTCGCCATCGCGCGGGGCTTTTTTGTAACCAGAAGACGAAGAAGGAAGTAACCATGTTCACAGTAAAAACCATCATCAACGGCGTAACCCATATCTGCGAGTTGCCTACGTTTACAGTGGCGCGCGCAGACTCAGAGCGATTTGCCGATATCCTCAAGCTTACCAATGACCACTCTAACCCTGACTTTGCTATCTGGCTCCCGGATGTGTATGCCGATCCAGAGTGCAAAACCGCACTGCAAGAAGAGGAGTTGATTGTCAGTGAGCGCGACGGCGTATTGGACCATGACGCCATTGCCGTCCTGATTGAAGACTTCGAAAGCCCAGAGCATGCGAAGAAACGAGCCTTCGACGGGTTACGTTACCAGTTTATCTATCCGGGCGACCAGGTTTACGTGATGAACTCTCACGGCTCGACCATCGAAACAGTGAAGTGATTCGTCACCCATTAAAGACAAACACAGCCTGACTTCGGTCGGGCTTTTTTATACCCGCAGTAAACCGCGCATTCTCCGCGCACAAACCAAGAGTCTTTCGGGGTAGAGCTTGAGATAGGGCAGTGGTTATCGCTGACCGCTCTTGGGCTGCCTACATCTGGAGAACAGGCTCTATCACCAAAAGGAATCAGCGAATGAACAATCCCAGCATCGTAATAGAAAATGTTCATGTCAGAAGCAACGAGTTCGGTACCTACAACCTCAACGATATGCATAGAGCAGCAATCGCAGGCGGTCTGGCGAAAAAGTGGCAAGTTCCGAGCCAGTTCCTTGGTGCCGACGGCGTGCAAGCGTTTGTTGATGAGGTTTCCAAAGTGCTAAAAGACACTTTGGAACAAAATCAGATACTTGACGTTATTCATGGGGGTTCCAATCGCGGGACATGGGCCCATGAGTTGATCGCGCTGAAGTATGCTGCATGGCTTTCGGCGTCTTTCGAGGTGAAAGTTTACCAGACCTTCCGCGATGTCGTGATGGGCAAACTTTCCCTCTTTGCTGAGGCCAACAAGCTTGAGCTGGAGTATCAGCACAAAACCAAGCGCGTTAGTACAGCTGCAAGAATTATGAATAGTTGGGGCGTGGGCGGCGAGAAGCGCCGTATTGAATCCGAGCGGATCCACATGCAAGAGAAGATTCAGTTAGTAATCCCAGGGCTGCCCAAGAAAGACGAAGCGGCGTAACCGGCTCAGAATTGAGCTGGTTGAATAGAGAGCCACTTTCACAACGGCTCTTACCAATTCCTCCCGACAAGGAAACAGATTGTGTAACCCCGTAGGAGGTGATCACTTTCTTGCTGACGGGTAAGCCGTAAGTCAGTTAGCACCTTTGCGAAGCGGGGCGAGTCTGGCTAACCAAATAAAATTGCGTAGGGTTGTCGCAGCATCTCTGTATTAGCCATAACCGGTGCTTCTCCTAGCCGCGAGCGTACAGGGACATCAATAACGACCAATGCCGAGCGATTACCACTCGCTCTCATGGCGGTTACATGAACCGTGGCAGAAGAATCATGGAGCAATACAGTGTGTTTTCACTGAGAGCACACGATATTGCAGCATAAGTTCGCATGGCGCCCGAGGGCGGATACTCACAAATCAGAGGAATGTTCGCTCATGGCTGATAAGTACAACGTCAAAGCAACAAAGAAAGACGGAACCACATACGAAGGCGTCATGACAACCAAAGAGCCAAGACTGGTTAACGGTCTATTTGCTATTGCAGAACATGACGGCTCATGGACATACATTCAGCCGGATGAGTTGAGTGAAATCACATTCAAGCCGGTAGTGGAAGAAACTCAGGAGTAATCATGGCCCTCACCAAAGAAGAAAAGATGCAGCGCCTTGCGATACTAGGGATGATTTCTGGGCTTGAAGAGAAAGATCGAGAAGAGATTTTAGGGCTGAGAGATAAACTATCTAGCCTACTCAAAGAGGCCAGCAAAAAAGAATTTGCCGTTGCAGCTTTAGCATTAATGGCCTGCGACATTCAGGAAGAAGAATAAGAGAAAGCAGATGGCTGACTTCCCCTTACTGTAGGCAAGTTTACTAAATCATAGAGCCATCAACTGTAACATAAGCACTCGCTGAGCTATTTGGGATAACAACCTCAACTTGTTTGCCTGAGTCAGTCTTAATCTTAATAGTTACAGAGTTTGGCGGTGCTCCAGTATCATCACCAGTAAAACCAGTAACTATCTCATCTGAGCTCAAGTTTTCATTAACTATCGGCATAAGATCGCCGTTAACCAAACCAGCATGAATCGAGAAGTTGCCCATTCGTGCTCACCTCATATAGAGAAATATAATGGCACTCACCGACAAACAAGAAATGTTCTGTCGCGAGTACCTCATCGATTTAAATGCCACACAAGCGGCTATTCGGGCGGGGTACAGCGAAAAGACTGCAAACCGCATCGCCGCCAAACTGCTGTCAAAAGTTGACATCCAGAACAGCATCGCGCAACTGAAAGCTCAACGCAATGAGCAGGTTAACATCGACGCGGCTTATGTTTTGAGACGTTTGGTAGAAATTGACCAAATGGATGTTCTCGATATTGTTCGAGATGATTTATCGCTTAAGCCTGTTAGCGAATGGCCTTCATCGTGGCGTCGATATATCTCAGGGTTCGACTTAGCCGAGATGTTTGAGAACACTGGCGAGGACGGCGGCAGAGAATTAGCTGGGATCATGAAGAAGATTAAGTGGCCAGATAAGGTTAAGAATCTGGAGCTACTTGGTAAGCATGTTTCCGTGATGGCTTTCAAAGAGCAGATTGATCAGAAGGTCACCGCTACTCACAACATCATGCCAGTCCCAACCTGCGACAGTGCGGAATCATGGGAGGCAATCGCACAGAAACAGCAAGGCGAGGTATTGGGCAAATGAGCTACAACGTAGTTTGGAAGCCGTTACCCGGATCGCAGTCACTGTCTCTGAGTTGCCCATGTGATGAGATTCTTTTCGAGGGTACTCGCGGCCCCGGTAAAACAGCCGCTCAGTTGGCGCGCTTTCGTCGCAAGGTCGGATTGGGGTACGGCACTTTTTGGCGTGGCATTATCTTTGACACTGAATACAAAAACCTCGCCGACATCATCACCCAGTCAAAGCGCATGTATCGTCTCTTTGGTGATGGTGCGCGATTCCTGAACTCAGCGTCAGAACTTCGTTGGGTATGGCCTACTGGCGAGGAGTTACTGTTTCGCTTTGGCAAAGAAGAGAACGATTATTGGGACTATCACGGTCAGGAATTCCCGTTTATTGGATTTAACGAGCTTACCAAACAACCAAATTCCGATTTCTACGAGTCGATGTTCTCATGCCGTCGATCCTCATTCAGACCACAGGATTACCCGCTTGAAAATGGCGAGCTCCTTCCAAGTATTCCCCTAGAGATATTCAACACGACAAATCCGTTCGGCATAGGCCATACATGGGTAAAGAAACGGTTCATTGAGCCAGCTCCGCGTGGGACTGTGCAGCGCGCAAAACAATTGGTGTTTAACCCTCAAACCAAGCAAGAGGAGGAGGTAACACTAACCAGGGTAGCGCTGCATGGTTCTTATAAAGAGAATCCGTATCTCGACCCCGTTTATATTGCTGGGCTGATGAACATCAAAGACCCGAACAAGCGGAAAGCTTGGGTTGAAGGTTCATGGGATGTGACGAGCGGTGGGCGATTTGACCACCTGTGGAATGAATCACTGC
>ERZ827496.4305-NODE-4305-length-11207-cov-6.537751_pt1 | contig 11207 bp, 10 predicted proteins | sample MGYA00519769_ERZ827496 | MGnify/ENA primary metagenome ERZ827496 (study PRJEB31778, sample SAMEA3449327) | human gut metagenome | biome: human gut; feature: human-associated habitat; material: faeces | place: United Kingdom | collected 2010/2012 ...
TATATTTTATATAAATTTTCCAAAAATCTTCAAAATGCCTATTTCTCTATATTTGTCGTATTTTACCAACAACAAACTATAAGCCTTAAAAATAAAAACGGCTTAAAATCGATTCTCGTGTGTCACTTTTTTTAGGTATTTTTTCAGTTTTTTATATATTTATATAAGTATAAAAAATTTGGTTATTTTTTATCTAAAATCTCTCCAACCCAGAATTATCAATATTTTGCTAAAATACTAAACAACAAGTTATATGGCTTAAATATAAAAATGGCTTAAAATCGATTTTCGTAAGCCGTTATTTTAGGCTTTTTAGAGATTACTTTAGTATCTGCAGATCATTATAAAAATTGCATATATATAACTAAAATTTTCATAAACAACTCAAATAAATCTAAATTTAATATTTAGATGAATAATTTAATATTGCAATATTGTAATTGGCTTAAAATTGATTTTCGTAAGTTTAAATTATAATAATTAAAATACATATAAATTAAAAACCAAACATTAAAATTTGCAATTAACAAATGTTCGTTTTAAAAAATTCTATAAATTTAAAATCTTTAATTTATAATGTTTTAAATTTTATTTTTAATTTTAAAAATTTTTAATTGTAAATCTTAAATAAATTTTATGTTGTATAAACTTTGCACAAAATTTTTCTGCATATTTTACTATAAATATTTATATTAAATATAAAGCTACAGCATCAAAAATAGTACTATCCCCCTACTCTACTGATTTTTTAGAATTCATATTTTTTTATTTCACAATTTTTTAATCCTCTATCTAAGAACAAACCATTTTTTATACCTTCAAAATAACCATCAAATGCTTTTGATACCCCACTGTGAGCTATTACTAGAACATTTTTATAGTCCTTTATTTTTAATTCATCTAAAAAGTTATATATTCTTTTAAAGAATTCTTGTATATTTTCACTTGTTCCATATTGTATTTCAGTATAATAGTTCCAGTATTCGTCTCTATTTGTTATATCTAGAGATTGTCCAGACAAACTACCGGGATTTCTTTCTTCTAATCTATTATCAATAAGTATTTCTTTTTCTTTAACATTTATAATTTTAGCTGTATGCTTTGCTCTAATTAAAGGAGAACAAATTATAATATCATAATCAATTGTTTTTATTTTTTCTCTTAATTCTTCAGCCTGTTTTATACCTTTTTTAGTTAAATCTTCATTTTCATTATTATATTGTTTTAATGCGTTATGTGGGACTTCTCCATGTCTTATTATATATACTTTCATTATATTTCACTCCTATTTATAAATTATCAAATTGTTTACCTCCAATTTTATTCATTATTCAAAAAATTCATCACCAAATCTATAATTACATCTTTTTCCTTTGGATTCGATTCAGCAATTAATAAAGTAAGAGCCGTTAATGTATTATTATCAATTACTTGTTTACCGTTTTTATATAATATTCCGTAAAAATTTAGAAAATATATAAACAAAGTTGCTGCAATTCTTTTATTGCCATCTGCAAATACATGATTTTTTACTATTAAATATAAAAAATTTGCTCCTTTTTCTTCTATACTTTTGTAGATATCCTGTCCGTGCAAAACTTTGATAAATGTTACCAATAATTGATTCCAATCCTTTATCTCTTTCAACTGCAAAAAGAGAACTTTCTTCGTTAAATCTTAATTTATTAATTATATTTATGCATTCCTGGTATTCAATTTTTCTATCGTCTGTATTTCCTTCAATTTTCTTTAAAGTTCTATGATCATAATCATCTAATAAGTCTAATGCTTTTGAATATCCTCCTATTACTTTTAATATTTCTTTTGCATCATTTCCTTCTAGTCTTTCATCAATACGATTAGCAATATCTATTAATTTTATAGTTTTTTCCAAGTATTCTAATCTTTTTTGATTTACCGCATAACCTTTTAACATGTAGTCTTTTAGTATGTTTGTTGCCCATTTTCTGAACAAAATACCTTGTTTGCTATTTACTCTATATCCAATAGAAATAATCATATCTAAATTGTAATATTGTACATTATATTTTTTTCCATCTTCAGCAGTATGCTCAAAAAATGAGCATACTGAACTTTCTACTAATTCTTCATCTTTATAAATATTTTGAATATGACGAGTGATTGTTCTTCTATCCTTCCCAAATAATTCTGCCATTTGTTTTTGTGTAAGCCACACAGTTTCATCTTTTAAGTTTACTTCTAATTTTATTCCTTGGTTTTCAAATAAAATAATTTCATTTCTTTTTTCGTCCATAAGAACACATCCCTTATATAAAATTTAGTTCTTAGTATATCTATTGGTACATATAAGTTTTAACTTTTTAGTATTTTTGAACTATTGAATATATTTTACAACAAGGATAAATATTTGTCTATACTTTTTTAAATTATTTATTTTTATATTTTTGAAAAAACTGTCGCAGCATCAAAGTTTTGCGCAAAAAGAGATAGGAGTAAAATATATAGACTATGATTATAGTCCTACCCAGTTATTTCAGTACTTTCAAGCCTTTGGCTTTAATATATTTACTTATTATATAATTATTTTATTTTGCATATTTAATATTATTTAATGTTATCCAATTACTTATATAATTTTATTTTAATAACGCTTAAAAATCAATTTTAAGCTATTTAAATATTTTATCTATATAATTTAATGTTCAAATAATTTTTATCTTTAATTATAAATTTGTTTTTCAATAATTTTTTATAATTTCTGATCTTCTATCTAAATTTTATCTAAAATCTTCAAAATGCTTATTTCTCTATATTTGCCGTATTTCACTGACAACAAACTATATGACTGTTTTATTAAAATACCTTAAAAACGATTCTCACAAGCCATTATTTTAACTAATTTCAAAAAATCTTACATATAATTATAATTCCATAAGTTTAATTAAAATCTGCAAATTTAAATTGCATACTATAAGTTTAAAGCATCAAAATTAATTTTTAAAATCATAAACAGATAATTTGATTAGTTAATAATTTAAATTAATTATAATTGATTTTCAGACTTTATAAATATAATTTAAAATCTAAGATTATAATTAAAATTTATAAATCAATTTTATTGCCTACACTATTTGATTCAATTTCTTCATAATTTATTCCCATTAAGGATCCTGAGCATATAACATCAAATCTTCTGTCTTCTCTAAAGGTTTTTAAAGCCGTTGCACAACTTTGAAAGTCCTGTATTTCATCAAAAAATATTAATGTTTCTCCAGGTATGAATTGAAAATCTCCATTTTTTAATGTGCTATCTTTAATGACTCTATCTATTTCAAACCCTTTATCGAAGATGTCTTTATATTCTGGCTATAAAACAAAATTTATTTCAATTAAACTTTTATAATTATTTAATCTAAAGTTTTTTATTGATTCAGTTTTTCCAATTTGTCTTGCACCTTTTACTATTAATGGCATTTTATTTTTGCTTTTTTCCATTCTATTAAATATTCATCTAATTTTGTTCAACCTTAATAACATTATCAAAACTAATTAAATCAGTAACAAAAGAATGTTCAGATTTCTTTTTATCTTTACCAATTATTTTAATGATATTATTTTTATATTTAGACATATCCAATTCAGTAACAATAATATCATTATCTTCAAGCATTTTTTTAATTTGCTTTAAAGTTTCTTGGCTTTGTTTTTCAAGTTCAATTTCTAGTTCTAACATATTATAATGTTCAATTTTATCAGATATCAAATATGAGTAAGATAAAATTATATAAACTAACGCTGTTGCAATTATTCCGCATAAATAATATCCTGCACCTATACACAATCCAATACAAGTAACTGCAAGTAATGTTGAGGCAGTTGTTAAGCCTTTAACATTAAATCCATCTCTTAATATTGTGCCTGCACCTAAAAATCCAATTCCAGATAATAACTGTGCTGGTATTCTTGAAGAATCTACACCAAACGATTTTGACATATATTCGCCACATATCATAACTAGAACAGCACTTATTCCAACTAAAGCATGTGTTCTAAATCCTGCAGGTTTACTCCAAGAAGACCTTTCTAGTCCTATAATACCTGCTAAAAATATTCCTAGCAATAATTTAATTATTGTTTGAAATTCAAAACTATTTATAATTGTTTTTACCATTTCCATTTTTTCATCCATCCTTTCTTAAATTGCAAATTTTGGTAAAAAAAGAATTAAATTTCGACATTGTATCAAAATTACAATTCTTTTTTTCCTCATTAATTAATAGTTGTATCTGTACTATTTGTTATTTTTGAATTTGAACTATTACTACTATTCTGATTCTTTTGTGAATTAGAATTATTTATTGCAGAATTATGTTCATTATTCGTAACAGAATTTATTTTTTCATCAGTTTTACTTGAATTATTTTTATTATTAGAATTTCCAGTATTACTATTATTGTTCTCTTTATTAGAATTTTCCTTAGTTGTATTTTCTTTAGGTTTGCTACTATTTACATTTACAGTATTAGGTTCTTCCTTTACAGTAGTAGTTGGAACATCTAAATCATCCTTTGTTGTAGTATCAAATGAATTAGTAGCAGTATTTGTTTTATTTGTATTAGTAGATGATGATGAACTATCATCTTTTAATTCTGTACCAGCATGTTTATTACATAATGTAGGTGTAGTTCCTATTAAGAAATATTCATCATATGTATTTGGACAACCTGTATTTGCTTTCCTTCCAGTTTCTGCACAAACAGTAACTTTTACTGCACCTGCCGGTTTGTTAAATTTTGCATTTTTTAGACTAGAATGAACATTGCTCATAATATTAGCCCACAAAATTCCTGCAGGATTTTTCTTGCCATTATAATTAATTGACTCATTTTTGTCATATCCATACCATGTAACACCTGTATAATATGGTGTAAATCCACAAAGCCATCTATCATAATTATCATCTGTTGTCCCAGTTTTAGCGGCAACATCCATTCCAGAAATCGAGCAATAAGTTGCTGTTCCATAGCTGCCTTTTACAGGTTCAGTTAATAATTCCTTAACAATATATGCAACTTCTTTCGAGAATACCCTCCTCTTTTTTTGTTTTACTTCTACAATTGTTTTTTTGTTGGACGTCTCTGCTTTAGTATAAAATGTAGGTTCTATATACTCACCATCATTTGCAATTGTAGCATATGCACCTGCCATTTGTAATGGGCTTATTCCTTTATCAAGTCCTCCTAATGCTAATGCAAGATTTTCGTCATTTTTACTTAATGTTGTAACACCCATTTTTTCTAAATATTTCATAGAGGTCTTTGGTCTAATTTTTTCCATCATTTCTACAAATGGAATATTTTGTGATGACTCTAATGCTCTTCTTACAGTTATTTTTCCAAGGTAGTTACTATAATTTTCTGGTTTATATCCATCTGCAAAAATTGTTTGTTCATCTTCAAATATTGTTGAACCAGTAAATTCTTTTTTGGCAATTCCTGGTACTAAAACTGCTATTGGTTTTATACAAGAGCCTGTTTGTCTAATAGATTGTGTAGCACGATTTAGTCCACGTGATGTTGTTTTTTTGCCAAGACCACCAACACATCCAACAACTTGCCCAGTTTTATGGTCAATTATTACCATTGCTGATTGTGAATGGTCTCCACCAGTTTTTGACGCAAGTTGATATTTTGTTTTTTCAAATTCTTTTTCCATTTGCTTTTGGACAGATGTATTTTGTGTGCTATAAATAGTTAAACCTGCCATATTTACATAATTTGTAGCAAATGTTTTTGTAATCTTCTTTTTATTAGCAATATCATCTATTAGTTGTGATATTAATGCATCTGTATGGTATGAGTAAACTGCATCTTCTGTTTCAATTTTTCCTTTTTTAAATTTCAAACCACTATCAACATTAGCAACTGCATTATTATATTCATCCTCATTAATATATTTCAATTCTAGCATTTTTGATAACACTGTTTTTGTTCTTTTTTTGATTTTTTCTGTATTATCAGTATCACCATAAGGATTGTAAGAATTTGGTGAATTATTAATTCCTGCCAAAAATGCACATTCTTCTAATGATAAATCTTTTACTGATTTATTAAAATAGTAATTTGCACCTGTTTCTATTCCATAAACATTTGGACCTACATAAATTATATTTAAATATAATGCAAGTATTTCATCTTTACTCATAAAAGATTCAAGTATTACTGCTTTTCCCCATTCGTTTACCTTTCTTGAAATCTTACTTGAAGAATCTCCCGTTAAGTTTTTGACAACTTGTTGCGTTATACTACTTCCTCCAAATGATGATGAACCACGGTGAAATACATAAGAAACAATTGCTGCCCCTGTTCTTTTTACATCAACTCCATGATGTTTATAAAATCTTTCATCTTCTATTGAAACATATGCATTTTTTAAATTGCTAGGAATTTCTGTTGCAGAAATTTTATTTTTTGCTTTTTCACTTCCAATTTCTGCAATTGTATTTCCATCTGTATCTTTGACAATAGAATTTTCATTTTTTGACATCTCTTGGACTAGACTTTTCCAACTATTTGCAGATATTGCCATACGTATTCCAGAACTTAATATTAAAATGACAACAATAAGTAATATAATTAATTTTATTTTCTTTTTCCTTTTTGTGTGCTCTGGTGCTTTTATTTTATTTTTATTTCCGCGTTTGCTCTTTCTGCTATTTTTTTCATTTTGAATGTCTTCTTTTTTTCCTTTTGTTTTTAAACTTATTAATATATTTTTTCCGTTTTCTTTTTCTGTATTTTTCCTTTCTTTTGAATGTTTGCTTTTCATTTATTTACCTCTAATCTCTTAATAATTCTGTGCCCTTCACTATATCTTCCAAAAATATTTTTATTTTCTATTTATATATTGCTAATTATATAATATTATAGTCTAAATTTCAACAAAATTAGTAAATTAAAATAGGGCGACCAGTGTTACAACACTAGCCGCCCCCTTTAAAACTATCTTATTAAAGCAAAACATCTCTTACTAACCTAAAGAAAATTTGCGGATAAAAGTCTCCATCAATCAAGGTACTTTTTGAATTTTCTGGCTGTATTAACAAGCTCTAAAAAATTCATTTTATTTTTTTCTGTTTTTTTCTTGAAAAAATCCAAAGTCGAAGAAGTATACCCCAATTTATTTTCAATATCCTTCTCTGTTATTGTTAAGTTTTCTCCAAAAGAATCACCACTTATTTCACGTATAGGATGTATTGGAGAGTAACCATACATTGGCTCGGAAATTTCTATGTGTCCGAAGTGCGCAGTACACATCCGTTTAAATTGCTCACTTCTATCCCCAAATTGCAAATATTCAGAAATTTTTTCAATAAAATCTTCATATTTTTGAGATTCAAATGAAAATGCAATCAACATTTCAAACATTTTTTCATTCTTTTCTAGAAATTGCATTTGCTCTATTTTTTTTACTGCTTCTCTCATATTTGGATCCTTTATCAATTCTTCAGGATCAATTTCATCATGAGGAATATTATTAGATACTACATTTTTTGCATTATTATTTTCCTCATTGTTTGAGTTATTTTCAAAAGATATTGAAAAATCTTCAAAATTAATCATTTTTTTCAATATTTTTAGAATCTTTGAAGATCCCACATATTCTTTTTTTAATTCAATTATAATATCCTTATTAGTAGTTGAAATACTACACTGACTACATGAGGCAAAATCTAAATCCTTCAAAAAATTTAAGGCCTCATCTTCGTTTTCTTTCCGTACTTTAATTTTAATGTCCATACTATGTTCTCCTTTCATGTATGTATAATAAAATAGTTTTTTATATTGCACCACTCTACCAAATAAAAATCAGTAAATTAGCAATAAAATTACATTGTTACATTATTATAATACCATAAATTAACATAACATGCAATATTTTACAACAACTTTTCTTCAATTAAAACATTTCTTATTGCAATATTTACCAACAAATATATAGGAATTCTAAACTTATTTTTCAATTCATATAAACCATCAAAAACACTTTTTCTTAACAAGACAGACCTTGACACATAAGAATTATTTTTTCTTTTATATACATTTATATTTTCCGTTTTTATCAATTCTTCTACAGAAAGATTTATTAATTTACTTATTGAAGCATCATACCTTTCCCCTGATAAAAATTCTAACTTATTGTATAGTTCCTCATCTATTTCTAAAGTTCTACTAATTAATTCTTCTCTTCTATTTAATTTACCTAAACATGACATCTTTTTTCACCTTTTTTGTACTATTATATGCCTAAAAAACAATAAATTTAATCACTACAAGTAGAATTTTTTTCTAACTACTAATAGTGGTTATTTTTTTAATGTTTATGAGTTATAATTATTTTGCAAAATATAAAGAAAGGAAATTTTAAAAATGAGTAAATTATATCAAACATATGCAGCATTAAAAATGCAAGATTCAAGCCAATTATACTTGTTTAAATCAGGTATATTCTATATTTTTCTTGATGAAGATGCAAAACTAATTTCTACAAAATTTAACTTAAAACTTACTAATTTAAATTCAATAGTTGTAAAATGTGGCTTTCCTACTTCTCAAATTGAAAAATATACTAATTTATTTAATATTGCAAATATATCTTTTAAAATAGTAGATGTACAAAAAAACGAATTATATTCACCAAAAGATTTTATTTTAGATAAAAATATTTTGTCTTTTTTGCAAAAAATATCATCCACAAATGCCTATGATCTTTCCATAAGTGAGGCTTATGATTTTATAGAGTCTATCTCCAAAGAAAGTAAAATTTTTATAGGAGATTACAATAATGGAAAAAAATAATAGTAATTTAATAATTTATCAAAAATATATTGAGCTTATAGAATATACCAACAACATTTTAAGAAAATACCCAAAATCCGAAACTTTTGCTTTAGTAAAAGAGTGTAAATCAACATTATACTCAGGTTTAAGATTACTGATATATGCAATTAAATCATACCAGAAGAAGGATAAATTAAAGTATTTAAATGAACTTGATACAAATTTGCATATTTTAAAGGTACATATAAGATTATCTTATAAATTTCGATATATTTCAATACAAAATTATCAATCTTGGAGCAAATTAATAACAGATATTTGTAATATGCTAGGAGGATGGATAAATTCATGCCTAAAAAAATAAAAAATTGTTTTTATAAAAATTTAACATTTGAAAAATTGATGGCCGCACATAAACGTGCAAGAAAGCATAAAGCCTATAAAGATGAAATAATTGAATATGAGTTTAATTTGGAAAATAATATTACCAATTTGTTGAATAATATTAAGTCAAAAAAATACAGGCTGGGAAAGTATCGTGAATTTAAGGTGTATGAGCCTAAAGAACGTGTTATAAAGGCTCTTCCATATCCTGATAGAATAGTTCACCAGTGGTATGTAGAAGAGTTTATAAAGCCATATATTTTACCTAAATTTATATCTACAAGTTTTGCTTGTATTCCGGAACGTGGAACACATAGATCAGCTCAGCAAATTGAAAAATATATGAGAATTTTTAAAAGGAATTATGGCGATTTTTGGGTTCTAAAATGTGATATTTCTAAGTTTTTTTATAGCATAAATCCACGTACTTTATTTAATATTATGGAAAAATACATTTCTGATAAGGCTCTTCTTGATTTTACTAAATTATTAATTTTTGACAGACGTGAATCTTTTGGCCAAGTTGGTATACCAATTGGTAATTATACAAGTCAATTTTTTGCAAATATTTATTTAAATGAAATGGATCAATATGTTAAAAGGGTTTTGAAAATTAAATACTATGTTAGATATATGGATGATTTTATTTTTTTATTAAAAACTAAAGAAGAATGTATAAAATTAAAGAAAAAGATTGAAATTTTTTTGGACGAACATTTAGGCTTAAAATTAAATGACAAATCAAAATATTATCCGTATAAAATGGGAGTCAATTTTTGTGGTTATCGCATTTTTGTCACTCATCGTTTACTTAGATTAAATAGTAAGAAAAAGATTAAACGTAGTGTTAAAAAGTGGAATTATTTACATTCTCATAATCGTTTACCAGTTTGGAATACTATTCAAAGTTTGAATTCTTGGCTTGGTCATTCTTCTCATTGCAATTCTTATAAATTGCAAAAGAAAGTTTTGAATAGTTGTAATTTTTTGGTTTCTGATGGCATGTATGAAAATATTGAAAAAGAGATGATTGAATTGATTGAAAATGAAGAAAATAAGAATTAATAAAAGATATACATAGAATTTTTTAATTTCTATGTATATCTTTTATTTTCATATTCTCAGATTTTCGCCATTTTACTACTAAAATAAGAATACTGTTTATGTGTTTATGACATAAGAACAACGCATATGCCAAAGGAATTAAACTTCTTTGATACAAATCCAGTTGTTATACAATTTTAATATTGTTTTTTTATATTTGCATACACTCACGATTTTCTCCTTGAAGAAAACCCATCCGGGATAGAAGCCTTTATGCTTCTTTGTGTATCGAAGTGCTACTGAGCGACCAACACTGAACGGAACCCATTATTGTAATTGCTATTGCCATTATTACGATTGAAATAGAACAAACCGGCATCGCTGGTATTCCAATAATTGCCACCGCGTTTGAAAAACGGATTGTTGGCTCCAACGAAGTAAGAGTAGTAACAGTCTAATCCCTAATATATAATTAATCCATTATTTATTTATATTCAGGGGTGCTAACGCACCCCATTCATTATATATTATTACCGGAAGTTCTTCGAACTTCCTTTAAATTGTTGTATGCCTTTTACGGTATTTACCCGTATTTTTCTATTATTCCTTGTTATAATTTGTGCCGATTAAAAGGGATCTAGGCACAAGGAATTTTCAAAGTGCTACTGAGCGACCAACACTGAACGGAACCCATTACGGTAATTGCTACTGCCATTACCACGAGTGAAATAGAACAAACCGGCACCGCTGGTATCCCAATAACCGCCACCGCGTATGAAAAACGGAGCGTGGGCTCCAACGAAGTAAGAGTAGTCTGAGTACCATGATGTTTGACCTAAACCAGTTGTTGAAGTTTCGCGTATTGCGTCTCCATATATTTTTGTATTTGCAATATAATTAGATTTACTTGCATCATCTAAAGATTGTCCTGATGTTTCTCCCTTTGGATATACTGTT
>ERZ827496.4311-NODE-4311-length-11197-cov-4.189463_pt1 | contig 11197 bp, 8 predicted proteins | sample MGYA00519769_ERZ827496 | MGnify/ENA primary metagenome ERZ827496 (study PRJEB31778, sample SAMEA3449327) | human gut metagenome | biome: human gut; feature: human-associated habitat; material: faeces | place: United Kingdom | collected 2010/2012 ...
TTAGTTTTATTTTTTGTTTTCTTATTTCAAGTAAGCGCACGAAGATACAAAAATCTTCGCACATATTCATGTCTGTCGGGCTAAAATTTAGTTATTCGACGATTTTCAGACGTACAAGTTCTATTTTTGTCGTTGTATTCTTGATGATTTTGAACTCGAAATGGCTGAATCTGATGATTTCGTTCAGTTTCGGAAAGCTTTGATACTGGTGTAGAATCAGTCCGCTGACCGTGACATATTCTTCGGATTCCGGCAAATCCAATCCCAACAGTTCATTGGCTTTTTCTATTTCCAGCCGTCCGGACAGGACGTATTCATTCTCATCGACCTTTTGGGCAATGTAGTTTGTATTGTCGTGCTCGTCTTCAATATCGCCGAAGATTTCTTCTACTAAGTCTTCCATCGTTACGATTCCCGAAGTTCCACCGAATTCGTCTACTACGATAGCCAGAGATTTTTTCTGCTGCATGAACTTCTTTAATAGCTTTTGGGCAGACATCGTTTCCGGGACCACGGGAGTTTCTTTAATTCGTAAAGTCCAGTCTGCCGGGTTCCGGAACATTTCGGATGAATGGATAAAGCCTACGATATGGTCTATGTCTTCTTTGTAAACGATGATTTTGGAATTTCCGCTTTCAATAAACCTGTTTTTAAGGTTTTCTATGGATGAACTGATTTCCACCGCTTCTATTTCTGTTCGTGGCACCATACAGTCCCGAACTTTGACTTCCGAGAAGTACAAGGCATTTTGGAATATCTTGATTTCATCCGTAATGTCGTTTTCATTTTGAGCCGATTCGATACTGGATTGTATCAGGTTGTCTAAGTCTATTTTGGTAAAAGCTTGTTCCGACGCTTTCTTGTTTACTTTAAGTCCCATCAGGCGCAATATGCCGCGAGATAGCGCACTGGTGAATTTGGATACGGGATAAAGAAGTATATAGATTATAAACGCCGGAACGGCGAATATCTTCAGCATGCGGTTCGGGTTTATCTTGAATAGCGTTTTCGGAAGGAACTCTCCGGTTACTAATACGATTAGGGTTGAAATGATGGTTTGCAAAGCCACGTTCAGTCCTTCGTGTTGGTTTAAATGGATCGGAGAAAGGACGAATTCGTTGATCACTCCTGCCATTAAAATACCATAGACGACCAACGCGATGTTGTTTCCGACCAAAAGGGTCGAGATGAAATCATTCGGACGTGTATAAAATATGGTCAGAATTTTGGAAGTCAGACTGGCATCGCTGCGGTCTAACTCAACTCGAAGTTTGTTGGAAGAAACAAATGCGATCTCCATCCCCGAGAAGAAGGCGGAGAGCAACAGTATGATGATGATTTCTATAATGGTCAGTGTCATGGCTGATTGGGTTTGGTGGGAGCGGCACGCATGACCGAGTCATTGGAGGATGAACTGCCACTGTCGCTGAAAGGCGTTTCGGCATTGGCGTTGCTGACAGAGTAGCGTGTCATTTGTTCGTTGGAACGGAAATTATAACCTTGGAGGAATTCATCCGGTTTCCGGATGGTCATGAACATGTTGGAATACATTTCATGACGGTCCATATCCCAAAAAAGTTCTTCGCTGGTAAAGACAGTACCCTCTTGGTTGCGTATGACCACACGTCCGCGCAACTCCCATAGTTGTTGATTGTGGCAATATGCCGTATCCGATTGCACGAACCAATCGATATGGAACGTGGAGTCGAACTTTTCCAAAAGTATGCCTTTTACGAAAGTCCATCGCGGCGGATTGGTCGTATTGTAGATATTCCATTCTTCTGCCGTGATTTTATAGCGGATGACTCCGGAGTCTGAAATGAGAGTAGAGATGCCCCACGATTGCATGAAAGGCAAGGAGTCGTTTTCGTTTACGGCCGGAGCGTGGTTTGATTTTTCCGTAGAGCACGAGAGTATTAAAATAAGCATAACAGTCGCCCAAACGGAGACTGTTATGTGGGTCAAACGGGACAATCCCGTCGTAGACTTAACCTTACTCTTTCTCATTACTGAATCTTCCATTTCATGAACCATCTTTCGTTGAACGTAATACCGACGTTGAGACGCAAGTAGTTTTCAGTAATTAAAGATGATACGCTAGGAACGGACCTGCCCCACTGAAATGCGATATTGACCACGGAACGGTTATTGATATTGTTGGATACGGGAAGAGCGAATCCCGCCGTTACACCGAATTCCCGTGGGCCGTTATGTCCGTTTACCTTATAATAAGGTGTGGAAAAAGACGCCCCCATACGATATTGTACCCGTCTTAAGTATTTGCTGCTGTAACGGTCCGGTTGGAACTCCCCTCCGATCACAATTTTGGTGCGGTTCATATAGTTTTCCGTAGTGCTGACAAACTTGTCGTTTATAATTTGAGGCACACGGCATTCTCCCCATCTTTGATGAGTTACGTCCAAACCAACTTTCCATTGCTCTTTGTGTGCCCATGCCAATCCGGCTCCGAAAGATGTGGGTAATTCAAAAGCCTTTTCTATGACGGATTTCGTGGTATCTCCGTTGGCCACATAACTGTAATAATGGGCAGGAGAGTTGATTGCATGTCCGATACCGTATGTAATACCGGGAGTCAAAACGTCGTTTTTGCCGATTTTAATGGGATATTGTACTCCGATATCTATTTTATAGGAAGAAAGGTCTGCTTCTATTTGTCGGCGTAGCCCGTTGCTTGCGCTGGTGGCTGTTCCGTCTTCATAAAATGTCTGTGTGATGTTTTGGGCATAGTTTCCCCAAACGTATCCGAAATTGGCTCCGATAGACAAATCTGCAAACGGATTCCACCCCAAACCCACGTACACCTCATGCAGCCCTCCGTCGCCGGTATAGCTGTTGGTATAAGTCATGGTCGAACCGCTGTTGAAATGGTCGCCCAGATATTTGCTTTCCGAGAAGTTGTATCCAATACTGGAAAAAGGAATAAAACCGAATGAAAATCCCAGTCCCGGGCACAAACGGAAGCCGGCGTTGATATAGTCCAACGTTGTGTTGTGCGCATTGATACTATTACCTCCACTTTTGAAATTTACGTTTTGCAGCGTGAGGCCTACGTCGAATATGAATGATAAAGAGTCTATGGCAGAGTAAGATGCCGGATTTTGCATGTTGATGCGGTTCCCGTCGCGAAAGCCCAGTGCCACTCCGCTCATAGCCTTGTTGAAACCTTGCGACTGGTCTTTCAAGCTGCCGAGTCCGAAGCGGGAATACGGGGAGTTTGAACCATTGGTTTGTGCGGGAGCATATAGTGTTGCCATGGTCAGCAACACGCATAGTATAAGTTTATGACTGCTCATTATTAAATGCTAATATTCGGTTTAGCCCTCTGGGCACTATATATTTGTCTGCAAAGATGAGATTTTTTATTTTGCTATCAAAGTTAAAAATATCGCCGCCAGTTAAAAAAACCAAAAGGGACGGGTATTTTTCTTGGAAATATTTGATGCGCCCTTCAATTTCAAACTTCATACCCTGAATGACTCCGGAGCGGATAGACGTTTCCGTGTCATATCCGATGTCCAAGAGCGGCCCCTCGCTGTCTATCAACGGAAGTTTGGCCGTGAAAGCGCGGAGGCTTTTTAGGCGCATTTGAAGTCCTGGGGAAATGCACCCCCCCTTGTAATGTCCGTTTTTGTCGATGAATTCGTAGGTCAGGCATGTCCCGGCATCGACAATAAGGATGTCATGTCCAGGATATTGCATGTAGGCACCGACGGCCGCAGCCAACCGGTCCGCCCCCAACGTATCCGGAGTCCGGTAATCGTTTGTAATCGGGACGGGAGTCTGTGCATTTAAATACAACAAAGGGAAGTCGAGCCTTTTCAGTTGTCGTTCGGCTTCTGCGGTGATGCCGAACACACTTCCTACGATACCTTGTTTAAACGCATATTTATTCACGAACTCCGGCAGGCGTTCCAGTGTTTCATTTGAGGTCTTGATTTCTTCCACCGGAGTGTCACCGTCAAAGGCTACCAGTTTGGCCAACGTATTTCCTATGTCTATGATTAAGTTCACGTGTTCATGCTTTGCGGTTGCAAAGTTAATCAAAAAATAACATGGCAGATTAATTCTTTGTCAAAAAGATGCCCGTCTCGCTTTTTTCTGTGAATGGCATGGGGCAAAAAGGAAAATGCACTAACTTTGCAAAGCTAAATATGGCATGAAATGAGATATTTGAGATTTTTGTTTTTATACACCCTATTATATATAGGAGGAGTGACTCATGCCTTTCGGGCCGACTCTGTTGAGGTGAGTCTTTTGACTTGTTCTCCCGGAACCGAGGTTTATTCTTTGTATGGCCATACGGCCATTCGTGTGAAATCATATACCACGGCGGAGGATTGGGTTTTTAATTACGGGGTGTTCAGCTTTAACCGTCCGAATTTTATATGGCGCTTTACGCGAGGCGAGTGTGATTATCAGATTGGAGCCTTGCCTTTTGCTTACTTTGCCGAGGAATATGAAGAGCGCGGGTCGACCGTCTATCAGCAAGTGCTGAATCTGAGTGCGTCGGAGAAGGAACGGCTTTGGACGTTGTTGGTAGAGAATATGCGTCCGGAAAACAGGGAATACCGCTACAACTTTCTTTATGATAATTGTACGACGCGGGCGCGCGACCGTATAGAGGAGGCTGTGGAAGGAAAGATTATTTATCCGGAACAGGACACTGTCCGTACATATCGCGAGATTATTCATCAGTATACGGCTCAGCATCCTTGGGCGGAATTGGGTAATGACATTTGTTTGGGGGCGGAGGCCGACCGTCCTATTTCTGTACGTGACGAGATGTTCGCTCCTTTTTATTTGTTGCGTTACGCCAATGACGCGGTGATTCAGGAATCTGACGGCAGTACGCGGCCGTTGGTGTTGTCTCAATCGGAAGTGGTTGAAGGGCGTGATGTGGAAATACAGAAAGAATTCCCTTGGTCTCCGGCACTGTCAGCATGGATACTTTTCTTTTGCGTGGCGGGGTTGACCGTAGTGGAACGGTGGCGTCATGCATGTTTTTGGGGGATAGACATTTTTTTGATGTCATTGGTCGGAGGAATCGGATTGGTGGTCACGTTTCTCTTTTTCTTCTCCGTTCATCCCACAGTAGGCTCGAATTGGCAGATTTGGGTCTTCAATCCCATTCCGTTGGTGGCCATGCCGTGGGTGGTTTGGTGTGCAGTTAAAAGGAGAAAAACTTACTACCATCCATTAAACGCGTCGGTTTTAATATTATTTATGTTTTTTTCTGCCCTGATACCACAAGATTTCTGTGTGGTAATTGTACCTTTGGCCTTAGCTTTGTTGCTACGTTCGTGTAGTTATTGGATAAGCTATCGAAAAAAAGAAAAATAAGCAAGCCATGCATTATAGAAGCTATCGTTTTCTGACTCCGTTGATTATGGTACTGACCTGGGCCAATATGGAAGCCCAGACGTCGCATCCTGTCCCTCGGTTGGTGGTCAACGTGACGATAGACCAGTTGCGTACGGACTATATGGAAGCCTTTTCTTCGCTTTTCGGAGCCGGAGGTTTCAATAAGGTGATGCGCGACGGGCGTAGCTATATGGATGCAGCCTATCCTTTTTCCCACATAGACCGTGCCTCGGCAGTGGCATGTATCATGACGGGCACGGTGCCTTACGATAATGGAATCGTGGGCGGACGTTGGATGGATCGTAAGACTTTGCGTCCGATGTATTGTGTGGACGACACAGCGTGCGAGGGATGGCTGACTTCCGAGAAGTACTCTCCGGTGGCGTTGAATGTTTCGACCGTCACCGATGAACTGAAGATGGCTACCGGAGGGCGGGCTTTGGTGTACAGCATTGCCCCGGATGCCGATGCTGCAATCTTAGCAGCCGGGCATGCCGCCGACGGTGCTTTTTGGATAGACAATGCTTCCGGGCAGTGGAGCAGTACGTCTTATTATGGCCTGTATCCGGATTGGGCCTTACGTTATGATGTTTCCGACCGTTTGTCCGGTCGTATTTCCGATTTGTCCTGGACCCCAATCAGTCCGATTGTAGAGAATTTCAATTTCTTTATTTCGCCTCAAGAGAGCAAAGGGTTCACACATAAGTTTGCAGGGGACCGTAAGATTTATGAGTTCAAGACCAGTGCCTATGTCAATGACGAGGTCAACCGTTTCGCCAAACATTGTTTGGATCATACCGAGTTGGGCGAAGACCTTGTGACGGATTTCCTGTCTCTGACGTATTATGCAGGGACGTTCGATCATAAGCCGGTAGCCGAGGTTCCGGTAGAGTTGCAGGACACGTATGTGCGCCTTGACCTTGAATTGGCAGAGTTGATTACGATGTTGGAAAAGAAAGTAGGAGCCGGGCGTTTTTTATTGGTCGTTACTTCTACGGGATATACCGATGACGAAATCACCGATTTCTCGAAATACCGTATACCCACCGGTACGTTCAGCGTGACGCGTGCTTCTGCGTTGTTGAACATGTACCTGATGGCAGTATATGGCCAAGGGCAGTATGTGGAGACGGAGTTCGGCTCGCAACTGTTCTTAAACCAGAAACTTATAGAAGACAAACAACTGAATTTGAGCGACGTGCTGACACGTGCGCAGGCTTTCTTGATACAGATGGCCGGTGTAAAAGACGTGTACACTTCCCAACGGTTGGCTTTGTCTGCGGGAGAGACCGAAATACGCCGTTTGAGGAACAGCTTCAACCAGATGCGTTCGGGAGATATTTTCATTGAAGTATCTCCAGGTTGGAAGGTTGTCAACGAAGAGACGCATGAACAGACCTTGGAAAGGGCTTCATACGTAGGTTTTCCCATTTTCTTTTTTGGGTGTAACGTACGGCCTGAAACGGTAAAGACGCCGGTGACGGTGGATTGTATCGCCCCCACTGTGGCCCGTTTCATGCGTATCCGCGCTCCCAACGCATGTTCCGCAGCCCCTTTATCGGCCGTCCGCTGATGAAGATATTTAAATAATTTTCTATTCTTTTACTTTTTTTGATTAACTTTGCGCAAAGAAGCGCAAAGCGCATCGCGTGAATAAAAAACAAAACAAAATATATGGATATAAACAAGTTTTTGAGCAAGCTTTTCGGGAATAAGTCTACCCGGGACATGAAGTTGATTCAGCCGTTGGTAGAGACCGTGAAAAAAGCTTACCCTGAAATTCAGGCACTCAGTAATGATGCCCTGCGTGCCAAGACGCAGGAAGTGAAAAAGTACGTGCAGTCTTCGGCCGACGACCTCAAGGCTAAAATTGCAGAGTTGAAGGCAAAGGTGGAAGAAATGCCGATTGAAGACCGTTCTTCTCTTTTTTCGCAGATTGACAAGTTGGAGAAAGACGTGTTGGAACGCTACGAACAGGCTTTGAACGAAGTCATGCCGGTGGTGTTCTCCATCGTGAAGTCCACGGCCGAGCGTTTTGCCACTCAGGAAATTGTGGACGTGACGGCCAACGATTTTGACCGCGAGTTGGCGGCAAAGTTCGATTTCGTGGACATTGAGGGCGACACGGCGCATTACCACAATCATTGGACGGCCGGAGGAAACGATACGGTGTGGAATATGATACACTACGACGTGCAGCTTTTCGGTGGTGTCGTGCTGCACCAAGGCAAGATTGCCGAGATGGCGACCGGAGAGGGTAAAACATTGGTGGCAACCCTGCCTGTGTTCCTGAATGCCCTGACCGGAAACGGCGTGCATGTGGTGACGGTCAATGACTATCTGGCCAAGCGTGACTCCGAGTGGATGGGGCCGCTCTACATGTTCCACGGTTTGAGTGTGGACTGTATCGACAAGCATCAGCCCAACAGCGATGCCCGCCGCCGTGCCTATCTGGCCGACATCACGTTCGGAACGAACAACGAGTTCGGTTTCGACTACTTGCGCGACAATATGGCAACGAATCCCAAGGATTTGGTGCAACGTGCACACAATTACGCCATCGTGGACGAGGTCGACTCCGTATTGATCGACGATGCCCGTACGCCGTTGATTATATCCGGGCCTGTGCCTAAAGGCGATGACCAGTTGTTCGAACAATACCAGCCTTTGGTAGAGAAGTTGGTGGGCGTACAGCGCCAGTTGGCTACGCAATATCTGGCCGAGGCCAAGCAGATGATAGCTTCGGGAGACAAGGAAAAGGTGGAGCAGGGATTCCTGCAACTGTACCGTAGCCATAAGGCGTTGCCCAAGAACAAACCTTTGATCAAGTATTTGTCCGAACAGGGAATCAAGTCCGGTATGTTGAAGACCGAGGAAATCTATATGGAAAACAACAACAAGCGCATGCCCGAGGCTGTGGAACCGTTGTATTTCGTTGTGGATGAGAAGTTGAACAGCGTGGATTTGACGGACAAGGGTTTTGCCTGGTTGTCTAAGGCTACTTCCGATCCGGATTTGTTCGTCATGCCAGACATCACGTCGGCCATGTCGGCTTTGGAGGCGGACAAGTCGCTTTCCGACGAAGAGCGCGTGATGAAGAAAGACCAGCTCTATTCCGATTATGCCGTGAAGAGCGAGCGTATGCATACCTTGCAGCAGTTGCTGAAAGCTTACACCATGTTCAACCGCGACGATGAATATGTCATCATCGACGGCGAGGTGAAGATTGTGGATGAGCAGACGGGACGTATCATGGACGGGCGTCGTTGGAGCGATGGTTTGCATCAGGCTGTGGAAGCCAAGGAGCACGTTAAAGTGCAGGCTGCTACCCAGACTTTTGCCACGATTACCTTGCAGAACTACTTCCGTATGTATCATAAGTTGGCCGGTATGACCGGTACGGCCGTAACCGAGGCCGGCGAGTTTTGGGACATCTATAAACTCGATGTGGTGGAGATTCCGACCAACCGTCCGATTGCACGTAAGGACATGAACGACCGTGTGTATAAGACACAGCGTGAAAAGTATAAGGCCGTCATCACGGAAATAGAAGAACTGGTAAAGGCCGGACGTCCCGTTTTGGTCGGTACGACTTCGGTGGAGATTTCCGAGATGTTGAGCAAGATGTTGCAGATGCGTAAGATTCCTCACAACGTGTTGAACGCCAAGTTGCACCAACAGGAGGCGGATATCGTGGCGCAGGCCGGACAAAGCAGTACGGTGACCATTGCCACCAACATGGCCGGTCGTGGTACCGACATCAAGCTGAGCGACGAGGTGAAGAAAGCCGGTGGTTTGGCCATTATCGGTACGGATCGTCATGAGAGCCGTCGTGTAGACCGTCAGTTGCGCGGTCGTGCCGGACGTCAGGGAGACCCGGGTTCATCCGTTTTCTTCGTGTCCTTGGAGGACAAGCTGATGCGTCTGTTTGCCAGCGAACGGATTTCCAGGGTGATGGACAAGTTGGGCTTTGAAGACGGCGAGATGATTGAACACAAGATGATCAGCAATGCCATCGAGCGTGCCCAGAAGAAGGTGGAAGAGAACCACTTCGGCGTGCGCAAGCGTCTGTTGGAATACGACGACGTGATGAACAAACAGCGTACGGTGGTTTATGAGAAGCGTCGCCACGCCCTGATGGGTGAGCGTATCGGGATGGACATCTCCAATATGATTTGGGACCGTTGCGTGAACATCATCGAGAATAACGACTATCAGGGTTGCAAGGAAGGCTTTATCGAGGTCATGGCCATGGAAGTGCCGTTTACGGAGGACGAGATGAACAGCATGAAGCGTGAAGATTTGTGCGAAAAGGCCTTCCAGGCTGCCATGGAACGTTTCAAGCAAAAGACGGATATGTTGGCCGCTGTGGCCCAGCCTGTCATCAAACAGGTGTATGAGGCACAAGGGCACATGTATGAGAACATCATGGTGCCCGTGACGGACGGACGTCGTATTTATCAGATTTCCACTCCGCTCAAAGAGGCTTACGAAACGGAAAGCCGTTCCATCGTGAAGGCTTTCGAGAAGGCCATCATGCTGCATACCATCGACGAGGCGTGGAAAGAGAACTTGCGCGAACTGGACGAGCTGAAACATTCCGTACAGAACGCCAGCTACGAACAGAAAGACCCCTTGTTGATTTTCAAACTCGAAAGCGTGAAGCTCTTCGATGCCATGGTGGACAAGATTAACAACCAGACCGTCAGCGTACTGATGCGCGGGCAGATTCCGGTGCAGCAGCCCGAACAGGTGCGTGAGGCCGAACCGGAACTGGCTCCCCGTCAGGAGAGATACGTGGAATCCCGCGAGGACTTGACCGACCCCAACCAGGAGGCAGCTGCCCGTCAGGATACGCGTGAACCGCAGAAGCAGCAACCTGTAGTGGCTGAGAAGCTTCCGGGACGTAACGACCCTTGTCCTTGCGGTAGCGGAAAGAAATTTAAGAACTGCCACGGACGCGGGTTGTAATCCGTAGGTCGTGCTGCCATAGTATACAAGGCATCTCCCGGAATGGAGAGGAGGCAATCCTCTCCATTCCGGGAGATGCCTTATTTCCACCCCTGCAGGTTGAAAAGGATATGGGTGAGTTTTTCTAAGGATGTCTCTATGCGTTTGAATCCTTCTTCTGTGTTTATGTCGATGCCGCAAAATGGTGCGCATGGGCTGTGCAAGGTGAGGTAGTAAATGCCGGCCGTGAGTAGGGCAGATACGGCATTGATGTCTATGCTTGTGTTTTTAAAAGTTTCTTCATATCCCCCTACGAGTGGCAAGGTGTGAAGTTCGCGGTTTTGTGCCGTATGTTTGGTTATGTCGTTTGCGTCAGATACTTCCCACCTGAGCAGTTCCTGCATCAGGGGACTTTCGCCCAATCCTCTGAGTAGTCCTTTTAATATGTTGGAGTAACGTTCTTCCGAGCACGCTCCGGACGTGGAGTGTTTGACAGTGTCGCTAAACCAGTAATCAAATTGATGTGTGAAGTTGTTGTAAAAATCTTCCAGGTTCTTATAGCGTTTGTAAAAAGTGGCAGGTTCTATTTTTGCCTTTTTGATAATGTCTAAAATGGTCGTTTGCGCGAACCCCTTTTCCATGATGGTGCTTCGGGCAGCTTCGTTTATGGCTTTTTCTATGTCTGCCTTTGTGCGTCTGGCCTTTCTTGTCTTCTTCTTTTCGTTCATCATTTTGTGCTTGCATGTTTTTTCTATTACAAAAGTAACTAAAAAACAACAAGTTTCTTGATGATACATTTGTTATAAGAAGATTTAGAGCCTGTTTAAATTTTCCTGTTTGAAATAAAAAGAGTGCTTCTTCTTTC
>ERZ827496.4313-NODE-4313-length-11194-cov-4.969477_pt1 | contig 11194 bp, 7 predicted proteins | sample MGYA00519769_ERZ827496 | MGnify/ENA primary metagenome ERZ827496 (study PRJEB31778, sample SAMEA3449327) | human gut metagenome | biome: human gut; feature: human-associated habitat; material: faeces | place: United Kingdom | collected 2010/2012 ...
TTTACAACTTCGGTTTACGTTTACCATTTGGGCTTCGATTTGATTTGCAATCTTACCCACCTAATCGCCTTATCAAGTTTCTGTTCGTAGGCTCAAGAACTTTGCTACACCACTTCCTCCATCCATACCGTTACTGATACCGACTTGTGGTTCGCTACACTTGGCGGTAAATACCCATGACTGGACTTGCCCCAGTAAGATTAGTGCCGAGCAGTTTCTGTCTGGCAATTTCACGCGCTAAATCAACACAATCTGTCATAGACGTTGCAAAAGTTGTGTGCTATATTGATTATATAAGAATAATTCTTTCGATGTACCAGACCACTGATTTGGTACCATGCAACTCCAACACAAAACCACCATTATTTCCAAGGAGGATTTGAAAGATGAAAAAGAAATTGTTAGCTTTATTACTGGCTTCTTCTATAGCTCTAATGAATGTTGCTCCTGCATATGGTACAGACATTTTTACTGACCCGGATAATGCGGCAAACGAAGATGTAATTTCTGTTCCTGAGGAGCTTGATAACAATGGAGAGTTCAATGACACTGAAGATGAGTTTACTTCGGAACAGACAGACGATGATTTCTTTTCGGATGAAAAGGAAATGCCTTCTGTTCAGGAGGGGGACACGTTGGTTGCAAATGCAGGTCAGGGAATAACAGCTGGTACTTCCACCTATTCCTCAAAGTCTTCCTTTGGCCGGAGAAAGGCTCTTTCCCAGCTTCAGGGTATGGGAATCAACAGCGGATCTTACAGCTGGAACTGGGCAAGTCCTGAATATACTTCTTACTATACAGATGAAACAGGAAATCTTCACATTGTTGCCTGGAAAGATCAGACTTTATATGATGCCACCTGCAATTCCGATCTTAATGTTACCAATGTAACAACAGTAAAGCTTCCACTTCCATTGTGGGGAGGGTTCTACGCTGCACCAGATGGGAATTTTTATGTTGCAACAGGACAGAAAAATCTGAATGAAGACAACAGCATAACTGCTGTCCGAATCCTTAAATACAGCCGTGCCTGGAAACTGCTTGGTGCAACGGACATTGGTGGCGGATATACAAATATGTTTGAAGGAATCTACATTCCTTTTGACGCTGCTTCCCTGCGCATGACCCAGATCGGTTCTACCCTGATCGTACACACAGGACGGGAAATGTATGGGATGGAAGGGATACATCATCAGAGTAATATCACTTTTGTCATTAACACTCAGGATATGACGCTTATTAATTCAGATATGCCCTATTGCAGCCATTCCTTTAACCAGTTTGTTGTAAATGACGGCTCTCAAGTGTATTTTCTGGATCATGGGGATGCTTATTACAGGGGTTTGATCCTGTCCTCCTTCTCCGCATATTCCGGCGGATATATCGCTCAGGATCGTGCGGTAAATATCTTTCCTTTTATGGGAGCTACAGGTGATAATTATACCGGATGCGAGGTAACCGGATTTTCTCTGGCAGGAAATAATCTGATCACAGTAGGCAAGTCTGTTCCCCATGGTTTTGCTGTGAATGGACAGACCGGATATGAGAATCTTAACAAAAATATCTTTATGATAATCACAGATAAGAATAGTATGGCTTCCAGATTTATCTGGCTCACTCAGTATTCACCGTCAGGAGCAGAAATAACTCTGACAGAACCAAAACTTATCCCTGTAGGAAATAATCAGTACGCAGTCCTTTTCTCAGAGGAAACCTCCGACCAGAGCATTCTGCATTATCTCCTTATGGATATGTCCGGAAACGTAATATTATCCAAGTTATACAAGAATGTAACGATCCAGACGGATTCACAGCCGATCTTATGGGGACGTAATATTGTATGGGTATCCGGAAATTATGATAACGGCAACTATGACAGTTCCCGCACATACCTGTATGAAATCCCCGTAGTGACAACTCCACTTAATGGAATTGCTCTGAACCAGACAAATCTGACAATTGACGAAGGAAATACACAAAAACTCACACCTTCCTTTACACCATCTAACTCTGATGATGTAAAAGATGTGGTCTGGACAAGCAGTAATCCTGGGGTTGCGTCTGTCTCAGAGGATGGAACCATTCAGGGGAACGGTTATGGTCAGGCAGTAATCACTGCTTCTGCCGGAGATTTTCAGACCCAGTGTCAGGTGACGGTAAAGGTATCTGAGAACAACACACCACTGACAAAACCTGTGCTGAAACTTTCCCAGAAATCTGCAGATCAAATACATTTAACCTGGAAAAAGGTTCCGGGTGCCAAAGGATACCAGATTTACTGCAAGACAGATTCCCGGTCTTCTTATAAGCGGATAAAAACTCTGAAAACAGGATCCCTCAGTTTCGATGCAGCTGTAGTACCGGGCGTAACCTATTCATTTAAAGTCCGTGCTTATGGAACCAACGCAAGTGGAAAAAACAAATATTCTAAATTTTCAGCGGTGAAATCAAGAAAAGCTGCTGTCCCGGCTCCATCTAAGGTTTCATGTAAAATGAGTAACGGTGGTACAGAGGTTTCCTGGACAAAAGTAGCCGGTGCTTCCGGATATGTGATTTACCGCAATGGTTCTGCAGCCAAAACAGTGAAGTCCTCTGTCTCAACCTGGAAAGACACAAAAGCTTATGATTCCCAGACAGGCATGTACTGGGTTTATAACTATTATGTAAAAGCTTTTAAGACAGTAAACGGTAAGCGAATATACAGTAAGCCCACAAAAACGATAAATCTTTACTCGTAAATTATAAAACTACAAAAAGCACTATCACTTTGGTAAATAAAGTATAAAACAGGGCAGTCTCATCGGTAAAATCTTTGCCGGGAGGCTGCCCTGAGTATTTGTCTTATTTCACTTCTACTAATTCAATCTTGAAGTTAAGTTCTTTTCCAGCCATTTCGTGGTTTGCATCAAATGTAATGTTTTTCTCATCCTTAGCTGTCACTTTAACAGGGAATGGCTGACCGAACTGGTTTGACAGGTATACCTGCTGGCCAACTGTCAGGTCTTCGGAACCTGGAAGCTGGGCGATTTCCATAGTGAAGATAGCGTTTGGATCTGCCATACCGTATGCTTCTTCAGGCATAAGGTGAACATCAATGATCTGACCAACTTCCATGTCAGCTACAGCAGCATCAAACCCTCTGATCATCTGGCCTGCACCGCAGATGAATTCCAGCGGTTCGCCACGGTCGTAAGAAGAATCAAACTGTGTTCCGTCATTGAAAGTTCCTCTGTAATGTGTGCGGCAGGTTTTTCCTACATTGCGTCCTGTAAGCTGTGGCTGTGATCCGCCACATCCACCGCATCCGCCACCACAGCTGTCTCCACAGGAGTGTCCCTCCTCATGGCTGCCGCAGGAATGTCCTTCTTCATGATGGTGATGGTCGCAGTTGGCTCCGGAAGACACTAATTCGCCTTTTAAATAGCTTTCAACTGCCTGATCGGTATTTCCCTGGGCTCCGGCGCATAATTCGATTCCTGCCTCTGTGAGAGCTGTCTGAGCACCACCGCCGATACCACCGCAGATCAGAACATTTACACCCTGCTCAGCAAGCAGACCTGCAAGTGCACCATGTCCTGTACCGTTAGAACCGATCACTTCACTGGAAACTACTTTGTTGTCTTCCACTTCATAAACTTTAAAAGACTCTGTTTTTCCAAAATGCTGAAAAATCTCTCCATTATCGTATGTTACTGCAATTTTCATTTGAAAAATCCTCCAAATTATTTTTTATACCCATTCAGTCCAGTATAAACTGTCTGCGACACAAAAGCAAGGCTATTTGATCAGGTAATTCTCAATTCCATTTGCAATTCCCCGTACCATTTTTTTCTGATAAGAACTCTGCTGCATACGGCGGTCTTCGGAAGGATTACTCATATATCCCATCTCGATAATCGTTGTCGGAACTTTGCTCCAGTTATTTCCAGTCATAGAGTCTGTTTCCCAGACGTATTCTTTTCTGCATCCTGTAGCTGACACATATGCATTGAGCACAGCCTCAGAAAGAGCTTTGTTTTTTCTGTACATAGATGAAATATAAGGACTGTTTCTGGTTGTACAGATAGTCAGTGCTCCACTGATAGAGGAATTATCACTTCCATTGGCATGGATACGGATATACGCATCTGCTTTTGCCTTATTTGCCACTTTTGCGCGGTCAATACAGCTGAGAGCTACTTTACTGTTGGTTCTGGTCATTATTACCTTAAACCCTCTTTTCTGAAGAAGGGTTCTTAGCTGAAGACCAATGCTCAGATTAAGCTTATATTCCTCCACACCTGTAACAACACCCTGGGTTCCGGAAGTATCTTTCTCTTTCAGCTGGCTGGAACCAGGCCCAAGAGGTTCATAACCACCGGCAACGACAGCAGAATGCCCCGGATCCAGTACAACAACAGGAGTCCAGACCCCTTTACTGTTGATCTTTCGTCCATTTACAGTCTGATTGATACGCATTCTTCCGGTCTGTTTGCCAAAATACCTGAAACGATTATGAATACGGTGCCACCCTGTAAGCATAGCACCGTCTGCGGCAAAACAGTAATAATACTTGCCGATTTTGTGCAGGTCTGTCAGCTTTTTGCCATTCTTATAATAGTATTTTTTTCCACCGTAGGTTTTCCATCCGGTGAAAGTACTGCTGACAGATACTGCCTGGACATCTGTAAAATCTACAGCAGGTAAAGCTGTGACCAGGAGAAGAATACACAAGAGCCAGATAAAACATGATTTTCTTTTCTTCATACATGATTTCCTTTCATATAGAGATATTTTAAGTGATGGTTCTGTATGTTGATTATATCATAAGATTATCTGGGGATGTGGGAAAAAGTTCCTAAAAAGAAAGACTCCGGTCGCAATGACCGGAGCTTTCTTTTTAGGAATCTGTATTAATTACCCAAATGGATTATTTAACAGTAGCTTTTTTCAGGTTTGACCATGGGCTGAAGACTTTCTTTCCGTCTTCGGATGTTCTGTTGAATGCATGCATTCCAACTACCCATGTTCCCTTTGGTACCTTCTTGAATGTTGCTGTTACTGTACCTTCTTTGAGGTTCAGTTTCTTGTGATTGCCATACTGGTATGGACGTGTCTCACCGTTTTCTTTCTTGGAGCCAGTTCCCAGTACTACATCGTAACCAGTTGCATTTGCAGCTGCTTTGTATGTTACTTTAATAGTAGATCCGCTTACTGTTACGTTTGTGATAACTGGTGCATCTGGTGTGATTGATGTTACAGAGAATGGATAGGCATTAGACCATTCGCCAAATACTTTCTTACCGTTCTCATCACGTTTCCAAGCGTGGCAGTATGCGTAGTATGTTCCCTGCTGTACATATTTAAATGTAGTAGAAGTCTGTACCTGATTCTTGCTGATGGAATCGTAGTTCTTGTTTTTGATGCAGTCACGGTCTGTAGAGATTACATAGTCGTAACCAACAGCACCATCAGCTTCTCCGGAAAGGATTACAGTTGCTTTGTTGCCAGCGACTTTTACATTGCTGATGATTGGAGTTCCAACTTTAACAACTTCACCACCTACGGTAACATCTTTTGAACCAACATAGTATTGGTTTCCAGCTGTTGCTGCTACAGTTGCTGTCTTCTTGTCATCACTTAATTTAACTGTAAAATCTTTGTTATCAACTTTAAGGTTACCATTCATTACAGTAAGAACAGCTTCACCCTTAGCATCAAGATCAACTTTGATGTCAAGATTTGCTACATTTTTCTTAACGATCTTCCATGCTCCGGTTACATCTTTACTGCCTGCATAAACACCTTTTCCTTTTACAGTCCATGCATAATTTGTTGCACCTGGAGCAGTACCAGCTTTTACCTGACTCAGTACTACAGTATAATCTTTATCTTTAACTAATACCTTATCACCATCACGAACTACAATAGTAGGTTCAGCAACCATGTTTGGTCCTGCATATTCTGCATCTGTTACAGTAACTTCTTTTTCTGTGAAGTACAGTTTGGATTCAATTGTAAAGTCTTTAACAGCGGCAACATTTTTTACCTCAACTTCTTTACCGGTTGAAAGATCTTTCTCAGTACCATCAGCTTTATAATTTCCCTTAGCTATAACGATAACTTTTGCTCCACCTGCACCAGTTGTATTGTTTACATACTGGATCTCATAATCATCACTTGTTACTTTCTTATTTCCAACAACATTTGGCGTAAATACAACTTTAGCAAATGTTTTCTCTTTTCCATCGTATGTGAACTTCTGAGTACCAGTTAATTCAATACCATTTGCATTGTAAACTCTAATAGTACCATTTAATTTTGCCTGCGCAATATCAAATGTTGCATTTTTTGTTGTTCCGGATGTAAAGTTCTTGTTATCTTTTACAGGTGTTAATACAAGACTTCCTGCCTCTTTACCAGCGTTGATATTTTCACCGTATCCTGTAATCTGGAACTGAGATTTAACATCAACATCACCTAATTTAACATCAATATCATTTAACTTAGGCTGGATAGACTCACCTGTATATTCAGCATTTTTATATGTAACAGTTACCTTATCAGCACTTACAGGGACAACATTGAATTTAGTAGTAGCCTCAACTTTATTATTGTAATTTCCTTTACCAACGATTACTAATGTTGCTTCTCCAACCTCTTTGCCACCAATTGTGTTCTTTACTTCGTAATCAGTTCCCTCTTTAAGAAGTTTGTCACCGTCATATACTTTGTATTCAGGTACAATTGCTTTTCCTGTGTAATCATAAGATGTTTTATCCATCTTAATGTTAGCAGATGTTAAAGTTTTACCTACAATAGTGCTTTCAACAGTATCCGTTTCACCAACACCATAGTTATTCTGGGCATCTTTGCTGTACTTAATTGTTGAAACAACAGTATTGCCTAACTTATTTTCTGCTTTTCCGGAAGCATCTTTCTTAATAGCATAAGTAACGGTATAGTCTGTACCTTCTTTTAATGTCCAGGTCTTTTTATCTCCGTTTTCTGCTGTAATAGTTACAGTTGGAGCGTAGTCTTTATATGTTGCACCCTCTTTGTATTCTACATCTGTCGCTTCTTTCTTCTTGATTGTTGCAGGTGTAATGTCAAATGTATACTCTTTAACAGATCCGGCATATGTGTTTTTACCAACAATACGAACAATACCTGCGTTTGTTCCGGCATTTACGTTTGTACCAAATTCTACGGTATACTGATTCTGGTCAAGGTACTGAGTTGTTCCTTTTTTGTAAATATGTCCGTTAAATTTAGTTGTATCTTTAGTAATCTGAGAACCTGTATAATAAGCAGCTTTAGCTAATTCAGTCTTTGCTGTAGCATCCAGTTCAATTGCGTCTGAAATATCAGATGCATATAATGTAAGAGTCGCAGTTGTAGAACCTGTTACATTCTTAGTTCCGGATTTAGGTCCGATTGTTACTGTATATGTTCCAGATGCAATTGCATTTGCAGGAACGGTAACTGTAACATCATTATCTGTTAAAGGCAAAATATTCCCCTTGGTATCTTTGATTGTTAAATCGCTTGCTGTTAAAGTAACAGCTTTGTTATTTGTGGATGCAGGTTTAGCATTAACCGTTACGGTGCATTTGCTGAGATCACGGGCAACAACATTATATTTTCCTTCAACCTTAGTTGTTAATGTTCCACTGTAATTCTCGAATTTGCTCATATCAATTTCAGCATTTGCTTCATATGAACCCACTTCTTTAGAAGCGGTAATCGGAGTTACTGTTTTTACAGCACCGTCAATTGTTTTTCCATTAATGTCCTGAACACGGATATCAGCGGCTTTCGGTGCAACATCGGAACCTGTATATTCAAAAGAATTATTGATATAGCTTAATTTAAAGTCTCCAGCTGTTGCTGTCTTCTGTCCGATTGTGTACTCTGTTGTAACAGTTCCAGTATATAATTTTGAATTAGTTACTGTAACAGTTACTGTGACTTTAGAACCTTTGTTAACCAAGTCTGGAGTTCCTGTATAGTCAACACTGTATTTTCCAGTAGTTTCAAAGTCTGCCGGCATTTTTACATTTACATCAGCTTTTACTTCTTTTCCGGTATATTCTGTTTTAGCACCTGTTTTAAGTGTAACAGTTGCTCCGGCATCTTTGATGTTTTTGGCAACTACAGCAACTGCAGAAGAAGTATATGTCCAGTCTCCATTGTTATCCCACATAAATAATGTATAAGAATTTCCTACACAATCTTTAGCTGATGGCAGAGCAATTGTAAATTTTCCATTTGCGTCTACTTTAACGGCGTTTCCAGCATCTGTTGCTAAACCTGTAGCTATATTTTTCCATGTATATTTCAGACTTGTTACAGATGTATTTTCTACACCAGTCTGTTTAATATTACCTGTTACACTATCTGAATTTCCCCATGCAACAGAGGTTGGAAGTTCTTTGTCTAATTTTACAGTCCAAACATCACCTGTAGACTGTGCCTCTGGAGCATCTGCTGTATTGCCTTCAACAACCGGAGCATCTGCTTCAGATGTAAATGCTGCATCTGTTCCGTCACTAAATTCAGCAGCCCATACCGGCACGTTAGAGGTTGCCAGCATTGCAACGACGAGAGACATACTTAAGGTTTTCTTAGCCATGCCTTTCTTCGTATTCTTAATCTTTGTCATGATTATAGTTCCCCTTTCCTTAATATAACTATTTCTTTTTGGGTAAAGATTCCTAGACATAATCTGTCTGTTATGGTTAATAATAGTGCTTTCACCACTTTTTGTCAAGGGTAATGCTCAAGAATTTTACGATTTTTTTAAATTTCATACACTTCAAAAGCATTTATTTTCCTTGATTTTTCGGGTTTAAAATCTATAACTTGTTACAAATGTAGTGAGTTTTTCCTGTTTATCACAAGATGATGTAGTATTCTCTTTTTTACCGATTCTAACAGTTAGTCCTGATCTGTTCTGGAAGCTGGCTTACAATCTTTCGGAAATTTCCCGAGGTCAGATATGTATCTTTGAGCTTTTTCTTGCTATATTCATATATTGTATTTCTTGTTTGTTCTATCAAATAAGCAGTGTAAAATTCTTCCCAACTGAAATATTGTCTGCTGTCTGCCAGTTCATAAGTCTTTTCTGTTACTTCAGAAGTTTTATCTATAATATTTGCTCTTAACAACAAATACTCAAATGATTCCGGTGCGTATAATACGATTTTATTTCTGGTATCTCTTATATATTGCATTACATGCTGCATTTCCGGACCGAATGCGGCTCCGTCTACAATTGCAAGGATTTCTTTTCCCTGACTCTTCTGCAGATACGAAAGTATGTTGCTTTTTCCTTCTGCTGAGCAACATGTTTCTCCGAATAATTTGTGATAGAATTCGTATCCTGAATTAGAGTCTTCTGTTATTACCAGATCTGGTTGGATATCCTCTTTTGCCTGCAAATTATATAACTGATAAGTTTCATTATATATTCTTTTGGCGTTTTGATATTTCTGACTGTCTCGCTCTTGTCTCATGCCGTAAATTTCTTCGATACTATATGGTAAATGTTCCAGGCTGTCCCTTGTGACCAAAACGAAGTAATTGTCGTTGCCTTTTACCATTCTGGTAAATTCTTTACTGCGTAAAAATGGTGCTCCTTCATCAATAAATATAATGCATTGCTGCAGTGTGGCAAGTCTTTCTTTCCATGAAGCGTTTTCTATTACTACACATCGTTTTTCACATATTTTGGTAATTCCTGATGATATGCCATTGTTCTCATAATCAGAAATCATTCGAAGGAGTTCTGTTTTTCCTGTTGCAGAATCTCCCTGAATGACAGTGATATTTCTCTTTACTGTAAGATGATAATGAACTCGTTTGTTGTATATTTCAATATCATACTTTCCTGTCATGTTTTATCATCCTCTCAATAATCGGTTTACAATGATTTCGTCATCCAGTTCAAGCATGGAGTGAACCGTTTTTCCTGTGTTTACAATATAGATATCAAATGGCTGTTTTCCAAAGTCCATGATATAGCCCAGGCGAATTGTGATGTCTTTTTGTTCTGCCAGTTTTAGAATCCATTGTGCACAGTTGTTTCCGCAGGCAGATGCGTTAAATATATGATCTGGATCATTTTGCATCAATATCAGAGTTTTTACTCCTCCTGAAAGGCGTTCCGGTGGAATCGGGCCGAGAAATGGACTGTCGATCATGCATGGACCTTTTACCTCTGATCCGTCTATATCTTTGATCATTTTTCTGGAAGTTTCTGATGTAATCCACTCATCTTCATATGTGTTATTGAAGAACACATCAGGATTAAAAATATAATTGTCTCCCGGATTGTCCCCAAAAAATATTTTCAGCATCTTGTATTCCTCCATTCTGTCAAAACTGATTATCTTTTCTTATTTTATCAAAAATATCTTCCTGTTTCCAGCATCACAAAAACAGCAGAGAACTTTTTTATCATTCTCTGCTGTTTCTCTACCATCTGCTTTAAGGTGTTAAAGCAAACATATTATTTCTTTCTGACAATAACCTTATCCAGATGCCAGATGTCATCTACATATTCCTGGATAGTTCTGTCGGATGTGAATTTACCGCTGCATGCTGTGTTGAGGAGCGCTTTCTTAGCCCAGCCTTTTTCGTCTCTGTATGCTGCTTCTACGCGTTTCTGTGCATCTGCATAGGAACGGAAGTCTGCGAGGATGAAGTAGCGGTCTGCTCTGTCTGTGTTCTTTGTGTTGAGAAGTGAATCGTACAGGTCACGGAAGAGTTCTGTATCATTGGAGAAGGTTCCGTTGATGAGCTGCATCAGTACCTGACGGATTTCTTCGTCTGTGTTGTAGATTACGTTTGGATCGTATCCGCCGTTGTTTTCGTAGTTGATTACTTCGTCGGAGCTTAAACCGAAGATGAATGCGTTTTCTGCGCCAACTTCTTCTACGATCTCTACGTTAGCACCGTCCATTGTTCCAAGTGTAGGAGCACCGTTGAGCATGAACTTCATGTTACCTGTACCGGATGCTTCTTTACTTGCTGTGGAGATCTGCTCGGAAACGTCTGCTGCTGCGAAGATCCACTCAGCGTTGGATACTCTGTAGTTTTCGATGAATACAACTTTGATCTTGCCGTTGATGGAAGCGTCGTTGTTTACTACATCTGCTACGGAGTTGATGAGTTTGATGATCTTCTTGGCTGTTGCGTAACCTGCGGATGC
>ERZ827496.4315-NODE-4315-length-11192-cov-4.140882_pt1 | contig 11192 bp, 10 predicted proteins | sample MGYA00519769_ERZ827496 | MGnify/ENA primary metagenome ERZ827496 (study PRJEB31778, sample SAMEA3449327) | human gut metagenome | biome: human gut; feature: human-associated habitat; material: faeces | place: United Kingdom | collected 2010/2012 ...
TCGTCAATCCTATTTCGGGAACACAAAGTAAAGAATTGATTCTTAACTTGCTGGATGAAAAAATTGATAAGGCGAGATACACTTGGGAAGTAGTGTATACGGAAAGAGCCGGTCATGCAGTAGAGATAGCTGCCAAAGCTGCGGAAGAGAAAGCTGACGTCGTTGTGGCTATCGGGGGGGACGGAACAATTAATGAAATAGCTCGTTCGCTGGTACATACTGATACCGCATTGGGAATTATTCCCTGCGGATCGGGGAATGGACTGGCGCGGCATCTGCACATACCTATGGAACCTAAGAAGGCACTGGAAGTGCTCAATGAGGGATGCTTGGATACCATAGATTATGGTAAGATTAATGGTACGGACTTTTTCTGTACCTGTGGAGTAGGGTTTGATGCATTTGTCAGTTTGAAATTTGCTCATGCCGGAAAGCGCGGACTATTGACTTATCTCGAAAAGACGTTGCAGGAAAGTCTTAAATATCAGCCCGAAACATATGAACTGGAAACGGAAAACGGAGTCAGCAAGTATAAAGCTTTCCTTATTGCCTGCGGAAATGCGTCACAATATGGAAACAATGCATATATAGCTCCACAAGCCACATTGACGGATGGTTTGCTGGATGTGACCATCCTCGAGCCTTTTACCGTTTTGGATGTACCCTCTCTTGCTTTCCAGTTATTTAATAAAACTATTGATCAGAACAGCCGGATCAAGACATTCCGTTGTAAGAAGTTGTGTATTCGACGGGCTGTGCCGGGAGTCGTGCATTTTGACGGTGACCCGATGGAGACGGAGGCGGATGTAAATATCGAACTTATTAAAAGCGGATTGCGCGTAGTTGTGCCGAAGACAGAAGAAAAAGATGCGGCCAACGTTCTTCAAAGAGCACAGGAATATGTGAACGGAATAAAACTGATTAATGAGGCGATTGTGGACAATATAACAGATAAAAACAAGAAAATATTGAAAAAGTTGACAAAGAAAGTCTGAAATAAATGCCGATTTCTGATTTATTGTGTACTTTTGCAAGCTACTTAACGAAAAATATCATAAATATTAGAAAATATGTTCAGAACGCACACATGTGGAGAACTGAGAATCTCCGATGTTAATAAACAAATCACGCTGTCTGGATGGGTACAGCGCAGCCGTAAAATGGGAGGTATGACTTTCATTGATCTTCGCGACCGTTACGGTATTACCCAGTTGGTTTTTAATGAAGAAATTAATGCTGAACTTTGCGACCGTGCCAATAAACTGGGTCGTGAATTCGTGATTCAGATCACAGGAACAGTGAATGAACGTTTCAGCAAGAACGCAAACATCCCTACCGGAGATATTGAAATTATCGTTTCCGAACTGAACGTTCTGAACACTGCCATGACTCCTCCGTTTACGATCGAGGATAATACAGACGGTGGTGATGATATCCGTATGAAATACCGTTATCTGGATTTGCGTCGTAATGCCGTACGCTCTAATTTGGAATTACGTCATAAGATGACAATCGAAGTACGCAAGTATCTTGATAGCTTGGGCTTTATAGAGGTAGAAACTCCTGTACTGATCGGTTCTACTCCGGAAGGTGCACGTGACTTCGTGGTACCTTCACGCATGAATCTGGGACAATTCTATGCACTTCCGCAATCTCCGCAGACACTGAAACAGTTACTGATGGTTTCCGGTTTCGACCGTTATTTCCAGATTGCAAAATGTTTCCGTGACGAAGACTTGCGTGCCGACCGTCAACCGGAATTTACACAGATTGACTGTGAAATGAGTTTCGTAGAACAGGAAGACATCATTTCTACTTTCGAAGGAATGGCCAAACATCTGTTCAAGACTCTTCGGGGTGTTGAACTGACCGAACCATTCCAGCGTATGCCTTGGGCTGATGCCATGAAATATTATGGCAGCGACAAACCGGATTTGCGTTTCGGCATGAAGTTCGTGGAACTGATGGATATCATGAAAGGTCATGGTTTCTCTGTATTCGATAATGCCGCATACGTTGGCGGTATCTGTGCGGAAGGGGCTGCAACTTATACCCGTAAACAACTCGATGCCTTGACTGAATTCGTCAAGAAACCGCAGATTGGTGCGAAAGGTATGGTGTATGCTCGTGTAGAAGCAGACGGTACGGTGAAATCAAGTGTAGACAAATTCTATACACAGGAAGTGCTGCAACAGATGAAGGAAGCATTTGGCGCTAAACCGGGTGATTTGATTCTGATTCTTTCCGGCGACGACGTGATGAAAACACGTAAGCAACTTTGTGAACTCCGTTTGGAAATGGGTTCCCAATTGGGATTGCGTGATAAGAATAAGTTTGTTTGCCTTTGGGTGATTGACTTCCCGATGTTCGAATGGAGTGAGGAAGAAGGCCGTCTGATGGCTATGCATCATCCGTTTACGCATCCGAAAGAAGAAGATATTCCATTGCTGGATACTGACCCGGCTGCTGTGCGTGCCGATGCTTATGATATGGTTGTCAACGGCGTGGAAGTCGGTGGAGGATCTATCCGTATTCACGATGCCCAGTTGCAAGCCAGAATGTTCGAAATCCTTGGTTTCACACCGGAGAAGGCACAGGCTCAGTTTGGCTTCCTGATGAATGCCTTCAAGTATGGTGCACCTCCTCACGGTGGTTTGGCATACGGTCTTGACCGTTGGGTGTCTCTTTTCGCCGGTCTGGATTCTATCCGTGACTGTATCGCATTCCCCAAAAATAACTCAGGGCGCGATGTAATGTTGGATGCACCGTCTGAAATTGATCAGACTCAACTTGACGAACTCAACCTGATCGTTGATATCAAAGAAAATAAGTAAACGATGAACAAATATCGTTCTCTTTATAATACCACCCTGTCACTCATAATTAATTTATTATTAGTGATGGGGTGCTTTATTCTCTGTCGTGTCATCTTTCTGATAGAAAATTTGAAGGCTTTTTCCGATCTTTCAGCCGGACGAATCTGGAGAATGTTCGAGGGAGGATTCCTTTTTGATACTTCTGCCATTCTTTATACGAATCTTCTGTATATTTTCCTAATGCTGATTCCGCTTCATTATAAGGAAAATGTAATATATCAGAAGATTACAAAGGGGATTTTTGTGACAACCAATCTGATTGTCATTATTATGAACCTGATGGATACGGTTTATTTCCAATATACCCATCGAAGAACGACTGCGTCCGTATTCAGCGAATTTAAGAATGAAGGGAATCTGGGAGGTATTATAGGGACAGAATTATTGAATCACTGGTATCTGACGTTGTTTGCCATTGCTTTTGGTTATGCTTTATTTAAGTTGTATCGTAAGCCGAAGCCGGTAAAGGTAGAGCGTATGCCAGTTTATTATACGGTTCATTTGCTTACTTTGGGGCTTGGAGTGTACTTGTGTATCGGCGGAATGCGTGGCGGATTTACCGGCATGGTGCGTCCAATCACAATCAGCAACGCCAATAAGTATGTAGACCGGCCGATGGAGACGGGGATCGTACTGAATACCCCTTTTTCTATCTTCCGCACGTTTGGAAAGACCTCATTTGCCATACCTCAGTATTTCGATAAAGAGAAGATGGAAGCTTTGTACACGCCGGTGCATATGCCTGCGGATAGTGTGCAATTCAGGCCGTTGAATGTGGTTGTTTTTATTCTGGAGAGCTTTAGCAAAGAGAATAGCGGCTTTCTGAATGAAGAATTGGACAATGGAACCTATAAGGGATATATGCCTTTCCTTGATTCGTTGATGGCTGAAGGTCTGACTTTTAAATATTCATTCTCTAATGGTATGAAGAGTATCGACGGAATGCCTTCCGTATTGTCGGGTATCCCGATGTTTATAGAACCGTTCTTTCTGACACCATCTTCTTTGAACACGGTATCCAGTATAGGCGGGGAGTTGGGCAAAAAAGGATATTACACCGCTTTCTTCCACGGGGCGGACAATGGCTCTATGGGATTTGAAGCTTTTGCACGTACGGCAGGGTACACCAATTACTTTGGTCGTACGGAATATAATGAGGCTAATCCGGGTAACAAGGATTTTGATGGGCATTGGGGAATTTGGGATGAGAAATTCTTCCAGTTCTTTGGCAATACTTTATCCGGTTTTCAGCAGCCTTTTGCAGCTGCGTTGTTCAGCCTTTCTTCCCACCATCCGTTTGCAGTTCCAGCAGAATACGAAGGCGTTTTTCCGAAAGGGAATAAAGCTATTCGTCAGTGCATCGGATACACGGATCATGCTTTGAAGTTGTTCTTTGAAAAGGTTTCGAAAGAACCGTGGTATAAAAATACGCTGTTCGTATTTACAGCAGATCATACCAACTCGCCGGAACGTCCGGAGTATGAGACGGAAAGCGGGTTGTTCTCTGTTCCTGTAGTGTTTTATCAGCCGGGAAGTAATTTGAAAGGTTTCCGTAAAGATGTGATAGCACAACAAATTGATATTATGCCTACTGTATTGGGGTATTTAGGGTATGACAAACCATTTGTTTCCTTTGGGTGTGATTTATTGAATACGCCTGCTGAGGATACGTATGCCGTAAATTATATCAATGGAATATATCAATTCTTTAAAGGTGACTATTTATTGCAGTTTGATGGCCGGAACGCTGTAGCCATGTATGCGTTTAAAACGGATAAGTTGCTGGAACATAATCTTCTGGGTCAGATTGATGTGCAACAGTCGATGGAAGATGAACTGAAAGCAATCATTCAGCAGTACATGATACGAATGAATAACGACGAACTTGTTGTGAAATGAAAGAATCAGTGCGCATATTTCGCTTTATAGTAATCGGAACGATGAATGCTTTGATCATGGCCCTTGTTGTGTGGCTGATGATGAGAGAAATGTCATTCGAAGGTGACTATATGGTGGCTAATGTAACTGCGTATATTATAGCCCAGATTCATAACTTTATCTGGTGCAAGTATTGGATATTCCCCGTAGAAAAAAGAAAGAACAATGTCTGGAAACAGATACTATTCTTCTGTTCTGCTTTCGGGGTTGCTTACACTGCGCAGTTTTTATTCCTTATTTTGTTGGTAGAAGGTCTGGATGTCAATGAATATCTGGCCCAGTTCCTTGGATTGTTTATTTACGGAGCTGCCAACTTTATTGCTAATAAGAAGATTACTTTCCAATAAAAAAAGGATATAATACGGAGGTCCACAAGAGAAAAGCCTGAATAGCAACTCTTGTGGACCTTTTGTATTATTTCTATCGGTGATCAATTGTGATTCGCTCGCTAATCCAAAAAACGTTTGGTGAGTCCGTCATATTCATCAATTCGACGGTCACGGAGAAAGGGCCACCAGCGGCGGACGTTCTCCGAACGTTCCATGTCTATTTCAACTACCATGTTTTCAGGATGATCGTTGCTTGCCTGTGCCAAAAACTCTCCTTGCGGTCCGGCTACGAAACTATTTCCCCAAAACTGTATGCCGTTCGTTTGACCGGAAGGGTCGGGCTCGTGCCCTACACGGTTGACAGAGATAACCGGAAGACCGTTTGCCACTGCATGAGCACGTTGGGAGATTATCCACGCATTGAGCTGGCGGGCTTTTTCGTCGTCCGTATCGCTGCTTTCCCAACCGATGGCGGTAGGATAAATTAGAAGTTCAGCCCCTTTCAGAGCCATCAGACGGGCAGCTTCCGGGTACCATTGATCCCAGCATACCAGTACTCCCAGTTTGCCTAAGGATGTCTGAATCGGTTCGAAACCGATATCTCCGGGGGTGAAATAAAACTTTTCGTAATAGGCAGGATCATCAGGAATGTGCATTTTCCGATATTTTCCGGCAATACTTCCGTCGCGGTCGAAAACGACAGCTGTGTTATGATATAGGCCCGGTGCGCGTTTTTCAAAGAGTGAAGCAACAAGCACTACCTTATTAGCCGCTGCCAGTTCGGAGTAGAAACCTGTAGATGGTCCTGGGATAGGCTCGGCAAGGTCAAACAGATTCGTATTTTCTGTCTGGCAGAAATAAAGTGAATTGTGCAACTCCTGCAGCACGATCAGTTGTGCTCCGTGAGCAGCACAGGCTTCAATGCTTTTAGCGAGGTTCATCAGGTTGACCCGAATATCTGCGGTATTGGATTGTTGGATTAATCCTACTTTTATCTTTCTCATGATGAATAATTATTTAATATGCTACTGAAATGTCCGTTATTGGATAACACCTGACGGATACTGCATGGTGACGCAATGCAGAGAACCGTGTTGCTTGATTAATGCCCGGCAATCAATACCGATGACCTGATGTTTAGGAAATGCTTGTTGCAATACTTCTCCCGCTTTCCGGTCATTATCCGGCTGTTGATAGGTGGGGTAAAGAATTGCATCATTCATAATCAGAAAATTGGCATAGGTAGCAGGCAGTCGTTCACCGTCTTCTTCTACCTTGTCTGCCATTGGCAAAGCCAGCAGGCGATAGGGCTCTCCTGCCAATGTGCGGAATGTTTTTAATTGTTCCTCCATGGCATGCAGTGCTTCATAATGTTCGTCTTCGGTATTGTCGCATTTCACGTAGGCAATGGTGTCGGTGGAACAGAAGCGTGCCAAGGTGTCGATATGACTGTCGGTATCATCGCCGGCCAGATAACCGTGATCCAGCCAGAGGACTTTCTGCAGGTGGAAAGTTGATTTGAGATATTCTTCTATTTCTACTTGATTCAGTTTCCCGTTCCGGTGGGGGGAGAGCAGGCATTCGGTGGTGGTAAGCAGTGTCCCCATACCGTCGCTTTCGATGGAGCCTCCTTCGAGAACGAAGTCAAGACAGTCTATATACTGGCCTTTCAGCGCTCCGGCTTTTACAGCCTGTCCGGTAATCAGATTATCCAGTTCGGAGGCGAACTTCAATCCCCAGCCGTTGAATGTGAAGTCGAGCAGGGAAGGGTTGCCGGTATCTATCATGGTGATAGCTCCGTGGTCGCGTGCCCATGTATCGTTTGTCTCACATCTCAGAAAGCGGACATTGTCCATGTTTACGGTAGCCACTATCTGTTTTTTTACTTCTTCGGGCTCGGGAGTCACGATTAATAATAACTCACGTTTGGCTATTTCTCTGGCTATATTGACAAAACATTCTTGTACTTCTTTCAGCATATATGCCCAATCTGTACCGGCATGCGGCCATGTCAACTGTATGCCGCTTTGCAGATCCCATTCGGCAGGCAGGTGAGGAGCTCTCATTTCTACCTGTACAGTCATATTCTTTCCAAAGTTCAATTGCAAATCTTTTTCCGAGCCACTGGGGCTGGGAAGTCCAACCATGATTCCCATCAGATTATATTATATTTAGTTATAAAATCAGTTTATAAAATGAGCAGGTACCAGTCTTTTGACACATACCTTATGCTTTGGTTTCCTGTTTCGGCTTCCGGTCAAAGAATGGATTCTTTGAAGAGGCGCTCACCGGAATAGCCATAACCATTTTGCAGTTTTTCAGCCAATTGAGGCGTTGTGCTGCCAATCCGGCAGAGAACATGACACGGGTATCTACACGCATATCGGCTGCTGTGGCACAAGCGGAGCCGATGGCGATGCCAACGTCAATACTGTTCAATGCACAGGGGACGTCTTCCGTGCGTCCGGCACATGTCGCAAATCCGCAATGTCCGCAATTCAAACCTTGTGCCTGTTCGCGTGTTCCTATCAATACAACACATTCGGCACTCAAGATGTTGTCGGCATCCCGAAGGAAAAACTTCATTCCGTGTTCTTCTACCATAGCTATCATTTTGTCCGACAACAGTTTAATATCTTCATCGGTAATCAAGGCCACTTCAATGATATCAATCCCTTTTCCTTTCGGAGCAGTGCGTGCGGCGGTCATCATTTGGCGTGCTACCTGTAATATATGCTCATGACGGGCATCTCTTTCGTTCAGTATCATAACTTTTCTCGAATTAATTAGTGAGGCAAAGATAACGTTTTTCAAGAAAATACTACCTTTGCCGGAAAGAAAGAATTGAAAACGCCATGCTACATATCAACAATGCTTGTATCGCTTTTGGGACAGAAGTACTTTTTTCCGGATTAAATCTGAATCTGGAGAGGGGGAAAACCGCCTGTATTGTAGGGCAGTCCGGCTGTGGAAAGACCTCATTGCTAAATGCGGTGATGGGCTTTGTGCCGTTAAAGGAGGGGACCATAAAAGTAGGAGATACCTTGTTGGATAAATCAACTATAGATATAATCCGGCGGCAAATTGCATGGATTCCACAAGAACTGGCCTTGCCTTTTGAATGGGTAAAGGAAATGGTGGCTCTTCCGTTTGATCTGAAAGTAAATCGTTCCGTTCCTTTTTCGGAAGAAAGGCTCTATGAATATTTTGATGATCTGGGGCTGGAACATGATTTGTATACTAAAAGGGTGAATGAAGTCTCAGGCGGACAACGTCAGCGTATCATGCTGGCAGTGGCTGCGATGCTCAACAAACCTTTGATCATTATTGATGAACCGACATCAGCGTTGGATGCCGGGTCAACAGACAAAGTGCTGGCTTTCTTCAGGCGGCAGGCAGAGAAAGGGGCGGCTGTGTTAGCTGTATCACATGATAAAGACTTTGCTTCGGGCTGTCATTATTTAATAGAACTATAAACGATATTTAATACTAGCATAAAGGGAATTTATTTTGGGAACCATCGATATTTCATATTATAATTTATTTATTGGCTTGCTATTGCTTGCCATTCCGTTCTTTTATCTTTGGAAGTTCAAGACGGGTTTGCTGAAACCTGCCGTGATAGGTACGCTTCGAATGATTATCCAGCTATTTTTTATCGGTATATATCTGAAGTATCTTTTCTTGTGGAATAATCCCTGGATTAATTTCCTTTGGGTGATTATCATGATATTTGTTGCCGGACAAACAGCGTTGGTACGTACTCAACTGAAACGGAGCATCTTGCTGATACCGATTTCTATAGGTTTTTTGTGCAGTGTAGTAGTGGTTGGATTGTACTTTATCGGTGTTGTCCTCCAGTTAGATAACATTTTCAGTGCTCAGTATTTTATTCCAATATTCGGTATTTTAATGGGGAATATGCTTTCAAGTAATGTGATTGCATTGAATACTTATTATAGCGGACTGAAGCGGGAACAACAATTATACCGTTATTTATTAGGAAATGGAGCTACACGCCAGGAAGCTCAGGCACCATTTATAAAACAGGCCATCATCAAGTCATTCAGTCCTTTGATTGCGAATATTGCAGTGATGGGATTGGTGGCTCTGCCGGGTACGATGATCGGACAAATTTTGGGAGGAAGCAGTCCGAATGTGGCAATCAAATATCAGATGATGATTATGGTTATTACCTTCACGGCTTCCATGCTGTCACTGATGATTACTATTTCACTGGCTTCCCGAAGATCATTTGATGCATACGGGAAGTTATTGGAAGTAACGAAAGAAACGAAGAAATGACTGTTACCGACCGGATATTCCAAAATGTGGCGGAACTGTCTGTTCCGAATTTTTTCATTACTGTAGAGTTCTCGGTAATGGGAAATGAAATGCCGGAACATATCGAATCTTTCGTTTTGGAAAAATATCAAGCTATTCTTCATGGCGCAAACGGACGCAAATTTGTCTATACAGAAGGAGGGTGGCGTCTTTTTTTCACTTTCTTTCCTACAGACAAAGTGGTAGATGAACGGTATGCACTAAAGAATAAGGTGCAGATGAAGTTTCACAAATAAATATTTCTTCCATTCAGGAAAGAGATCCGGTGAGTTATTGCATAGCTTGCAGTTTCTCCCTCATACAGCGAAGCTGAACGAATTGTTCTCCTGTTTGTATATACCCGCCTTCCAACATTCGTTTTGAAATTTGGAATTTATCAAGATGATGGAGTATGTACTTTTCCACACCTGATGATTGCTTTTTGGTGAAAGACAGGAAGTCAACCTTTCCATTTTCGTGAATAAATACTTTCGCTTTAATCGTACGGAGCCCCGAATCTTTGCAATGTTTGGCTTCTGCTTTATCTATCCAAAAGATAGCTGTAGCTTTTACAGTATCTACCATACAAGTTTCTGTATTATCAACGCTCATGTTTTCATCGATTGACTCATCGGAATTCTGATTCTGTTTCATTTGGCAGGAAACAGCCAGAATAATTACTAAACAGCAGGATAGAATTGTTTTCATCGTGTTCTAATTTTAAGGATATACGACAAATTTACTAAAAAAACGATAAGATGGGAGCTTATTCCTATTTTATTTGCTATATTTGCAACCAAATTTTCTCTAAATAATGAAAATTAAGGAAATAGTAAGCGCCCTTGAACGATTCGCGCCTCTGCCATTGCAAGACGGATTTGATAATGCCGGCCTGCAAATCGGATTGACAGATGCGGAAGCAACAGGGGCTTTGTTGTGTCTTGACGTTACTGAAGCTATCTTAGATGAAGCTATCGCGTTGGGGTATAACCTCGTCATATCGCATCATCCTTTGATATTTAAAGGTTATAAATCCATTACTGGCAAAGATTATGTGGAACGCTGTATGCTGAAAGCAATAAAAAATGATATTGTGATCTATTCAGCACACACTAATCTTGATAATGCACAGGGAGGGGTAAATTATAAGATAGCCGAAAAAATCGGATTGAAACATCTGAAAGTGCTTGAACCAAAAGAAAATAGCCTGATGAAGCTGGTGACTTTTGTCCCCATTGCTCAGGCGGATATTGTAAGGAACGCACTTTTTGCTGCCGGTTGCGGTAATATTGGTAACTATGATTCATGTAGTTACAATCTGGAAGGGGAAGGGACATTCCGTGCCAAAGAAGGAACACATCCTTTCTGTGGAGTGATTGGAGAACTCCACCGGGAAGGAGAGGTGAGAATTGAAACAATTCTTCCTGCATTCAAAAAGTCGGAAGTAGTCAGGGCACTATTGTCTGTTCATCCTTATGAGGAACCTGCGTTTGATTTCTATCCGCTACAAAATGAGTGGGCACAGGCAGGATCGGGAATCGTTGGCGAACTGGAAGAGCCGGAAACGGAGATGGAATTCTTGAAACGTATAAAGAAAACGTTTGAAGTAGAGTGTCTGCGTCATAACAAACTGACAGGGAGAGAAATACAGACAGTGGCATTGTGCGGAGGTGCCGGAGCATTTTTGCTTCCACAGGCAATCCGGTCGGGAGCGGATGTTTTTATT
>ERZ827496.4317-NODE-4317-length-11180-cov-7.012764_pt1 | contig 11180 bp, 9 predicted proteins | sample MGYA00519769_ERZ827496 | MGnify/ENA primary metagenome ERZ827496 (study PRJEB31778, sample SAMEA3449327) | human gut metagenome | biome: human gut; feature: human-associated habitat; material: faeces | place: United Kingdom | collected 2010/2012 ...
ATGTACACTAGAGAAGAGGCCAGATGCCTCTTCTCTAGTCGTGTTTTGAAGGAGTCTTTCATGTTAGATTATTTATTGCAGATTATCCCAACCATCGCTGATGGTTTAAAGGTAACCGTATCGCTATTCTGTATTGTATGGATTTTATCTATTCCTGGTGGCATTTTAATGGCTATGTTACGCCTATCTAAATTGCCTTTAGTAGATAAGCTTGTCGATGCGTTCGTATATTTAATGCGGGGCACACCGTTGATGCTACAAATTTTATTCGTCTATTATGCATTACCAATCATCACAGACGGTGCCATTCAAATGGATGATGCCACGGCAGCAGTTCTTACCTTCGTATTAAACTACGCAGCTTATTTATGTGAGATTTTCCGTGGGGGCATTCAATCTATCTCTCGAGGTCAGTACGAAGGGGCGAAGGTGCTTGGTTTTACCTATGCACAAACTATGCGTAAGATCATTTTGCCACAAGCAACCAAACTCATGCTTCCAAACTTTGTTAACCAATTCGTCATTGCCCTGAAAGATACGACTATCGTTTCTGCGATCGGATTGGTAGAACTCTTCCAAACTGGTAAGATCATCATTGCTCGAAACTACCAAAGTTTCAAGATGTATGCGATCCTTGCCGTCTTCTACCTCGTGATTATCACCTTGCTAACACGATTTGCAAAAAAATTAGAAAAGAAGGTTAACTAATGGCTAAATTAAAAATTGATGTCCATGACCTCCACAAATACTATGGTGAAAATGAGGTCTTAAAAGGAATCTCAACAAAATTCTACGAAGGGGATGTGGTCTGCATTATTGGACCGTCCGGTTCTGGTAAATCGACCTTCCTTCGTAGTCTCAATCTCCTCGAAGAAGTGACAAAAGGTCAAATTACAGTAAATGGATATGATCTAACCGATCCGAAAACCAATGTTGATTTGGTCCGTGAAAATATCGGGATGGTTTTCCAACACTTCAACCTCTTCCCTCACATGAGCGTCCTAGAAAACATTATGTTTGCGCCAGTAGAGCACAAACTGATGACTCGAGAAGAAGCTCAAAAAGTCGGGATGGAATTGTTGGAAAAAGTTGGACTCGCAGATAAAGCCGATGCCAATCCAAACAGCCTTTCCGGTGGTCAAAAACAACGTGTGGCTATCGCACGTGGACTTGCCATGAATCCAGATATTATGCTCTTTGACGAACCTACTTCTGCCCTTGACCCTGAGATGGTTGGAGATGTATTGAACGTTATGAAAGAGTTGGCAGAGCAAGGGATGACCATGATCATCGTTACTCATGAAATGGGATTTGCCCGCCAAGTAGCCAACCGCGTCATCTTCACAGCAGACGGTGAATTCCTCGAAGATGGCAAACCAGACCAAATCTTCGACAACCCCCAACACCCACGTTTGAAAGAATTCTTGGATAAGGTTTTAAACGTTTAAAAAGATAAAAACGAGTGGTTCCTGAAGCATCTAGCAATTTTGCTAGATGTTTTTTTAGACGAAAAAAGAGGCTGGGACAAAAGTCCTAGCCTCTCAATTATTTTTAGATTGTCGAGCAAGACGCAGTGGTTGAGTGGGCTCTACTACGCTGATTTCATCAGCTTTTACAGCCCTACTCAACTGTGCGGAGGTGGGACGACGAAATCGAATTCTAACGAATTACCGATTTCTGTCCCACTCTCTTTTCATTTTAACTAATCTGTTGCTGAGCTGTCTGCATCTTGTAGTAAACACCTTGCGCTTGCATTAGCTCTTCATGAGTACCATGCTCAACAATATCGCCATCCACCATGACAAGGATCATATCGGCATTTTGAATGGTAGACAAGCGGTGAGCAATGATAAAGCTGGTCCGTCCTTTCATTAGTTGATTAAAGGCATCTTGAATCAAGACCTCCGTCCGAGTATCGATGGAGGATGTCGCCTCATCCAAGATCAAAATCTTAGGAACTGAAAGGAAAACCCGCGCAATCGTTAAGAGTTGGCGTTGACCTTGGGACAAAGACTCTCCAGCATCTGAAAGATAGGTATCGTACCCTTGTGGCAACTGCCGAATGAAGAAATCTGCATTGGCCGCTTTGGCTGCTTCTATGACTTCTTCTCTAGTTGCATGTGGACGAGAAAAGGCAATATTTTCATGAATGGTCCCAACCTTGAGCCAGGTTTCTTGCAGAACCATACCAAACTGTTGGCGGTAAGAAGCACGAGTATAGTCCGTAATTGGTACCCCATCAATCGTGATCTCTCCAGAATTAACAGGGTAGAAACGCATGAGCAGATTAATCAAGGTCGACTTTCCAGCTCCTGTAGGCCCTACAATGGCCACTTTACTGGCAGCTGGAACATGAATGGTTAAATCTTTGATCAAGGTCCGCCCCAAATCATAGCCAAATGAGACATGCTCAAAACCAATCGCACCTTTGACATCCTGACTTTCCAGAATCTGATGGCCTGTCTCTTCGACCTCAGCTTGATCCAAGACGCTGTACAAACGCTCTGCACAGGCAAGGGCACTTTGGAGTTCTGACAAGACAGAAGAGATATCATTAAAAGGCTTGGTGTATTGGTTGACATAATTGAGGAAGGTCACCAATTGACCAACAGTAAAGTGAGATCCCGAAATAATGCGTACAGCACCAAATCCAGCCACTACCGCATAAATCAAGGCATTCACAAAGCGAGTGGCAGGGTTGACAGTTGAGGAATAAAAGACAGCGGATTGGGAATAATTGGCATAGCTTTCATTCGTCCCCTTAAAAGCCGTACGGAATTGATCCTGAGCATTAAAGGACTGGATCAAACTTTCCTGGGTCAAGGACTCTTCGATCAACTGAGTTTGAAGACCACGCGCCTTGGTCTGCTTTTGGAAAAGCGTATAAGAACGCTTAGCAATAAAACGAGCAATCACCAGGGATAAAGGGGTCAAGACCAGAACAGCCACCATCATAAAGAAATCCAGTTCTGCCATGGTCACGATGGTGACAAGAATGGTTAAGAGCCCTACAAAGAACTGGTTAAAAACCATGAGAAGACCGCTATTAAGTTGCTCTACATCGGTCGTGAGGCGACTGACAAAGTCCCCGCTCCCTTGTTTATCTAGATAAGACAAGGGCAATCGATGCACTTTTTCCATCACTTCTGCTCTCAGGCTTTGGCTAAACCGATAGACCAATTGATTGTAGACAAGAGGATTGATCCATTGGATCAGGGTATTGGCCACAATGACCAGAACCATTTGGATCAAAACAGGCCATAAGACTGTCATCCCTTGAGGATTGATGACTAAATCAACCGCATGTCCGATCAGGATCGGTAACCAGACCGTTAAGGCCACTTGAGCGATGGTTCCGAGACTAGCTAGAATCAGGAGCACGGGATGGTGAGCAAAATCTCTAAACAGACGTTTTAAATAACTAGAACGTTTTTGACTCATGCTTCCTCCCTCCTGTGTTGTGAATAATGAATTTCTTGATAAATCTCATTGGTAGACAAGAGGAAATCATGATTTCCCAGTCCTACTTGATGTCCCTTGTTCAAGACCAAAATCTGATCAGCAGACTTGAGACTATTGGTTCGTTGAGATACTAAGATCAAACTCGTATCACTCAATTCTTCTTTTATCGATTTTAAGAGACGTGCTTCCGTCAAATAATCCAAGGCAGAGGTCGAATCATCCAAAATTAAGAAAGGAGCCTTCTTCAAAAGGGCACGCGCAATGGTCAACCGCTGACGTTGGCCTCCTGAGAAATTTCGGCCAAAGGCTTCCACTGGCTCATCGAGTTGTCCTTCTTTTTCACGGACAAAATCAGCCGCCTGAGCTGTTTCTAGGGCCCACCACAAATCATCATCCGATAGACCTTCTTCCATCCCTAGTAAGAGATTCGAGCGGATAGTCCCTCTAAAGAGCTCTGCCTTCTGTGGGACAACAGCCACCCATTCCCGCCACTCCTTGAGAGTTTGAGGAGAGTGACCTTGATGATAGAGGGCTAATTTCCCCTGACTAACGGCATACAAATGACTCAATAACTGAACCAGGGTAGATTTCCCAGATCCTGTACCACCGATAATTCCCAACATCTGTCCATGATCCAGATCAAAGGAAATATTTTCTAGAGCTGGGCTTGAAGCCGTTGGATAAGTGAAAGAAACTTTCTGTGCGCTGATTGCTTCTTGCTCTCTTGCAGTTTCTACTGGCAAAGCTTCCAAGAGGTCTTCTTCCTTCAAATCGAAAATCTCTTGCACACGCTTGGCTGAAATATAGCTGACATTTAAAGACGTGACCAGCATCGCGAGTTTGATCAATTCTGTTAAAATTTGCAATAAATAATTGACCAAAGCGACCAACATCCCTTGGGTTAGAAGACCAGCAGAGATATTCAATTGTCCTTGCCAAATGACACAAACCAAGGTCGTATTGACCACAAGGAAGGTCAAGGGACTCACCAAACTAGACCAGATACCAGCGCGAATTTGCCAGATTTTGTAATCCTGATTGACCTCTCTAAAATCTTCTAATTCACCAAACTGTTGTCCAAAGGCTCGAATCACCCGCATCCCTTGAAATTGCTGACGCGTCACTGTGACCATTCGGTCTGTAATGTTCCGAATCTTAGCAAAAAGAGGATTGACAATCCGTGACATGATCACAATAATCAGGGTTAAAATCGCCACCATCCCCAAGAACCAAAGAGTAAGTTTAGGACTGATGGTGAAGGCCATGATGATAGATCCAAAGACAATGATCGGTGCCCTCAAAAAGAGACGCAAGAATTGGTTGATCCCAACCTGGATTTGATAGGTATCAGAAGTGAGACGGGTTACCAAACTAGAAGTACCGATCCTATCTCGCTTGTCCTTTGGAAGCGATAAGATCTTCTCATACAAATCCTTGGTCATCTCGCGGGTAAATCCGACAGCTGCTTTAGAAGAAAAATACTGAGCCGTAATAGCTACGACAACACCAAAGCTCGCAAATAAAAACAAAACACCAACCGTCATCACCACTGCGCTCGTTTCCTTTTTCGGAATGACCTGATCGACTAAGTGGGCGATGATTAAGGGGACACACAATTCAAAAATAGCTTCTAAGAGTTTAAACACGGGCCCTAGAAAAGTTTCCCATAAATAGCCCTTAAAATACTTCAATAATGATTTCATACGACTCGATTCTTTTTTTATAGATATACATATTTTACCACAAATTCTTAAGATGAAAAAACTCTCCCTGCATAGCAGAGAGAGTTGAATACTGACCAGATGAAGGTCAGAAATCTTATTCCTTCTTTGTTACCTTACTTAAGATCTTTCCCATTTTCCCCAATCCAAACATCAAGAGAGGGAAAGAGAATAGCGTTATAAGGCCTAATACGATAAAGACTGCTACAAATCCACAAGTATCGATCAACCAACCAGTCAGTGGGAAAATCACGATCATAGATAAACTAAACATCATCGAATTGATACTCAGCATCGTTGCTCGCACACTGGTAGGTAGATAAGCTTGTAAATCATTGTAGTAGATGGGTTGGTAAACGGCATAAAGGGCATTGGTCAAGAGATAGACACTCAGATAGGCAAATGGAGTCTTGAATGTTACCAAAAGCAAGACCAAACCTGTCAGTGCAACTAGAATCGGAAAGACTTGATTACTATTCCATTTTTTCCCGATTTGACTGGCCAAATAAACCGCTAGGAGATTGAATCCACTACCAATTAACATGATGAGCGAAACTTGCCAACTAGCTAAGTCACTAATTTTCTGTTGGTAGTAAAAATAAAACATACACATGATGGTCCCTACCAACTGATAGGTGAGCATCCAGTAAAACAAGACTGGTTTTTCCTGCCATTCTTGTTTCACTACCTCCAATATCCGCTTTAAGGTCAAGTGACTTCTTTCATCACTCTTGCTCTCTGGCTCTTTCATCAGAAAGATCAAAAGAATGGAAAGCAAGGAAAGCCCAATAGCAATATAATAGGTCCAAGCCAATGCTCCGTGAATAAAGAAGCCTGCCACGACTGTACCTAACGTTCGGGTGACTTCGGCCACACCAGACAAGAAGCTAGAAATCTGAAGATAACGGTCTTTTTGACCTGCTGCCACAGCTGAATCAAATAAGAAAGCTGTACTGGTCCCCGAGTCAAAATTATAAGACCAAGCATTGACCATCATAGCAATGGCATAGATCCAAAAATTCCCCTGACCAAATAAAATCAAGATCGAGGATCCAATACTGGACAAGCGAGCCAAATAGAGATTAGTCTTGTAGCTAAATCGATCGGCCAACATACCAGATGGAATCTCACATAAAAGGCTCGTCCCATGAAAGATACTCTCTAATAGACCAATTTGAAGTAAAGAAAGACCATTCTGAATAAAAAATAAAATCCAAAAACTGGTGATTCCAAAATAAGATGTAAATTCCAAACCTGCTAGGAGTGAAATATTGCGTTTGTAAGTTCTTTTAAACATTGTTTTTCCTCTTTCAATAGATTATATAAGTGTTTCTAAAAGACTTACTTAGATTTGCCTACATCTTCTCCACCTCCTTCATTTTTTCTTGATTCATTTCTTGACGCAGCTGGGCCAATTGATTAGACAAGGACACCAACAATTCGGTTTGCAACTTTTGAATTTCCAGTAAATCCGTCTGGTCTTGCTGAACCATATGATCAATCTTCGTATGCAGTAAGCGAATTTCTCTTTCCGACTCCATATTGACGTTAAAGTCATTTCGCGCTTGCAGGCGATCATAATCTGCTGCCCTGTTTTGGCTCATCATGATCAAAGGAGCTTGAATCGCCGCAATAGTAGAAAGCGCAAGATTGAGCAAGATGAACGGATAAGGATCAAAATTCAAGCCAAAAGGATGCAGGACATTGATCAGCATCCAAATAGCCATCATCAGGATAAAACTAATGATAAAAGTCCATGAACCACCAAAGCGTGCAACCGAATCCGCCACCCGCTGACCGAAGGTATAGCTGGCTGTCAAGCGGTCTTCAACGTTAAAGGGACGCTCGCTTTCAGGCATGACAGCTGTTACCTGCTGTTTAATGGCTTCGTTTTTATCATTGGCACGATCAATAATCTGACCTAGATAATCCATACAATATTGGCTCAAATTTTTATACGTGATAAAATCATCCATTTGACTTTCAGGATAGGAAGTCTTGAGCATCTGTTGAATACTATGGTCTAGATCTGCGATCAAAGCCCCCTGACCATCCTCGTATTCTTTCCCATCGATGATGTCTATTTTCAGCATTGAGTTTCCTTTCATAGTTTTTAGGAGCAAATATAAAAGTTAAAAACGCCTAATGGCGTTTTTACGTCTATTAAGGTTTGATACGATGCAACATACGTGGGAATGGAATGGCTTCACGGATGTGTTTAGTACCAGCTGCGAAAGTGACCATCCGTTCAATCCCAATACCAAATCCACCGTGTGGAACTGTACCGTATTTACGAAGGTCAAGGTAGAATTCATACTCTGTACGATCCATGCCAAGAGATTCCATCTTCGCAACAAGAGCGTCGTAGTCTTCCTCACGCATTGAACCACCGATGATTTCTCCGTAGCCTTCTGGTGCGAGCAAATCGGCACAAAGCACGCGGTCTGGGTTACCAGGAACTGGCTTCATGTAGAAGGCCTTGATGTCAGCTGGATAGTTGATCACGAAGGTTGGCACACCAAAGTGGTTTGAAATCCATGTTTCATGTGGTGAACCGAAGTCATCTCCATGTTCCAAATGCTCATAATCCGCATCTTCATCGTTTTCATGCTCTTGCAAGAGATCAATCGCTTCATCGTAAGTGATGCGTTTGAATGGTTCAGCAATGTAGCGTTTCAAGAGCTCCGTATCACGCTCCAATGTTTCCAAGGCTTGAGGAGCACGATCCAAAACACCTTGAAGAAGAGCTTTGACATATGCTTCTTGCAAGTCAAGTGATTCATCATGTGTCAAGTAAGAGTACTCAGCGTCCATCATCCAGAACTCAGTCAAGTGACGGCGAGTCTTAGATTTTTCAGCACGGAATACTGGACCAAAGTCAAAGACGCGACCAAGGGCCATTGCACCAGCTTCAAGATAAAGCTGACCTGATTGGCTCAAGTAGGCTGGTGTTCCAAAGTAGTCTGTTTCAAACAGTTCAGTTGAATCTTCCGCCGCATTTCCTGAAAGAATTGGACTATCAAACTTCATGAAACCGTTCTTATCGAAGAACTCATAAGTTGCATAGATAATAGCATTACGGATTTGCATGACAGCGACTTGTTTACGTGAACGCAACCACAAGTGGCGGTTATCCATCAAGAAGTCTGTCCCGTGTTCTTTTGGAGTGATTGGGTAATCTTGAGATTCACCGATGACTTCGATGTCCGTAATATCCAATTCGTAACCAAATTTAGAACGCTCGTCTTCTTTGACAATACCAGTCACAAACACTGATGTTTCTTGGCTCAAGCGTTTGATGGTGTCAAATTTTTCAAGCCCCACTTCTTCGCCGAATTTTTCGATAAAGTTTGGTTTAAAAGCCACACCTTGGAAAAAGGCAGTCCCGTCACGCAATTGCAAGAAAGCAATTTTTCCTTTACCTGATTTGTTGGCCACCCAAGCACCGATGGTCACTTCTTGACCAACATAGTCTTTTACTTCGATGATAGTAATCCGTTTTGTCATCATTCATCTTCCTTTTCTCGTTAAACTTGTCCGAAGACATTATCTTCTTAATTGTATCATAAAAAGGCTTTCAGTGCTAGGTTCTACCTGTGAAAACCAGATTTTTTTTTAAAGAAAAAGATCCTCAGCTCATTACTAAGGATCTTGTAATTTTATTTTTCCATAAAGGCCTTGAGTCGGCGAACAGCTTCTTTAAGGGTATCCAAATCTGTCGCATAAGACAAGCGAATATTTTCAGGGGCACCAAAGCCAGCTCCCGTTACTAAAGCAACCTCTGCTTCTTCTAGAATTGCTGTGGTAAATTCCGTCACATCCGTATAGCCCTTCATCTCCATGGCCTTCTTGACATTTGGGAAGAGATAGAAGGCTCCTTGAGGTTTGATGGCTTCAAAACCAGGTACTTCATTCAATAAAGGATAAATAGTATTCAAACGCTCTTCAAAAGCCTGACGCATGATCTCAATAGAAGATTGATCTCCTGCGAGGGCTTCGATTGCGGCATATTGGGAAACGGTTGTTAAGTTGGATGTTGTTTGGCTAATCACCTTGGCCATAGCTCCAATAATCTCAGGATCTCCTACTGCAAAACCAACCCGCCAACCAGTCATAGCATAGTTTTTTGAAACTCCGTTAATCACGATAGTTTGCTTGCGAATCGCTTCTGATAAGCTAGAAATAGGCGTAAAGGTATTGCCATTGTAGACCAATCGCCCATAGATATCGTCTGCCAAAATCAAGATATCATGCTCAACAGCCCAATTTCCAATTGCTTCGAGCTCTTCTTTACTGTAGATCATTCCTGTTGGATTGGATGGCGAATTCAGCAAGACCACCTTGGTCTTGTCTGTCCGTGCTGCTTCCAGTTGCTCTACCGTTGCCTTGAAGTGATTTTCTTCTGTTGTTTGGAAAGTAACAGGTGTGCCCTCTACCATCTTGACCTGGTCTACATAAGAAACCCAGCAAGGGGTTGGAATGATGACTTCATCACCTGGATTGATAACAGAAGTAAAGAAGGCATAGAGGATAAACTTAGCACCAGTGCCGACCACAACCTCATTTCGGCTCACAGCATAGCCATAGAACTCTTTCATATAGTCACTAATGGCATCCTTCAATTCTGGAAGTCCAGATGCGACCGTATAAAAGCTAGCGCGACCATCCTCGATGGAAGCGACTGCTGCTTCTTGAATATTTTTTGGAGTCGCAAAGTCAGGTTGACCCAGGGTCAAACTTAAGATATCACGACCTTCTGCTGCCAAAGCTTTGGCACGCGCATTTGCAGCCAAGGTCACACTTTCTTCCATTTCCAATACACGATTTGATAATCTCATATTTCCTCCTCAAATCTTAAAAAACACCGGTGACTTTCCCAGTCTTGAAATCCACCACATAATAAGAGCTTCCAGCCTTGACTTCCCAGATCGGTTTGCCTTTAAAGCGACCAAAAGTTACACGATCAATCGCGTCCTGACTCTCCTCTTTTACAATCGCAGTTGCTTTTTTTTGGCTAATCCCATCTTCTAAAGAATAAGCATAAACTGTATTATCTGCCTGATCAACTAAGACGGCCATTTTTTTTCCTGCTTGATCTTTTCCAATAAAAGAAGCATAAGCTTTTTGTCCATGAAAGACGGTTTCTGTATCAACCGTCACCATCGAAGAGTGAGAAAAGGCCGTTTTTCTATTCTTTACCAATTGATCTTGCAATCGATCAGAAGTCTTCTCTACAAGAAAAAGGCTAGAAAAGAGTACCGTCATCGCTAAGATACAGATTCCTATTACATGTTGCCATAACATAAAATGATTTTTTTTCTGTTTCACTCCCTCATTATACACCAAAGCCACTTATAATTCTATAGATTTTCAAGAAAGAATTGTTACGATTATTACACTCGCTGTATAATATTATGGTATAAAATAATTTGATAAATAAAGCTAAATCAACACTTTATGCATTCTATGTCGATTTATTAATAAATTTGTCATAATTTTGTAATTAATTTGATAATAAAATTAAATGACAGAAATACTATTTATTGATAAAATATAGGTATGGAAAATTTAAAGAGATTATTTAAAGAAGCAAATGTAGATTTAAAAACCCTGATCGTCTTCCACAAGGCAGAACGATTGATTCGTGCATCTGAGGCCCATATCTTTAAAAAGCATCAGTTGACACCGACCCAATTCTCTGTACTTGAAACCTTGTATAGCAAGGGCGATCTTCGCATTCAAGATTTGATTGACAGCATTCTTGCGACCTCTGGAAATATGACTGTGGTTATCCGAAATATGGTCCGAGATGGTTGGATTACGCGCGAAACAGATCCTGAGGACCGTCGTGCCTATCTTGTGTCCATCACAGATGCGGGACGTCAAAAAATTGAAGAAGCACTTCCAGATCATATCAAAAATATTCAACGCTTGATGCAAGTCTTTAACAGTAATGAACAAGCTGAATTGCAAGAATTGTTAAAGAAATTTCAAAAC
>ERZ827496.4318-NODE-4318-length-11179-cov-3.981751_pt1 | contig 11179 bp, 9 predicted proteins | sample MGYA00519769_ERZ827496 | MGnify/ENA primary metagenome ERZ827496 (study PRJEB31778, sample SAMEA3449327) | human gut metagenome | biome: human gut; feature: human-associated habitat; material: faeces | place: United Kingdom | collected 2010/2012 ...
TTGCGGATCTCACGGGTATCAACCGACAGAATCTTTCCGCGGATCACAACCTCTCCGATCGGTCCGTCAATCTTCTCAATCTCCATGCTCTCTTCTTCGAAGTCTCTTCCGTATATTACATCCGGATTCATGGATTTTTTGCCGTTATCCGACTCGAATTTCCGGCGGAACTCTCCCCGCTTTTCAAACTTCTGCTTTGGTTTTGCATAATTTGTACCATTTTTTGAAGTGTCTGCACGATTTCCTGCCGTTTTTGCAATTGTCTTTGTTTTTTCTTCTGTTTCGACAGTTTTCTCTTTTTCTTCCGTTTCCTGGGATTTTCCTTCCATAACCAGCTTCGTCCGCGCAACAATTCCTGCCACTTCCTGCCGGATCTGTTCTTCGGAATTTTTCCGGTATTTGCTCTCCTGCGGTTTCCGGTATTGTGGAAATATTTTCAGATTCATTCCACAGCGCTCACAGATCACTTTCTCTAAAAATTCGATAATCTCATCCGTACGGGTTTTGGCAATAATAGTCTCATCCATCGTCAGAATCAGACGGTCCTCTTCCGGAAATTCCATGTCCGCCGTCCGCAACAGATTGTATTCGAGCACACTGTAGGCATTCAGTTCATCTAAAATACTGTCCTTATACACCTCTATCAGAGACTTCGGGGTATACTGTTCGGAAAGCTCATAAGACTCTATGATCTTTACCTGTATGGCCCGGTTCTGAAAAATCTGTTCGGTAATCGCTTTTTCAAGTTTCCATATGTTTTTTTTGAAAATAAGTCTTTTTGCACGCAAATAAATGCGAATATGAGTATGTTCATGATTCGCACTTATTTTTGTCACTTCAGTTGTATCTAACAGCCCTTCGAGTTCTTCCTCCAGTTTCAGTGTCGGAAAGGCTTCACGAAATGCTTTTGACATCAGTCTTCACTCCAATGTTCCAATTCATAACGCAGTGCCGGCAGAAGTTCTGCTTCCGGTACTTTTTTGTAAATTTCTCCATGTTTGATAATCAGACCCTCGCCGACACCTCCGGCAATCCCGATATCGGCTTCCTTTGCCTCTCCCGGTCCGTTTACCACACAACCCATAACAGCCACTTTGATATCCAGTGGAATATCTTCTACCATATTTTCAACTTTGTTTGCCAGACCGATCAGATCGATCTGTGTACGTCCGCAGGTCGGACAGGACACAACCTCAATGCCTCCTTTTCGCAGCCCCAGCGTACGCAGGATCAGCTTGGCAGATTTGATCTCTTCTTTCGGGTCTCCGGTCAGAGACACACGGATCGTATCACCGATGCCCTGCGAAAGAATGATACCAAGTCCGACAGCGGATTTGATGTTTCCGGATAAAACTGTTCCGGACTCTGTGATACCGACATGGAGCGGATGACCGGTCTTTGGTGCGATCAGCTCATGTGCTTTTGCACACATCAGTACATCGGAAGATTTGATGCTGATGACCAGATTGTCATAGCCCATATCTTCGATCATATGCACTTTATCCAGGGCACTCTCCACGATCCCTTCTGCCGTCACGCCGCCGTATTTTTTCACCAGGTCTTTTTCCAGAGAACCACTGTTTACACCGACACGAATCGGAATGTTTCGCTCTTTGGCCGCATCAACTACAGCCTGCACACGCTCCCTGCTGCCGATATTTCCCGGATTGATGCGGATCTTGTCGGCACCGTTTTCGATCGCCGCGATCGCCAGTTTATAGTCAAAATGAATATCCGCTACCAGTGGGATCGTAATCTGCTTTTTGATCTCTTTCAATGCACTCGCAGCTTCCTGTGTCGGAACTGCACATCTTATAATATCGCATCCTGCTGCAGTCAAAGCCTGGATCTGTGCCACAGTTGCCCGCACATCTTCTGTTTTTGTATTTGTCATGGACTGGATCAGGATCGGATTTCCGCCTCCGATCACCCGGTTGCCGATCTTTACCACTTTTGTATGTTCTCTGTACATAAATCAGACCTCCCTAATGTCAGCAAAGCTGACCAAAATCGCATACCAAGTCTCACGTATGTTCGACTTGACTTCACTGTACCTGTTTTTCATATTTCACAAAATAATATTCCAGATCAAAATACGTCTGCTCATCGCTTGTCGCCGTGATTTTCCATTCTTCCTTCTCATCCAGATTTGGAAAATAAGCATCAGCCTCATATGCATGGTCAATCTTTGTCATATGAGCCGTATCGCAGTATGGAAGCATCTGACGGTAGATCTGCTCTCCGCCGATCACATAGACATCCTCACTGTCATATTTTTTCAGCTCTTCCAGCACTTCCTCGACACTGTGCACGATGATGGCACCTTTGACCTGATAATTCTGATTTTTCGTCAGTACAATGTTGACTCTGTTTTTGAGCGGCAGTCCGTTCGGAAAACTCTCCAGTGTCTTTCTGCCCATCACAACTACTTTTCCGGTTGTCATCTGACGGAACATCTTCATATCGTTCGGAATACTGACCAGCAGTTCATTGTTCTTGCCGATCGCCCAGTTCTTATCCACAGCAGCAATCAAATTCATCTTACTTATCCTCCTCTTTTCTCATTCTTTACACTTTTTTTATCCGGTAAATGTATTCTGTCATGCCAGCTTTTACACTGCAACCGGTATATGTTTGATCTGCGGTCCGGTTACGTAATCTTCTACATGCAGATCATCCACGGTAAATTCATAGAAATCTTTTTTCTCCGGATTCAGCCATACTTTCGGAGCCGGATGCTCTTCTCTTGTGATCAGTTCCTCGATCAGCGGAATATGTCGGTCATAAATATGGGCATCTGCGATCACATGCACCAGCTCGCCGATGTACATATCACACACCTGTGCCAGCATATGCACAAGCAGGGCATACTGTGCTACATTCCAGTTGTTTGCCGTCAGCACATCGTTCGATCTCTGGTTTAAAATGGCATTGAGCGTCAGCTTATCCTCGCCCTTTTTCTGTGTCACATTGAACGTCATGCTGTAGGCACAAGGATAAAGATTCATCTCATGCAGATCCTGATGCACATAAATATTGGTCATGATCCGGCGGCTGTACGGATTATTCTTCAGATCGTAGATTACACGGTCCACCTGATCCATCTCGCCTTCTTTGTACTGATGCTTCACGCCGAGCTGATAGCCGTAAGCCTTTCCGATCGAGCCGTCCTCATCTGCCCATGCGTCCCAGATGTGAGAATTCAGGTCATGCACATTGTTGGACTTTTTCTGCCAGATCCACAGAAGTTCATCAAACGCACTTTTCAATGCCGTTCTTCGAAGCGTCAGTGCCGGAAATTCTTTTCGCAGATCGTAACGGTTAACCACGCCGAATTTCTTGATCGTGTACGCCGACTCATTCGTGTCCTCCCAGACCGGACGCACCTTTTCTCCTTCTGTGCTCACTCCGTTATCCAGAATATCTCTGCACATTCCCTTAAATACTTTATCTGCATAGCTCATGCCATTTCCTCCTGTCTTTTTTACCCCGTTTTCAGTTTCCAAGTTTGATCAGACTGTTGTCCTCTGCAAATCCGGCCGCATTATACAGAAACAGAACATCCGTATAATCGCCCTTTTCCATATATTCTTTGAGACTTTCGCTGTAATAGCGAAGATCCACAAAATCGACTTCTTTAAAATCATGCAGCGTAAACGGAATAAAACAGTGTGCGTAAGAATCCTGCACGACCAAAAGCTTCCGTTTGCTCTTGCTGTCTGTCTTTACTTCCACCAGACTCTGATTTCCGCCAAAATAAACGCTGTATTTGTCTCTTGTTTTCAGATAATCATACTGATAAATATCATCTGCCGTCTCGTTTTTCGCCACATAATTTACCTGATATTTTTCCTTTTTCTTCGGAATATAAACATGGATCGTATCGCTGCGGTTGCGTCCGCCGACCTTGGCATCAACCGTGCCGAAGAATCCATCTGTGAGCGTCTTCTTTTTATAATCAGACAGTGCAAGCGGAGAAAGTCCCTTTTCTTCTGCCCATGCCGCATACACATAATATGCTGCTTCCGTGGTCCAGTGGTGGTCTGTGCGGTAATAAAGCTGAATATTCTTATGTTCACGCAGAACACTTCCGCTGTCAAACCAGGTGCCTTCCGGCATTGCATCCGCAACTTTCTGAAGGTAGACTTCTTCATCGTACGGAGATGCATATTTCGGCAGATGATCTCTCAGAATGTCCACCGCATTCGGCACAACCATCGCTGTTGCATGGTCTTTGCCGTATGTTTCCACACACGTTTCCATGAAATTCTTCAGGTAACCGATATTGGCATTTGCACTCGGTGCCGTAAAGCTTTTGGAATGTGCCTCGATCAGATAATCATCGTCTGCAAAATATATATCCTTGCTCTCTGTTTTAAAAGTTGCCTTCTCGATCGCAGTCTTTGCACTGATCCAGCCATCCCGCATCGGGAACTGATCCGTCAGATACGTTTCAAAATCTTTTTCAAATTTTCCGGAAAAGCAGCTTTCAACCGATGGTTCCGGCATCTGTGCCAGTGCTCTGTTCTCCCTCTCCGAAAATTCTCTAGAAGGCGTGACCATCGTCCAGATTGTCATTCCGAAGACCATGCACAGAAACACAGCGATCACTGCTATATTCTGCTTTTTTGTAGTCATATATTCTCTCCATTCTGTTTCCCTGTTTAAAGATGTTATGTTAATGTACAAAGATGCCTACGAATTGTTCCGTACTTCGTACTCTCACAATTCTATAAACATTAAAATCTAAAATATAAAAACGGATTGTACGTTGCATCTACCAGATAAGCGACTGACACAAAGAAGATCACCGCATAAAATGCAATGTAGATCACATTTTCCGCCCAGGTCCGCTTTCTGCCGCCAAGCACAACGCCGGCTGCTTTCTTTGGCAACATCGTCGAACCGAGGATCGCCAGAACAAACAGGACAGCATAATTACCAAGCAGGTAGATTGTCTCGTTATTCCACAGGCCTTGTCCGAATCCGCCAAACATGGCTTTCAGATACGAGATCCCATACGCCATATCTTCGCATTTGAAAATGATCCAGCCGATCACCACAAAAAACATGGTGTAAATCCGCTGAATGATTCCAGGAAGACGGTTCAGTACCTTTTTCAGCACCAGCTTTTCGATCAGCAGAAGTGCTCCGTAGTAGCAGCCCCAGAGAACATAATTCCAGTTCGCCCCGTGCCAGATTCCGGTCAGCATCCAGACAACCAGAATGTTGCGGATCTGCTTTGCGATCTTGCAGCGGTTGCCGCCAAGCGGAATGTAAACGTATTCTTTAAACCAGGAACTTAAGGAAATATGCCATCTTCTCCAGAATTCCGTGATACTCTTTGAAATATACGGATAATTGAAGTTCTCAAGGAAATGGAAACCGAACATCTTTCCAAGCCCGATCGCCATATCCGAATATCCGGAGAAATCAAAGTAGATCTGGAACGTATAAGCCAGTGCCCCAAGCCATGCCGTACCTGCTGCCAGTCCATAGACCGGAAGTACTGCAATGGCATCCCAGAGTGCACCGATGTTGTTCGCGATCAGGACTTTTTTGCCAAGTCCGATCATAAAACGATGAATACCTTCTGAAAAATCGGAAGTATTTTCCTTTCTGTGCTCCATCTGCTCTGCGATCGTCTTGTACTGCACGATCGGTCCTGCGATCAGCTGCGGAAACATGGAAACATAAGTGCCATACTTGATCCAGTTTTTCTGAACCTCCGTGCTTCCCTTGTATACATCAATCGTGTATGACATTGTCTGAAACGTAAAAAAAGAAATACCGATCGGCAGCGGTATCCCAAGCAGTGGTATTCCCGCACCGGTTAATGTATTGACCGTCCCGATGAGGAAGTCCGCATATTTAAAAAATCCAAGGATGGAAAGATCCACAAGGATTGAAGTCATAAGAAAACGCTTCGCCTTTTTCTGATTGCCTTCCTTTTTCGCTTTGTCGATCCCTTTTCCGATGCAGAAATCCATGGTGATCGTAAAAAGCATCAGAAATACATACTTCGGTTCGCCCCACGCATAAAAAAACAGGCTGAAGAGCAGCAGAATGACATTCCGAAGCTTTCGCGGTGCTATATAGTAGAGGATCAGTACTGCCGGCAGAAACCGGAACAGAAACAACAGACTGCTGAAAACCATAATTAAAAACTCCCGTCTAAAAAAACTATTTACAATTATCGGGTTTATTATATAATATAGGAGGAGAAAAGACAATATTATTATTTTACAATACTTTATACTTTAAGATTAAGAGGGGACATTATGGTACAGCAGAAAAGACGAAAGCCGCGTAAAACCGCCCGCTTTCTTAATATGCTCCTGCTTGTCTTTGCGTTTTTAGTTGTTTTTGAAGGTCGTCTGATCATCAATATCGCTTCCAAAGGCGGCATAAACAAGCAGGTAGATGAGCAACTCAACGAAATATTCTCTTCCAGTGATTTTCAGAATCAGGACGAAGCTACGGCAGAAAGTGAGACTTCATCGGAAACCGCTTCCAAATATCCTGCCAACGTCACACCATTTGCAAACGGAGCCGGATCTACCTCCACTTCTTCCGTTACTGTGGACGACAGATGCATTGTAAAAAAACAGGCAACGCCGATGGATGATTCTTACTTTTCTGATGCTGTGTTTATCGGTGATTCCAGAGTCGAGGGATTCCATATGCAGTCCGGCATTACGCAGGGAACGTTCCTGACCGGTGTCGGCATGAACTGCACGGATATTTTTGAGACACCGTACATATCTACTGCCAGTGGAAATGTAACCGTAATACAGGCACTGAAAAACAATTCTTTCAAAAAAATGTACATCATGATCGGTACCAACGACCTTGGTTATCCGGATTTTGAAGAATTCCGCAAGAATTATACAAAATGTCTTGCAGAACTCCGCAAACTGATGCCGAATGCCATTTTTTATGTCAGTGCCGTGCCATACGTGGAGGAAGCCAAAGTTCAGACCGGCGACTATGTAAACAACACGAACATTGACACGGTCAACCAGATTATCCTTGAAATCTGCAGTGCCAATGGTTATTATTATCTGAATCCAAACGAAGTGTTATCCAACGGAAACGGTGCACTTGCCGCCGATGCTACCAGCGACGGTATCCATATGTATCCGGAATACTGTGCAAAATGGCTGGATTATCTGCACACGCATTATGTGACAGCTGACAGCAGTTCCAGTGATTCTGAAAGCGAAACTGCATCTGAGAGTGAAACTGCTTCCGGTGCTTCTCTGTAACCTGGCAGAGCATACAGAAATCATGTTTCCGAAACGGTATGATTTTTTCAGGTTGTCCGTTTTCGGAACATTATTTGAGGCAGATGAAAGTCTGTTCTCACATTAATAAAATATAAAACAAAGGAGATTAGAAACCATGAAAAAACTCATCACACTTCTTGTGACCATCGCTATGATCGGTGTCATGCTGACCGGATGCGGCGGTTCCGGCAAAGAAGTCACAGCAGACCCTGCAAAACTTGCAGAAGATCTTTCCAAAACAGCAAGCGGAGACACCCTTTCTTCTATTTCCGAAGATATCCTGGCTTCCACTTACCTGGTAGACACTTCCAAAATTGATTCCTGTGCTGCTTACGTCGGTACCGGTGCTACTGCATGCGAAGCTGTTGTCATCAAATGCAGCGACAGCTCTTATGTTTCAGAAGTAAAAGGACTTTTTGAAACACGTGTAAAAAATCAGTCTGATCTTTACTCTTCCTACAACGCAGATGAAGTAAAGAACCTGGACAATGCGATCATCAAGACTTCCGGAAACTACGCTGTTCTGTGTGTTACCAACGACACCGCAGCAGCTGAGAAAGTGCTCAAAGAAGCAGGTTTCTAAATCATACCTCAAATGTGCACAGAAAAATATATCATGTGATGTATAGACGTGCACCTCACAGTAAGTATGCCAGATACATTCTTAAACAGGTATACGGTATTTACAGGTAAAAAACAACAAGAAGCAGGGATCTCAGATCGAGAAACCTGCTTCTTGTGTAGAATGTGCAGTGATTCTGAGAAGAATATGTCAGCTTTCGCTGACCAGAATCACGCACCAAGTCTCACGTGCGTTCGACTTGAAAAAATACTTATCTCTATTACTATAGTGTTTTCCATATTTCCGGAAAAACTTCCACACTTCTTTTCAAAATCCCATTCATATAAGCGATCGCCACGCCATAATTGGTGATTGGAATACCAGCATCCTGTGCACAGGCGATCCGGTATTTCATTTCCCGCTCGTTGAGCATGCAGCCGCCGCAGTGAATGATCATTCTGTATTCTGACAGATCCATCGGAAACTCCGTGCCGCTTGTAAAATGAAATTCTATCTCCTGCCCGGTGTGTTTGCGAATCCAGTTCGGAAGCTTCTCTGTCCCGATATCACCACACTGGCGATGATGCGTACATCCCTCACAGATCAGCACTTTATCACCATTTTTCAGATGATCCAGAGCTTTTGCTCCACGTACCTGTATTTCCAGCTCGCCTTTGTAGCGTGCAAAAAGAATGGAAAATGAAGTCAACATTACATCTGACGGTATTTCTTTTGCCACTTTGCCAAACACCTGACTGTCCGTGATTACAAGCTTTGGCTTTTTTCCAAGATTCTGGAGCGTATCACAAAGCTCATCGTCTCTTACCACAACCGCTGTTGCACCTGCTTCCAGCACGCCGCGAATTGTCTGCTGTTGCGGCAGGATCAGCCTGCCTTTCGGAGCCGCCTTATCAATCGGCACAACCAGGACTGCAAAATCTCCCATCTCAAGCAGATCCTCTACCAAAGGATATTCTGGTTTTTTCTGTTCTATTCCGGAAGCAATCTTTTCTTTCAGTTCACGGATCTGAAGATTTTTTGCAGCACTGACCCACAATACCGGAATCTTCTGTCCTCTCACAGATGCAGCATTTTCTGCTCTCTCTTTGAACTGCTGCCCTTTTTGACACTCTTCCAGCAGATCCGCCTTATTCATGACAAGGATACAGGGTATCTGCTTTTTTTCGATCTGCTTCAGTAATTTCTGCTCTTCTTCTGTAATCCCCTCAACTGCACTGCACACAAGGAGTACAATATCTGTCTTATTTAATACCTGATAACTTTTCTTTACGCGAAGCTTTCCAAGCTCACCTTCATCATCGATTCCCGGCGTGTCGATCAGTACCACCGGACCTAACGGCAGAAGCTCCATCGCTTTATAAACCGGATCTGTCGTTGTCCCGGAAACATCGGATACGATTGCCAGATTCTGTCCGGTCAGTGCATTGATCAGGCTTGATTTTCCGGCATTTCGTTTGCCGAAAATCCCGATATGGATACGTTCTGACGCCGGCGTTGCATTCAGACTCATAGGCTTCTTCCTCCCGACACTCTTGCATTAAAAACGAAAATCTCTCTGACCGTCTTCAATCTCTTTTAAGTGGTACTCCAGTATCTCTCTTGTCTTTTCTCTTGGTACATTCGGAATCTCTTTCTCGATCAGTTTCAGACCGATTTTTCTGGTATCTTCTGATGCATAATCCATCAGATATTCTTTTAATGTCATCAATGCATTCGGATGACAGCAGTTCTGGATCTGACCGCTCTTGCACAGGCTCATAAAACGGTCTCCCGTTCTTCCTTCGCGATAACATGCGGTACAGAAACTCGGAATATAACCAAGGTGCATCAGCCAGTTTACAACCTCATCCAGGGATCGATTATCACTGACATCAAACTGTGCAGAATTATCATCTTCCGCTTCCGGTTCTACATAACCGCCAACGCTCGTTCTGGAACCGCCGCTGATCTGTGATACACCAAGATGCAGCACCCGTTCACGACAGGCCTGACTTTCTCTCGTAGAGACGATCATGCCGGTGTACGGAACAGAAATACGGATACATGCCACAATCTTTGCAAACGTATCATCGTCAATGCCATTATCAAAGGTCTCCGGATCAATGTCATCGGCTCTGCGGATACGCGGCACGCTGATCGTATGCGGTCCCACACCATGTACCGCCTCAAGGTGTTCTGCGTGCATCAGAAGTCCTGCAAATTCATAACGGTACAATTCCAGCCCAAACAGTACACCGATGCCTACATCGTCAATCCCCCCCTCCATGGCACGGTCCATCGCCTCAGTATGGTAAGCGTAATTGTGCTTCGGTCCGGTCGGATGCAGTTTTTCATAACTTTCTTTATGATAGGTCTCCTGAAAAAGAATATAAGTTCCGATTCCTGCCTCTTTCAGTTTCCGGTAATTTTCCACCGTTGTCGCAGCAATGTTTACATTCACTCGGCGGATCGCTCCGTTTTTATGTTTGATGCTGTAAATCGTCTTGATACTTTCCAGCACATATTCGATCGGATTGTTGACCGGATCCTCCCCTGTCTCCAGTGCCAGACGCTTATGCCCCATATCCTGGAGTGCGATCACTTCTTTTCGGATCTCTTCCTGTGTCAGCTTTTTGCGGCTGATATGCTTATTCTTTGCATGATATGGACAGTATACGCATCCATTCACACAATAATTTGATAAATACAGCGGTGCGAACATAACAATTCGATTGCCGTAAAAATCCTTCTTGATCTGCTCTGCAAGAGCGTAGATCTCCTGATTTTTCTCCTCGATATCACAGTCCAGAAGCACCATCGCCTCCCTGTGTTCCAGTCCCTTTCTCTTTTTTGCTTTCTCAAGGATCTGAGCAATCAGAGCTTCATTATGCTTATTTTCTTCCGCATAGCGAAGCGTCTCAAGAATCTCCTCGTGATTGATAAATTCTTCCGCTTTTTTTGATTCTCTGTCATACTGACACATTTTCATCTCCTGCCTTTCTTCTCCATAGTCTGACACATTCCCCAGGCTTTTTATCATTTAGCAGAACCTGTCGATATAAAAATGGATGCATCCATTTTTTCTCCATTTGTTCCCTGATTTATTTTATTATACCGACTCTGGATATGAATTGCAATCGTTGACTTTTTCTCATTTATAAGGTAAGGTTTTGTTATTCCATGATGCCAGAATTTTGAAAGTGCGAAGTACAGAACAATCCACCCAAGTATTCGCATATCGTGGGATTATCATCCCACTTTTATGCTCATATAGGGGCGGGTCCCAAGGTCTTTCATCCACCTATGAGCAAGCTCATGTGGATTTAGA
>ERZ827496.4319-NODE-4319-length-11178-cov-9.060595_pt1 | contig 11178 bp, 8 predicted proteins | sample MGYA00519769_ERZ827496 | MGnify/ENA primary metagenome ERZ827496 (study PRJEB31778, sample SAMEA3449327) | human gut metagenome | biome: human gut; feature: human-associated habitat; material: faeces | place: United Kingdom | collected 2010/2012 ...
GCTCAGTGGTAGAGCACTTCCTTGGTAAGGAAGAGGTCACGAGTTCAAGTCTCGTTAACAGCTCTTTGATAACGTAATTGCTGATTATTAATCAAATAAATAACAAGTAAAGCTATGGCTAAAGAGAAATTTGAACGTTCGAAACCGCACGTTAACATTGGTACTATCGGTCACGTTGACCACGGTAAAACCACTTTGACTGCTGCTATCACTACTGTGTTGGCTAAAAAAGGTCTTTCAGAATTGCGTTCTTTCGATTCTATCGACAACGCTCCTGAAGAAAAAGAAAGAGGTATTACTATCAATACTTCTCACGTAGAATATCAAACTGCAAATCGTCACTATGCTCACGTTGACTGTCCGGGTCACGCCGACTATGTAAAAAACATGGTTACAGGTGCTGCTCAGATGGATGGTGCAATTATTGTTTGTGCTGCAACTGATGGTCCGATGCCTCAGACTCGTGAACACATCCTGTTGGCTCGTCAGGTAAACGTACCTCGTTTGGTTGTTTTCTTGAACAAGTGTGATATGGTTGATGATGAAGAAATGTTGGAATTGGTAGAAATGGAAATGCGTGAATTGCTTTCATTCTATGATTTCGATGGCGATAATACTCCTATTATTCGTGGTTCTGCATTAGGTGCTTTGAATGGTGTTCCTCAATGGGAAGATAAAGTAATGGAGTTGATGGATGCAGTTGATACTTGGATTCCATTGCCTCCGCGTGATATTGATAAACCTTTCTTGATGCCTGTTGAAGACGTGTTCTCTATCACTGGTCGTGGTACTGTTGCTACAGGTCGTATCGAAGCTGGTATTATCCATGTAGGTGACGAAGTTGAAATTCTTGGTTTGGGTGAAGATAAGAAATCAGTTGTTACTGGCGTTGAAATGTTCCGTAAATTATTGGATCAAGGTGAAGCTGGTGATAATGTTGGTTTGTTGTTGCGTGGTATCGACAAAAACGAAATCAAACGTGGTATGATTTTGTGTAAGCCGGGTCAGGTTAAGGCTCACTCTAAGTTCAAAGCTGAGGTTTATATCTTGAAGAAAGAAGAAGGTGGTCGTCACACTCCGTTCCACAACAAATACCGTCCTCAGTTCTACTTGCGTACTATGGACTGTACAGGTGAAATCACTTTGCCGGAAGGAACTGAAATGGTAATGCCTGGTGATAACGTAACTATTACAGTTGAGTTGATCTACCCGGTTGCATTGAATGTAGGTTTGCGTTTTGCTATTCGTGAAGGTGGACGTACTGTAGGTGCAGGTCAGATTACAGAACTCCTTGACTAATCACTAGATAATTAATATGATCAGTTCTCGGTCGTAAGACACCGGGAACTGATTTTTACGGGAGTAGCTCAGTTGGTAGAGCACCGGTCTCCAAAACCGGGTGTCGGGAGTTCGAGCCTCTCCTCCCGTGCTAATAATAAAGAATATGTTTAAGAAGATCTTTAAATATTGTAAGGAATCTTATGATGAGCTTGTCCATAAAACAACTTGGCCGACTCGTTCAGAACTTACTAACAGTGCAGTCGTAGTATTATCTGCTTCCCTACTCATTGCACTGGTTGTTTTCGCTATGGACTTCGTGTTCCAAAGCGCAATGGAAGTTATTTATCCTAATTAAGTAGAGAGATGGCTGATACTGAAATGAAATGGTACGTTATGCGTGCCGTGAGTGGAAAGGAAAGCAAGGTGAAGGAGTACATTGATGCCGAAATTAAAAAAGGTGACTTTGGAAAATTCGTCTCTCAGGTGTTGATACCGACAGAAAAAGTAGTTCAGGTTCGTAATGGTAAACGTATCGTTAAGGAGCGTAATCATTTACCGGGCTATGTGTTGGTAGAAGCAGCTTTAGTGGGTGAGATACCTGTATTGTTGCGTAATACGCCAAACGTATTGGGCTTTTTGGGTGAATCTAATAGTAACCCTACTCCGTTGCGTCAGTCTGAGGTTAATCGTCTTTTAGGTGCTGTTGACGAAATGCAAGATGTACCGGAAGAAGTGTTGATACCTTATGCTGAAGGGGAAACGGTTAAGGTGACAGAAGGACCTTTTAGTGGTTTTTCTGCCGTAATCGAAGAAGTGAATAACGAAAAGAAGAAGCTGAAAGTAATGGTCAAGATCTTCGGCCGTAAAACGCCGTTGGAATTAGGTTTTATGCAAGTAGAGAAAGAATGATGCGTTTTGTTACGCGTATTGTTCTTGAATATCAAATTCAATAAATAACAAAAAAATGGCTAAAGAAGTTGCTGGATTAATCAAATTACAGATTAAAGGAGGCGCTGCAAATCCATCACCCCCAGTAGGTCCTGCTTTGGGTTCCAAGGGTATCAATATCATGGATTTCTGTAAAGCATTCAACGCCAGAACGCAGGAGAAAGCCGGCAAGGTGCTCCCGGTGGTAATCACCTATTATACTGATAAGTCATACGACTTTATCGTAAAGACTCCTCCCGTAGCAGTACAGTTGATGGAGATTGCGAAGTTAAAAGGTGGTTCTGCAGAGCCGAACCGTAAAAAGGTTGCTGAAATCTCTTGGGAGCAAGTGCGTACGATCGCTCAGGATAAAATGCCTGATTTGAATTGCTTTACAATAGAAGCTGCGATGAAATTGGTTGCAGGAACAGCAAGAAGTATGGGTATCACTGTAAAAGGAGACTTCCCGGGTTAATAATTAAAATCTTCAATTAAAATGAGTAAACTGACAAAAAATCAGAAGTTGGTCGCTGACAAGATTGAAGCAGGGAAAGCATACTCTTTGAAAGAAGCTTCTCAGTTGGTTAAGGATATTACGACAACCAAGTTTGATGCTTCCGTAGACATTGATGTACGTTTAGGTGTGGATCCCCGTAAAGCCAATCAGATGGTGAGAGGTGTTGTGTCTCTGCCAAATGGTACGGGTAAAGTTACGCGGGTTCTTTGCTTGTGTACTCCGGATGCTGAAGCTGCTGCTAAGGAAGCAGGCGCTGACTATGTAGGTCTTGATGAATATATCGAGAAGATAAAAGGCGGTTGGACTGACGTGGATGTCATTATCACTATGCCTTCAATAATGGGAAAAATCGGTGCCCTCGGTCGTGTACTCGGTCCTCGTGGATTGATGCCTAACCCGAAGAGTGGTACTGTAACTATGGATGTGGCCAAGGCTGTGAGAGAAGTGAAACAAGGTAAGATTGACTTTAAAGTAGATAAATCTGGTATTGTACACACTTCTATAGGTAAGGTTTCTTTTACTGCTGAGCAAATTGCACAGAATGCGAAGGAGTTTATTTCAACTATCAATAAGTTGAAACCTACAGCCGCTAAGGGTACCTATATTAAGAGTATTTATCTTTCAAGTACGATGAGCCGCGGTATCAAGATTGACCCGAAGGCTGTTGAGGAAATTTAAAAAGTAATTGAATCATGAGAAAGGAAGATAAAGGTAATATTATAGCCCAGCTTGGCGAAGTCTTGAATGAGTATGCTCATTTCTATCTGGTTGATGTGACGGGATTGAATGCTGCGACAACCAGTGCGATGAGAAGAAAATGTTTTCAGTCTGAAATTAAAATGGTAGTTGTGAAGAACACATTACTTCACAAAGCTTTGGAAGCAGCTGAGACAGATTATACTCCTTTGTACGATTGCTTAAAGGGTACGACTGCTGTGTTGTTTGCAAACACGGCAAATGCCCCTGCAAAGTTGTTGAAAGATTTTGCTAAGGATGGAATGCCCGCATTGAAGGCGGCTTATGCTGAAGAAGGTTTCTATGTAGGTGCAGACCAACTCGAAGCTCTTACGGCTATCAAGAGCAAGGATGAAGTTATTGCTGAGATTGTGGCTTTGTTGCAGTCACCGGCGAAGAACGTACTTTCTGCTCTTCAATCAGGTGGAAACACTATTCATGGAGTTCTCAAGACTCTCGGTGAAAGACCCGAATAAATTAAATTAGTATCAAACAAATAAAAAATAGAATAAAAATGGCAGATTTGAAAGCTATTGCTGAAGAATTGGTAAATTTGACAGTTAAGGAAGTTAATGAATTGGCAACTATCCTGAAGGATGAGTACGGAATTGAACCTGCTGCTGCAGCTGTTGCTGTTGCTGCTGGTCCTGCTGCTGGTGGCGCTGAAGCTGCTGCTGCAAAAGATTCTTTCGATGTAGTATTGAAGAGTGCAGGTGCAGCTAAGTTGCAGGTAGTTAAGGCTGTGAAAGAAGCTTGCGGCCTTGGCTTGAAAGAAGCCAAAGAAATGGTTGACGGTGCTCCCAGCGTATTGAAGGAAGGAATGCCGAAAGCTGATGCTGAAGCTTTGAAGAAGACTCTCGAAGAAGCTGGTGCTGAAATCGAGTTGAAGTAATTAAAAGCCTGTATTAGCAGGTTTATCGGTAAAGAATCCTCTGGTAGAGGGTTCTTTACCTTTTTGTGTCTAAAACTATCAACAAGTTCAACTAATAATAATATAGATGTCTTCTAATCTTGTAAATCAGAGAGTTAACTTTGCAACAGTTAAGAGTCCGATGCCTTATCCGGATTTTCTTGATGTGCAATTGAAGTCGTTTAAGGACTTCCTGCAGTTGGATACTCCTCCTGAGAAACGTAAAAACGACGGCTTATATAAAGTCTTCTCAGAGAATTTCCCAATTGCCGATACGCGTAATAACTTCGTTTTGGAGTTCCTTGATTATTATATTGATCCTCCCCGCTATACAATTGAAGAGTGTTTAGAGCGTGGGCTCACCTATAGTGTGCCGCTCAAGGCCAAATTGAAGTTGTATTGTACCGACCCGGATCACGAAGACTTTGATACGGTTATTCAGGATGTGTTCTTAGGTCCTATTCCCTATATGACCGATAATGGAACTTTTATTATTAACGGAGCTGAACGAGTTGTAGTTTCCCAATTACATCGTTCTCCGGGTGTTTTCTTCGGTTCAAGTATTCATGCGAATGGGACGCAACTATATTCGGCACGTATCATTCCATTTAAAGGTTCATGGATTGAATTTGCTACAGACATCAATAATGTCATGTATGCGTATATCGACCGTAAGAAGAAATTGCCTGTTACGACTTTGTTGCGTGCCATAGGTTTCGAGGACGACAAGGATATTCTGGAGATTTTCAATTTGGCGGAAGAAGTCAAAGCGACGAAAACCAATTTAAAGAAATACATTGGTAAGAAGTTAGCTGCACGTGTGCTGAAGAGCTGGATTGAAGATTTCGTGGATGAAGACACGGGTGAGGTGGTTTCAATAGAGCGTAATGAAGTCATCTTAGACCGTGAAGCTATATTGGACGAAGACAATATTTGTATCATTTTAGATAGCGGTGTTCAAAGTGTGTTGTTGCATAAGGAAGAGATAAATACGTCTGATTATTCTATCATCTTCAATACACTTCAGAAGGACCCGAGTAATTCTGAAAAGGAAGCTGTATTATACATTTACCGTCAGTTGCGTAACGCCGACCCCGCAGATGATGCCAGTGCACGTGAAGTCATCAATAACTTGTTCTTTTCAGAGAAACGTTATGATTTGGGTGAAGTTGGACGTTACCGTATCAATAGAAAACTGAATCTTTCTACGGATATGGATGTCCGCGTATTGACGAAAGAAGATATTATCGAGATTATCAAGTATCTGATAGAGCTGATAAACTCAAAGGCACTTGTCGATGACATCGACCATTTGAGCAACCGTCGTGTAAGGACTGTAGGCGAACAATTAAGCAATCAGTTTGCTATTGGTTTGGCTCGCATGAGTCGTACGATTCGGGAACGTATGAATGTACGTGACAACGAAGTCTTTACTCCGACGGACTTGATTAATGCGAAGACCATTTCTTCCGTGATTAATTCTTTCTTCGGAACCAATGCCCTTTCGCAATTCATGGACCAGACCAACCCTCTGGCAGAGGTAACGCACAAACGTCGTTTGTCTGCCCTCGGTCCTGGCGGTTTGTCTCGTGAACGTGCCGGTTTCGAGGTGCGTGACGTACACTATACACACTATGGCCGTTTGTGTCCTATCGAATCTCCTGAAGGACCGAACATCGGTTTGATTTCTTCTTTGTGTGTATATGCCAAGATTAACGACCTCGGTTTCATTGAAACCCCTTACCGTAAGGTGCAAGACGGAGTGGTTGATTTATCATTGGAAACCGGTATTGAATATTTGACAGCAGAAGAGGAAGAAGGCAAGATTATCGGACAGGGTAATGCACCGTTGAATGATGACGGTACGTTTATCCGTAAGAAAGTAAAGTGTCGTCAGGATGACGATTATCCGGTTGTTCCCCCTTCTGATGTGAATCTGATGGACGTGGCTCCGCAGCAGATTGCTTCTATTGCGGCATCTTTGATTCCGTTCTTGGAGCATGACGACGCGCACCGTGCGTTGATGGGTTCAAACATGATGCGCCAGGCCGTGCCTTTGTTGCGTAGCGAATCTCCGATTGTAGGTACCGGTATAGAAAAACAGGTATGTGAGGATTCCCGTACGATGATTACGGCTGAGGGTGATGGCGTGATTGAATATGTGGACGCTACGACCATTCGTATTTTGTACGACCGTACGGAAGAAGAAGAGTTCGTAAGTTTCGAGCCTGCGTTGAAAGAATACCGCATCCCGAAGTTCCGTCGTACAAACCAGAATATGACGATTGACCTTCGTCCTATCTGCGATAAAGGCCAACGCGTAAAAGCCGGGGACATTTTGACGGAAGGTTATTCTACCCAGCAAGGAGAACTGGCTTTGGGTAAGAACCTTTTGGTGGCTTACATGCCATGGAAAGGCTATAACTATGAGGATGCCATTGTGCTGAACGAGCGCGTGGTACGCGAAGATATTTTGACTTCAATCCATGTGGAAGAATTCTCGTTGGAAGTTCGTGAAACGAAACGTGGAGTGGAAGAGTTGACGGCTGATATTCCGAATGTAAGCGAAGAAGCTACTAAAGATTTGGATGAGAATGGTATTGTCCGCGTCGGTGCCCGCATTCAGCCGGGTGATATTATGATCGGTAAGATTACTCCGAAGGGTGAGAGCGATCCTTCGCCCGAAGAGAAGCTGCTGCGTGCCATTTTCGGTGATAAAGCCGGTGATGTGAAGGATGCTTCTTTGAAAGCTTCTCCGTCATTGAATGGTGTGGTGATAGATAAGAAGTTGTTCTCCCGTGCCATCAAGACACGTGCTGCCAAGGCTGCGGACAAACTGATTCTTCCGAAAATAGACGAGGAATTCAACAGCAAGGTTGAAGATTTGAAGGCCATTTTGATAGACAAATTGTTGGAGCTGACGAAAGACAAGGTTTCACAAGGCGTGAAAGATTATATGGGTAGCGACGTGATTGCTTCGGGACGTAAGTTTGCGGCTTCCGCTTTGGAAGGACTCGATTTTACGACGATACAGTTAAGTGGCTGGACGGACGACGAGCATCTGAACGGTTTGATATCTCAACTGATTATAAACTTCCTGAAGAAATACAAGTTGCTTGATGCCGAACTGAAACGTAAGAAGTTTGCGATTACGATTGGTGATGAATTGCCTTCGGGTATCATTCAGATGGCTAAGGTTTATATCGCCAAGAAACGTAAGATTGGTGTCGGTGACAAGATGGCCGGACGCCACGGAAACAAGGGTATCGTATCAAAAATTGTACGTCAGGAAGACATGCCGTTCTTGGCTGACGGAACGCCGGTCGATATCGTTTTGAATCCGTTGGGTGTGCCTTCTCGTATGAACATCGGTCAGATTTTCGAGACTGTTTTAGGGGCTGCCGGAAAAGAACTTGGAGTGAAGTTTGCCACTCCGATTTTCGATGGTGCTACGTTGGATGACTTGTGTGAATGGACCGATAAGGCCGGTTTACCGCGCTATTGCTCTACGCAGTTGTATGACGGCGAGACCGGTGAGAAGTTCGACCAGTTGGCCACTGTCGGTATTGCTTATATGCTGAAGTTAGGTCACATGGTAGAAGACAAGATGCACGCCCGTTCCATCGGTCCGTATTCATTGATTACCCAGCAGCCGCTCGGAGGTAAGGCGCAGTTCGGTGGTCAGCGTTTCGGAGAAATGGAGGTCTGGGCCATCGAGGCATTCGGTGCATCTCATGTGCTACAGGAAATTTTGACTATCAAGTCGGACGATGTGGGAGGCCGTTCGAAAGCATACGAAGCGATTGTCAAGGGCGAGCCGATGCCAACTCCGGGTATTCCGGAATCACTGAATGTGTTGCTCCACGAGCTGAGAGGCTTGGGGTTGAGCATTACGCTTGAATAACAGTTGAACTCTTTTATTAATAACAGAATATGGCTTTTAGAAAAGAATCTAAAATAAAGAGTAACTTTACGAAGATAACCATCGGATTGGCTTCGCCCGAAGAAATCCTGGAAAATTCGTATGGTGAGGTTTTGAAACCCGAAACCATTAACTATCGTACCTATAAACCCGAACGTGACGGTTTGTTCTGCGAGCGTATTTTTGGTCCGACGAAGGATTATGAATGCCATTGCGGAAAGTATAAACGGATTCGTTATAAAGGTATTGTCTGCGACCGTTGTGGCGTGGAAGTAACAGAAAAGAAGGTACGTCGCGAACGTTCAGGACACATTGCGTTGGTGGTGCCTGTGGCTCATATATGGTATTTTCGTTCGTTACCGAATAAAATCGGTTATCTGTTGGGAATACCGACAAAGAAGCTGGATGCAGTCATTTACTACGAACGTTATATAGTCATTCAGCCGGGCGTGCTGGCCGAAGAAGGAATCGCAGCCAATGACCTGTTGACCGAAGATGAATATTTGGATTATCTGGAGAAACTTCCCAAAGAGAACCAGTATTTGGATGATTCGGATCCTAATAAGTTCATAGCCAAGATGGGTGCAGAGGCCATTTATGACCTTTTGCTCCGTTTGGATTTGGATAAATTGTCATACGAATTGCGTGACAGTGCCAATGCCGATACGGCCCAGCAGCGTAAGACCGAAGCCCTGAAGCGGTTGCAGGTGGTTGAGTCTTTCCGTGCCAGTCGGGGACGCAATAAGCCCGAATGGATGATTATGAAAATCCTTCCGGTGATTCCGCCCGAACTTCGTCCGTTGGTTCCGTTGGATGGCGGCCGTTTTGCCACTTCCGACTTGAACGACTTGTATCGTCGTGTCATTATCCGTAACAATCGTCTGAAGCGACTGATTGAAATCAAAGCTCCCGAGGTGATTTTGCGTAATGAGAAACGTATGTTGCAAGAGGCCGTGGACAGCTTGTTCGACAACTCCCGCAAGTCCAGTGCGGTAAAGACGGATGCCAACCGTCCTTTGAAGTCCCTTTCCGATTCGTTGAAAGGTAAGCAAGGCCGTTTCCGTCAGAACCTGTTGGGTAAGCGTGTGGACTATTCAGCCCGTTCGGTAATCGTTGTAGGACCGGAGTTGAAGATGGGAGAATGCGGTCTGCCTAAATTGATGGCCGCAGAACTTTATAAGCCGTTCATCATCCGTAAGCTTATAGAACGCGGTATCGTGAAGACCGTGAAGTCTGCCAAGAAGATTGTAGACCGCAAGGAGCCTGTGATTTGGGATATTTTGGAATACGTGATGAAAGGACACCCGGTATTGTTGAACCGTGCTCCGACATTGCACCGCTTGGGTATCCAGGCTTTCCAACCTAAGATGATAGAAGGTAAGGCTATCCAGTTGCACCCGTTGGCATGTACGGCGTTCAATGCCGACTTCGACGGTGACCAGATGGCTGTGCATTTGCCTTTGAGCAACGAAGCGATTCTGGAAGCGCAGATTCTGATGTTGCAGTCTCACAATATCCTGAATCCGGCAAACGGCGCGCCGATTACGGTGCCTTCTCAGGATATGGTGTTGGGCTTGTATTATATTACCAAGCTCCGTCCCGGTTCTAAGGGCGAAGGTTTGACATTCTATGGTCCCGAAGAGGCTATCATTGCCTACAATGAGAAGCGTGTAGACATTCATGCGCCTATTAAAGTTGTGGTAAAGGACCTGAATGCGAATGGCGAGCTGGAAAAGAAGATGGTGGAAACGTCCGTAGGCCGTGTGATTGTCAACGAAATCATACCGGAAGAAGTCGGTTATTTCAACGACATCATTTCCAAAAAGACTTTGCGCGGCATCATCACCGACGTGATCAAGACGGTAGGTGTGGCTCGTGCCTGCGAATTCCTGGACGGTATCAAGAATCTGGGTTATCGTATGGCATACGTGGGCGGTTTGTCTTTCAACTTGGGTGATATTATCATTCCGGAAGAAAAAGAGGAACTGGTTCGTCGCGGAAACGAAGAAGTGGAACGCATTGCCAATGATTATGGTATGGGTTTCATCACGGACAACGAACGTTATAACCAGGTCATCGATACTTGGACACACGTCAACAATGACCTTTCCAAGGTCTTGATGAAGACCATGAAAGAAGCCGACCAAGGTTTCAATGCCGTATATATGATGTTGGATTCCGGAGCCCGTGGTTCTGCCGGACAGATCAGCCAGCTTTCCGGTATGCGTGGTTTGATGGCCAAGCCGCAGAAAGCCGGAGCCGAAGGCGCCCAGATTATCGAAAACCCGATTCTTTCCAACTTCAAGGAAGGCATGAGCGTGTTGGAGTACTTCATTTCTACCCACGGTGCCCGTAAGGGTTTGGCCGATACGGCCTTGAAGACAGCCGATGCCGGTTACTTGACGCGTCGTCTTGTAGACGTATCCCACGACGTGATTATCACGGAAGAGGATTGCGGTACGTTGCGCGGTCTGGTATGTACGGCTTTGAAGAACGGCGATGAAGTCATTTCTTCACTTTACGAACGTATTCTCGGACGTGTGTCCGTGCATGATATTATCAATCCTACGACGGGTAAGTTGATTGTTTCCGCCGGGGAGGAAATCACGGAAGACAAGGCACAGGAAATCGAAGACTCTCCGATCGAGAGCGTGGAAATCCGTTCCGTATTGACTTGCGAGAGCCGTAAGGGAGTCTGCATGAAGTGCTATGGCCGCAACTTGGCTACGAGTCGGATGGTACAGAAAGGCGAGGCGGTCGGTGTGATTGCCGCCCAGTCCATCGGTGAGCCGGGTACACAGTTGACGTTGCGTACGTTCCATGCCGGTGGTGTGGCTTCGAATGCGGCAGCCAATGCATCTATTGTCGCGAAGTACGATTCGAAGG
>ERZ827496.4322-NODE-4322-length-11175-cov-5.193615_pt1 | contig 11175 bp, 10 predicted proteins | sample MGYA00519769_ERZ827496 | MGnify/ENA primary metagenome ERZ827496 (study PRJEB31778, sample SAMEA3449327) | human gut metagenome | biome: human gut; feature: human-associated habitat; material: faeces | place: United Kingdom | collected 2010/2012 ...
TGAACATTTTGGTAGAAAAATTCCAATTACATCCAATTACAACTCCAGAAGCTGACATGAAAGCTATCTTGGGCTAATAGGATCCATTAACTTATTAACTACAGTCCTACTTCCCCTCTCTTTTATGATTTAGGACTGTTGTTATAAATAACGCACCTTAGGTTCGCCTAAGGTGCGTTTTTTACTATTTTGTGAAAACTATCTGTTAGTGGCTGTATATTGATGGGGCCCTGTTTCGTATCTACAACTTAGTTAAAAAGGAAGGACTATACTTCTTTGCTCCTCGTGACCTGATGTCGCTGCATAAGTATAGTCCTTCCTTTTTATAACTGTAGATATGGAGGTGTCCCATCAATATACTACTTCTCTGATAGATTTTCCCAAAATAGTATGTGCTGGGAGATAGACGCGTTTCGGCTCTCAATAGGTGGTGCCCATTAGTAAAACGTTTGTGGAATATAAGTCCCATCAATATACAAACTCTTAGAACAACGTTTACAAGAATGGTAATGGGGTGGCAGGGAATTGAGTTGCTACTAGATGAGTTCTACTTATATAATTATTCGTAACGGTATTTATTTCTTTTTACGTAATGATTTGTAGTTTTATAGGGGGGCGCTGTGTTTGGTATTTCACTGTTTTTAATGTTTTTATACTGCCTCTATTTTATAAAGCATCCTTATTTTGAGCTAAAGAAAGTTAATATTAAACGATCTAAAGTAATGCTTTATACGGAAGTTGGGTTTGGTATTTTTTGGTTCATTCTTTTAAATACACCATATTATCAATGGGTTGTAGCTAAAATATTAAGCATAACAGGAGCCCTGTTTTGGCTTGTAGAATTGTGGCTAAGAAGAGGGGCTATTATTCAAGATTCAGCATTGGATGAGGAAAGAAAGGATGTACTTATAAAAAAGGCAAAATGGGATTTTTATACTGTTCTCCCTATAGTAATTTGCCTTATCCTAATGTTTATTTTTAATATTATTGCTGATATTAATTCTTTAGGGGATGGGATCTATTAGTTGAAAGAGAAAATATAGAAATGTATTTTATATTTTCTTAAAAAATAGAGATGTTAAAGAAGTTTAATGTATCTTGAATAAGTTGTTTGTCCATTTAGGACAAACAAAAATGCCTCTAATGTGCATATAGACATTAATTAATATCGATTGTTATACTATAGGTAAAGTAAGAATTTTCTCACATTGTTTATGTGTATATAGAGGCGTGTATGAATAGTATTTTTGATATTATAGGGCCTGTTATGATTGGCCCGTCTAGTTCGCATACAGCTGGTGCTGCGCGGCTAGGTAAGATGGCGCGGTGCATTTTCCGTTCCACACCTAAAAAGGTAGATTTAACCTTATATGGCTCTTTTGCTAAGACTTATAAAGGCCATGGTACAGACCGTGCCTTGATTGGGGGCTTATTAGGTTTTAAAGAGGATGATACAAATATTCGTGTTGCTCATAAATTAGCTGAAAAAGAGGGCATGGAATATAACTTTATCGAGTCTCCTCTTGATGTAGGTCATCCTAATGTAGTTCGTTTTGATATGTACGATGAACATAATCGTCATATGACGGTGATAGGTCGATCTCTTGGTGGCGGTCAAATTATGATTACCGAAGTAGATGGCAATGATATGTCTATTACTGGCGATGAGTTTACTCTTGTTGTATTCCATGAAGATAGACCTGGCGCCATCTCTTTGGTGAGCCAAGCATTGAGTGAGTCCGATATTAATATTGCAACGATGCGTGTATTCCGGAAGGGTAAGCACAAGGATGCAGTGATGGTCATTACTACAGATACGGTGGTAAATCCAATTACAGTTCAGTTTATGCGCGAGTGCCCAGGCATTCAAGATGTCATGACCTTTGAAGCGTTATAGGAGGGTGAATAATGAGCTATGCATATGATACAATTGCAGATATTATTCGCCTAGCTGAGGAAAATAACATTTCCTTTGGCGAAGTAGTACTGCGTTATGAATTAGAGAATTATGACCGCAGTGAAGAAGCGGTTATTCGTGAAATAGAGCATCGTTTAGACATCTTTGAAGGTTCTATTCAAGATGGTATAGACTATGCAGAAAAAACAGCGTCTGGTATGTCCGGTGGCCAGGCGGCACAGCTTAATGGACAAGCACCAAGATTTATGAGTGATATTGCGTACAAGGCGATGACCTATGCTATTGCTGTAAACGAGGCAAATGCGAAAATGTTCCGCATTGTTGCGTGCCCTACGGCTGGATCTTGTGGTGTTATGCCTGGTGCGGTGAAAGCTGTAGCAGACCATTACAAGTTAGATAGAGAAACAGTAGTAAAAGGTTTCTTGGCTGCTTCTGGTATTGGCAATGTTGTGGCGAATCGCGCTTGTGTGGCTGGCGCCGTTGGCGGTTGCCAAGCAGAAATTGGTACGGCCGCTTGTATGGCTGCCGGTGCCATTGTAGAAATGATGGGTGGTACGCCTCGTCAAGTAGGACATGCTATCGCATTGTGCATGAAAAACTTATTGGGCCTTGCCTGTGATCCAGTAGCAGGGCTTGTAGAGGTACCGTGCGTTAAACGTAATGGTTTCTATGCAGTTCATGCCATTACTGCATCTGAATTGGCTTTGATGAATATTGAAAGTCAAATTCCACCAGATGAAGTTATTGAAGCAATGAATAATATCGGTCGCGCTATGCCAGCAGCATTGCGTGAAACAAGTGATGGAGGCCTTGCGGTAACACCGACGGGTACAGCTATTGCAGAACGAGTGCAATCCTTATAGGATTGCACTTTTTTCATGCTTTCATTTGTAGTAAAATAAAAGTTAGACTAGTTCAGAAAGGAGTGTGCATGATGGAACAAGCCAATCGAATATTGACTGTATTAGAAAAAGCAGGTTATGAAGCTTATATCATTGGCGGAGCAGTGCGTGATATTTTGATGCATCAAAAGCCTCATGACTTTGATATTGTGACGTCTGCACGCCCTGATACGGTAATTGAAGTCCTACGCGGTCAAGATATTCAAACGACAGACTTAGTAGGAAAATCCTTTGGTGTAGTAGTAGCTACACTAGGAGGAAAGCAATATGAAATTGCAACGTATCGCACTGAACGATATGGAGCAGATAGTCATCGACCAGAAGAAATCGCTTATGCCGATACCTTGGAGGAAGACGTGTTGCGTCGCGACTTTACGGTCAATGGCATGGCTATGAATCGTTTTGGTGAGGTCATAGACCTAGTAGGGGGACGTCGAGATATCAAGCATAAGACTTTGCGAACCATTGGCAATGCACAGCAACGCTTTGAAGAAGACGCATTGCGATTATTTAGAGCATGCCGCTTTGTGGCAAAGCTAGATTTCTTACCTACCGAAGACTTATTAGAAGCTATGCCAAAGGCATTTCATCGTGTGCCTGGGTTATCTCTCGAGAGAGTTCGTAGTGAACTGGACCGACTCCTGTTAGAGCCTGCTGTGGCTAAGGGCCTTGATGTATTAGTACAATCTCGCTTGGCCGAGTGCTCTTGTCGCGTTGTAGAAAATGGTGTCGCTCGTGAAGTACCTATTTTACCAGAGCTATACCATCTTGTGAATTTACCACAAGAAAAAGACTTTCACGAATTTGATGGTTGGTATCATACATTAGCCGTTGTATCTCATACAGAACCAGATTTGATATTGCGTTGGGGTGCACTGTTACACGATGTAGCAAAGGGTATGCCGGCGGTACGAGCTGTTATTAACGGACGTTTAACGGATCGTGGCCATGATACATTAGGTGCTGAAATGACAGAAACCTTGCTTACTCGTTTAGGTTACCCTAAGGCTTTTGTGCGCCGTGTAGCTTGGATTGTAAAAAATCATATGCGCTTTCACTATTTTGTACAAAATGGGGAAGCTAATGAGAAGAAGTGGATCCGTAAAGAGGCTCGCAGCGGTGAGTTTCGCGATAGTCAAATTATGCGAACTGCATGGGAACAATTATCTAAGGTTTGTGCTGCCGATGTGTTAGGCTGTGGGAAGCCTTATGCAGCGACTGATGGTACCTTAGCCTTTGGTGAATGTATGGCAGATCTTAGTTTAGAGATGCCTATCCATACAAAGGATTTAAATTATGACGAACGAGTTATTAAGCTTGCAGGGGAAAAAGTGGGGGAAGGATTGCAGTATTTATTAGGTCAAGTACAAAATGGAGTGATTCCCAATGAACCAGATGCATTATATGATGCATTAGACCATAAGTTACGCCGTCCAGTGGAGAAATGATGAAGTTATTAAATAAAGCGTTATTACGCATGAGTGATTGGAGCCGCACTACGTGGTGCCTTGCCATACTCATGACCGTTGCCTTCGTCCTTATTGGGCGTTTAGCACAGTTACAGGTCTTTGATACCTTTGACCTAGAGAAGAAAAACTTATTACAAGTTCAAGTAGATAGAAAATTACAATCGCCGCGCGGTACAATCTATGACCGTAATGGCAAGCCTTTGGCGATGAGTGTAGTTACAAAATCTTTATATGCGGATCCGAAGATGATTAAACAGTCTCCTCAAGAGATTGCGGATCTCATCTCACCGTACGTAACGATGTCAAAAGAGAATATTGTGAAAGCTTTGCAAGAGGATACCGCCTTTGTCTGGTTGAATCGTATGATGGATGCAGACAAATCAAAAGGGGTACAACAAGTTATTAAGGATAATAATATTGCAGGCCTCAATTTTGTTGAAGAATCTAAGCGCTATTATCCAAATGGTGTCTTAGCGGCACAAGTATTAGGCTTTGTCGGCACTGATGATAAAGGTCTTGATGGTCTAGAAATGGTTCTTGATGACGAATTAAAGGGGGGCGTACAACAAGAAATTGTAGCTACTGATAATAAAGGGAATGCCATCTTTGGTTCCGTACTATCTAAATTTTTACCAGATAAGGGTAAAAGCGTAACCTTAACCATCGATGCAACAATTCAATTTATTGCAGAACGCGCTCTTGATAAGGCGATGGTTGATACAGGAGCTAAGCATGCGAGCGTTATCGTTATGGATCCAAAGACCGGTGAAATATTAGCGATGGCCAATCGTCCAAGTTATGATCCTAATAATTACAACCAAAGTGGCGAAGAGGCTTTTAAAAATATTGCGGTTACCAATTTATATGAACCAGGTTCTACATTCAAACCTATCATTGCATCTGCAGCTCTTGCAGCAGGCAAATGGAAGTTAGACACTGTGTATAACGATAAAGGGGCCTTCGCTGCCAATGGACATATCATTAGAAACTGGAATGGTGAGGGATATGGTCCTGTTCGTTTGCTAGATATTTTGAAGTACTCTATTAATACTGGTATGGCTGAAATTGGTACATTAACAGGTGCAGATATTCTCTCGAAATATGTACGTGATTATGGCTTTGGTTCTGAAACAGGTATTGAATTGCCTGGTGAAGGAGCAGGTATTTTGTATAATCCAGAGGATATGAGTAAGCTAGACGTGGCAACCATGTCTATCGGTCAAGGTATTGCGGTTACACCATTACAAATGGTTCGCGCCTTTGGTGCACTTTCTAATGGTGGGGCTATGATGAAACCACATATCATCAAGTCTTATAGTAACTCTCAAGGCGATGTAACAAGTACGACTGAAACATCTGTTGTGGGACAACCAGTTCCGGAGGAAACAGCTAAAACCATTGTAGATATTCTAGAAAAAGAAGTATCTGAAGGTGGCGGTACAAAAGCGATGGTAGAGGGTTATCACTTCGGCGGTAAAACTGGTACGGCGGAAAAACTAGATACCAAACATGGCGGTTATCTCGACGGACAATACATTGCGTCCTTTATTGGTTTTGGCCCTGTAGAGGATCCAAAATTTGTAGTTCTTGTCGTTATTGATGACCCACAAAAGGGTTCTATTTATGGTGGTCAAATTGCAGCCCCTGTATTTAAGGACATCGTATCTCAGCTTGTACGGTATTACCAAATGAGTCCGTATGTTAAAGAAAGTACACCAGTAGCTGTTAAAGCTGCTAATACATTACCTGAACCAAAACCGGGAAGTGATGGTTCTGTTACATTGCCTAACTTTACTGGTTTTACCTATGGTGAAGTGCGTGATTGGTTACATAAGGCGGGACTTGCCTTTAAACCGGATGGAACTGGTACGGCTACATCTCAAGATGAAAGTAGCGGTACAACTGTTCAGGCTGGTACAGCAATTACTGTTCATTTCCGTAGATAAAACGAATTCGGTCATAATTAGAAATTATAGACAGTTCGTTATATAATAGAATAAGAGACTTAGGTGCCTCTCCGGAGGCACCTTATTTTATAGATAGTTTGAATGAATGGAGATACACATGATCGAATTACGCGGTAAAGCAGTAGCAGATGCTCACAAGGCGATTTTACAAGAAAAAGTTGCAGCAGTAGGCGACTCTGTAATTACTATGGCAGTATTACTCGTTGGTGAAGACCATGGGGCTCATATGTATGCTACATTTATGGAAAAGACAGCTAAGAACTTTGGCTATGGCTTTGTATTAAAACAATTACCTGAAACGGCTACACAGGATGAAGTAGTTACAGCATTGCAAGAATTAAATAATGATGCGGCTGTTCATGGAATTTTACCGTTAATGCCGATGCCTAAACACATTGATACAGAGGCTCTTATTGATATGCTAGATCCTAAAAAAGATATCGATGGTTTAACTACGTACAATATTGGCCTTGTAACTGCAGGTAAAGGTGGTTTTGCCCCTTGTACAGCTAAGGCGTGCATGGCAATTTTGAATCACTACGATATTCCTGTAGAGGGGAAACATGTGGTAGTAATCGGTCGTAGCCAAGTTATTGGCAAACCAGTAGCTCTTATGACCCTTGGTGCACATGGTACTGTTACAATGTGCCATTCTAGAACTCCTGATTTGGCAGAGCAAGTAAAACGAGGCGATATCGTTATTGCTGCAGCGGGTCGTGCTCATATGATTACAGCAGATATGATTAAGCCAGGTGCTGTTGTTATCGATGTAGGCATTAATGAACTAGAAGGTAAGACGGTAGGCGATGTTGATTATGAAGCGGTAAAAGATATTGCGTCTGCAATTACTCCAGTACCTGGTGGTGTAGGCTCTGTAACGACTACTATGATGCTTGAAGCTGTATATGAGGCATACCATGCATGAGATGTCTATAGCAGAAGGCATACTTGATGTAGCCCTCGATACGTTACGCCAACACGATGCATCTGTGATTCATTCTGTTCAACTCGATTTGGGTCTTATGAGTGGCGTGGAACCAGATTCGCTTCTTTTCTGTTGGGAAGCCGTTACAAAGGGGACTGCAGCAGAAGGTTCTCGTATAGAAATTAACACGATTCCTATTGAAGGAAAGTGCTTGGATTGTGATAAAACATTTCCTGTAGAAAATTATAAGTTTATCTGTCCATATTGTGACAGTCATTTCGTACAAACCATTGGTGGCCGCGAACTACAAGTGACCTCTATGGATATCGATTGATAGAAAGGTTAGGACATGCAAGTTCAAGTTAAAACTAATGTATTGGCAAAAAATGATGCCATTGCAGAGTCTTTACAACAGTTGTTTAAGGAAAAAAATATTTTTGTATTTAATCTATTAGGTTCTCCAGGGGCTGGTAAAACATCTCTGTTAGAGGCAACTTTACATGATTTGAAAAAAGATTACCGCCTTGCTGTTATTGAAGGTGATTTATTTACTGCTAAGGATGCGGAACGGATTCATGAATTAGGAGTTCCTGTTATTCAAATCAATACAGTGGGAGGTTGCCATCTTGATGCACAAATGATTCAAGATGCACTAGGTGATTTAAATCTTGATGAACTGGATATGATCATTATCGAGAATGTAGGTAACCTTGTATGCCCTGCAGAATTTGAGATTGGTGAAAGCATGAAGGTAACTGTATTATCTGTTACTGAAGGTGAGGATAAGCCTCTTAAATACCCATTAATCTTTAAAGAGTCAAAGGCTATCCTCATTAATAAGATAGATTTATTGCCCTATGTACCTTTCAAAAAAGATAAGGCCATACAAGATATACGTAATTTGAATCCAACAGGAGAGATTTTTGAAGTAAGTTGCACGGCCCATAATGGACTAGAGCCATGGTTGACATGGTTGCGTGCACAATTGGAGAGTAATCGATGAATCATTCTATTAAGAGCCGTATCGTAGCGGCACTTTTAGTTGGCCTATCTGCTACAACGGTAGGGTATGCGGCAGAACCGGCTATTTCCACAGTGAAACCGACGGCTGTAGAAGCTACAGAGGATACAAATGATGCGGCAGCTACTGCTGCACCTGTAGAAACGGTGGAACCTGATGCGGCTAATTCTGTTGCGTATATAGATAATGCACCGATTAAAGCCGTTAAAATTGATACAAAAATAAAGAAGGAAAACACAAAAACAGGTTGGTTGGCCGAACAAATGGCAGTTACCGAGTTTGGTGATTCCATACAATTTTGGCAAGCAGCTAGCGAAAATGAAGGATCCTTGCCTAGTGTAACGCAAAATAATTTGGCGGATATCGGCAAGTCCTATACGGCTAATAATTTACCAACCATAGGGTCTGAAGATGATTATGCCATTGATGGGTACCGCTTAGGTGATCAGTTTGTAGCACCTAAAGATGTAGAAAAAACGGTAGTGCGTGATAACTTTACGACGTACTATATGAAAGATTTGGAGGTAACCGTATATACGGGACCTACTCAAGAACGATTGATAAACAATCAATTGCGAGGTCAAGGGGCTACCTATTTCTTTGAGCCAAATACTATTACTAATATTCATAGTACGAAAAAAGGCGCCCGTACTGTACGCGATATAGGTGTGGGTAGTACGCGCATGGAATTGGTATTTGCTTATGGCAGTCCTAATGCGATGTGGCGTGACTTGAAAAATGAAAGCTATATTTTCCTTTATGAAGGTCATTCCGAAAATTCATGGTCTCGAAAAAAGGAATTTAATAGCTCGATAGAGAATACAAATAATAATAGCCAACAACAATCTATGCTAGGACAACAGAAAGAATATATTGCTTTCACCATCAAACAAAGCAATGTAGAAGCTGTTGATATGATTAGTGGTCAAGTATGGCCAAGATTTGGATTACCTAAAGCTCCAGTATATGATTTCGAAGCTGGTAAGTTGACTGCTGATGATTTTGTATTGCGTGGCTATAAATTGAATGATCATTTTGTTAATGATCCAAATAACGACTGGAAACATCAAGGTATGTTGTTTGGTTCCACCTTTATTGGATATAACGAATATGGTGTAAGTGTTGATAAAAAAAATCTTATCAATCGCGTATTGTTAAACATTTACACACCTACCCGTCGTGGCATCGCGATGGGCGATACTAAGTATCTATTGCTCTTTGTGTATGGTATGCCAACTCGTATCGTTGAATCTACAACAAATGCGGGCACGTCTACCGTATATGAATATAAAAATCCAGCGGCAAGCGATTCATATTTACAGTTTGCCCTAGATGATAAAAACCAATATATCAAATCCGTTATGTTATCTGACCGTCCAGTTAAGTAGGATTGGTCACAGCGAGGAGGCAAAGGATATGGTTACTGTTCAAGATGTAAGAGAACGTTGGGAAAAAATTCAAGGTGATGATGAACGCATATTGTTTATCGTTGGTGGTCCTGGTTCTGGTAAAAGTTTGCTAATTCGTGAATTGTCTGAGCAAAAAGGTTGGAAGTACTTAGAAGCGAAACAACTTATTGAAGAAGAATTTTTGTTAGTACCTCGTGATGAAAGACCACAATTGGCAGAAGAAGTAATTCGCCGTGCATTAAGTCGTAGTGATACAGAAGTGGTGCTCATCGATGGTATTAATGTGTTGTTTGCACCGATTTTAAATTTAAATCCTCTTGAACTATTAAAGACTATTAGTAAAACATATCCGATTGTTGTAGGTTGGCGTGGTCATCTCGAAGGTGATCAATTGTACTTAGAACACAATAATGATCCAAAACATGCGGTAGTGACAATCACTAAACCTGATCGTGTTATGGTTATTGATTAATAGAGTTATATTGATTGCTGAGGGCATTATATATTGCCATGAGTTATGACCGCATATAAAAGGCAGGTGATATCATGGACCAATATGTAATTGCCCTCGTTTTAGGTGTTATAGAAGGTATAACAGAATGTATTCCTGTATCGAGTACAGGTCATATGATTATTATTGGGCATATGCTCAATTTTGAAGGCACACATGCTGATGTATTTGAAGTGTTTATTCAGATAGGTGCTATCCTTGCTATTTATACACATTATAGACGTACATTTAACGGCTTTTTGAAACGGAAAAATTGGATAAAAACACGCGGCGTATCTTTGCTACATATTAGTGCGGGCATGTTACCGGTATTAATGGCTGGATATCTAATGCAATACATTATAAAAGAGTATTTATTTGGGCCAATTCCCGTTATAGTAGGCCTTATTATAGGTGCTATATTTATGATTTATGCTGAAAAAAGAACAGTATCTGGGCGATTGGTGGATTCTGTAAATAATTTGACTATATATCAATGCTTTCAAATTGGTCTATATCAAATGCTTTGTCTATGGCCTGGATTTTCGCGCTCTGGCGCAACCATTGCAGGGGGGATGCTTATCGGCTGTACACGGAGGGCCGCAGCTGATTTTTCATTTATCATGGCTGTGCCTGTTATGATTATCGTGTGTGTGTATGATTTAGTGCGTGTCATACATGCATTGGACTTAAATGATATTATTATGTTTATCATTGGCACCGTCGTATCATATATAGTTGGATATATAACGGTAAAAGGTTTTTTGTGGTATCTAAATAGATCCTCGTTGGCATCGTTTGGATATTATCGAATTATAGTTGCTATTCTAGCAATAATCTATTTATATATGTGAGTTTAGATGTGAGTTCCTATGAGGCAAAAATGAAGTTGGAAAAATTCTAAAAAAATACTTGCGTCAGAAAAACTTTCATGATATATTGATATAGCACTAAGGGTGACTGCGAAGAACGAACAAAACTTTCAAAAAAGTTTCAAAAAGTTCTTGACACTTAGTGTGGCAGATGATACAATACATCTTGTCGTAATGATGCTGGCGTAGCTCAATTGGTAGA
>ERZ827496.4324-NODE-4324-length-11171-cov-3.012145_pt1 | contig 11171 bp, 9 predicted proteins | sample MGYA00519769_ERZ827496 | MGnify/ENA primary metagenome ERZ827496 (study PRJEB31778, sample SAMEA3449327) | human gut metagenome | biome: human gut; feature: human-associated habitat; material: faeces | place: United Kingdom | collected 2010/2012 ...
AACGTTCGCGAACTAAAAAGAAAGCGCTGCGACAAATGCCGCAGCGCTTTCTTTGAATATTAACGGGACCTCCGGTCCGAACTATTCGTAACTCTTTTGACCTATTCTCAGGTTACGAACGTAAATAGGTACGTTAGCAATCATTCCGCCGCTATGATCTTTCAGGTCTTCCAAGTCGAAGCGGAACGGAGCTCCCGCATCCCCGGCCGTCGGATTGGTCGTAAAGATGCTCTTCACCTGATCCGTCCAATCCATATGAACGGCAACCCAAACATCCGAAACGGGAAGCATATACCCGGCGCGGCCGCTCCATGAATCGGCTACTGCCTGCCAGAACAACTGTAGTTCGAACGGTGATTCGCTCTTGTATTCGAAATAGATCTGATTGTCATTGATCGTTACCGCTTTTTCACGACTCTTCGCAGAAACATACGGATCGGAAGTGCCGCTCGGAGTGAACTTATAGGTAAGGAATTGTTCATCCGTAGTCACATCGTTCACCTTCAAATTGTTTCCGGTCTTGCCGTCTTCAAACTTGAAGTAATAAGCGTTGTCGGCGAACATCTGTTCTTCATAGTTCTTTTCGCGTACCTGGATATCCTTGATCTCGATCGTTACGCCGGATTCGCTGCCCAACGAGAGCGTCAACGGATAACCCGGTGCAAGTTCCGATCCCATATCGAAGTAAACGCCGCCCAAATCTACGGCATATTCCGTCCAATCGTCAGCCTGGTTTATCTCGTAACCGAGCATCTGCAATTTCTTGTTATTCACGTCCAGACTCAACCTCGGGCGACCGATCGCTTTGGTTGCCTTATACGAGAACGAAACCACAGAACCGGCCGATACCGGGAACATCGATGTAGAGACGGTCGGAGCCGTACCCGTCGTATTCAGCGTATAGCTGCCGCCACCGTTGTCGGTAATTTCCACATCCGTCCCGCGTTTAACCGACAGATAGCTGTCCGAAGGATCGTTCCAGCAGATCATCTTGTAGGTAGCCGTACCCACCAGGTCGTTCTGAACCTTCACATAAGTCGTATCGGCCGACAGATCCATCGTTAGATTCGTGCTCGTAGGATCGACCATCGACGAGATCGCCGAAATCACGAATTCCACCTGAACCTGCGTGAAGTCCACGGGATCGCTGCCGAAATAAACATTGATCAAACGAGACTTTTTGTCGAGACTCGTTACGGCTTCGACTCCTCCGTAAGACGCCTTCACCTCCTTGATCGGGCTGTCCACTTCCGCTACGATCTTATAGCAAACAATGTTGTCGCCCGTAAAGATATTTACGCCGGTTACGTCGCTCAGATCCATCTCGACCGGATTCGTAACGCTCGGCGTATAAAGAGACGCACCGTTGACCAGGTCGAACGTACAGAGAACATGACTCAGATCGCGCGCTTCCTGGCTGAGCGAAACGGTCACGAGGCGGTTGGCATGATCGATATTGATCCGTGTCGAAACGGTACTGTCCGCCGCAGCCAGTTGCACGGACATCCCGATCAGCGGGCTCGATGAGCCGGACTCGTCGTCTTTGCAGGAACTGAAAATGCCCGCCGCCAATACGACCAAACATAAGGCGCTGATTTGTAAATACTTTTTCATAGACAAATTATCAATAAGGTTTTTTTAATGTCACAAGGTATAATCCTTGTCGTAGCTTAGAATCAAAAATAAATCATTTTTTCAACTTTGCAAGCCATTTTCGTTTTAATTTGACAAAGAAACACAAAAAAGGACTTTTTGAACTTATTTTCCTTCTCTTTGTGATATTGTTGTGCAAAACAGAAAGAAGATGCAATTCAGACACTGCATCCTCTTTCCGACGAATCTCTATAGCTCGATTATTTCAGGACTCCTACGCATCCGACCGGTTTGTAGTAATCCTTATCGGTAAGTCCGGTAGACGCATCTATCTTCGACGAATAGATCGTCCGTTGCCCTCCGACGAGCATACACGAACCCGATCCGCCCTGCAGACCGACAGCGTAATAACATGCCCAGTCGGCCATGATATCGCGTTGCTGCTCCACCGTAATACCGGGCGAAGTGTATTTCTGGCAAACGAAGAATACATAATATCCGCGGGAAGTAACCCCGATGGCGGCACGCGCATCCTTGGTTTCGGCATCCAGATTATCCTGTTTGGTACCTTTTTCGATCAACATCTGAACTGCATACATAGCATAGTGTGCCGTGCTATCGTTCTGTTTAACCTTATCCCACTCGACTTTAAATTTATCGCCGATCAGAACCGTTCCCGTCTTGGTTACGCCGAAACCCGTAGTACTCGTTTGCCGACCCTGATTGACCACCTGGCCGTCGACTACGATCATATCGTCGGTCGCACTGCCGTTGATAATCACCGCCGCGGTAGGATCCTGCTGGTAAAATTCGGGAAGGGTCGTCAAGAATTTGTAACCGTTACTCAGCACGGAGAATTTGGCCCGCTTATCCGCAACAAGCACATAAGCTTCGTTTTCATACAGCATATTGGTTTTGTACAGCGCCATATGCGAAGGCATGGTATAGCCCGACACTTTTTCCCAACCGTCGGGAACGATCGAAACGTCCGCACTCTGCACCGCTTTCAGTTTATAAGTAACGGGGCCGCCGCTCTTATCCGATTCGGCAGTGATCGTCTGGTCTTTCGACATATCCAAAACGCACGGGTTAGTCAGGCCGATCAACTTGCCGCCTTCTGGACTCAACGAGAACGAACAGTCGACCTTCGTCGGATCGATCACATAGTTGAATTCGACCGTAATTTCACGCGTACTCTGGTCGAATACGACACGTCCTTCGATCGTTCCGTCATCGGCGGTGGCAACCATCCCCATGATCGGGTAATCGACTGCGCCGTATACGTCGTAATACACCAGATCGTCGCCCGTCTGTACGACGATCGTCGAACCGTACTTCGCATTCGACAGATCCAGCGTAGCCGGATTCTTCATCAGAGGCGTATACAGATAAGCTCCATCGACGAACTTAAATGTGATCTCGACGGCCGAGAGCGGATTGTATTCGTAGAACAGAACATCAATCCTTTTGTTTGCCTGATCGATTGTCACTTTTGCATCCTGCACGGAAGCGTCGACGATCGGGTTGGGATTCCCCGGATTGTCGTCCTTACACGAGCAAAAAAGCACTGCCGACAATAAAAGAGGTAAAACGCTAAGTTGTAGGCACTTTTTCATAAAACAAGGTTTTTAATTTAGTATAACGCATTAATTTGGCTTCAAATCAAAACCAAAGTTAAACTTTTTTTTTTAATCCGGCAATAACTTGTATTATTATTTTACCCGCCGAAATAAAAATAGCGAGACTTTCCCCTGGTTCATTCATTCAACCAAATTCCCTATTCTTTCCGATAAAATCGGACTATAAAACCGCCTTTTTCACGAAACCGATCGCAAAATACGGGGTCTTCTTTCGGACAAAAATAATTCATTATTCGAAACGGACAACAAAAATATGCATTTTTGTCATCAAAAAAATACGGCCGGACACCGATCGGTGTCCGGCCGTACATGAAATCCCGCCGAAACGATTAATCGTTCAGCGAAAAACGTTTGTAAGCGACGACCGTAGCCTGCGGATCGTCCTGTTTGATATAGGCGCCCACCGACAACTTGTTGTTCTTCACCAGCGGCTGGCTCAACAACGTATTTTCGGTCAGGAACTTATTCACCTTTCCTTCGGCGATCTTATCCAACATGGCCTCGGGCTTTCCGTCCAGACGGGCCTGTTCGCGGCCGATCGAACGTTCGTGCTCGATCACCGCCGGATCGCAATCCTCCCGGCTGATCGAAATCGGAGCCATAGCCGCAGCCTGCATGGCAACGTCCTTGGCGACTTCCATCCCGATCTCCTTGTTGAACCCGATCAACGTACCCAGCTTGTGGTTCGTATGAATGTAGGTTACGCACATCGGAGCTTCGATCTTCGCGTAGAAAACCAGTTCCACCTTCTCGCCGGTCTGGCCCGATTTCTCGGTCACTTTGTCGGCAACGGTGCGTCCGTCGGCAGCCACGGCGTTCAGCGCCTCCAGATCGGCGGCATCGGCGGCAATGGCTATATCCAGTATTTCATTGGCGGTCGCCGAAAACTCGGAGTTCTTCGCCACGAAGTCGGTCTCACAGGCAAGGCAAAGCATATACCCTTTCTGACCCACGATTTTGGAAACGACCACCCCCTCGGTAGCCGAACGGTCGGCGCGCTTGGCGGCAACCAACTTTCCACGCTCGCGGATAATATCCTGCGCTTTGTCGTAATCGCCATCGGCTTCGATCAATGCCTTTTTGCAGTCCATCATACCTGCACCGGTCATTTTACGAAGTTTGGCGACATCAGCAGCTTTTATTTCCATGATCTTCTGTTTTTATTAAAATGTCATTACTCGGCGGCGGCCTCTTCGGCAGGAGCTTCCGCAGCTCCGCTTTCGGCAGCGACTTCTTCGGCTGGAACTTCCGCTTTCGCAGCTTCGGCTCTGGCTACTTTCCGGATACGCGGCTTAGCCTCTTTTTCCTCTTTTTTCGGAGCCTCGGCAGCCTCTTTTTCCTTTTCCAGCTTGCGTTCGGTCAGCCCCTCTGCAATGGCGCCGACAACGGCATCCAGCACTACGGCAATGGATTTGGTCGCGTCGTCGTTGGCGGGAATCACATAATCGATATCGGTCGGATCACAACAAGTATCGACCATTGCGAATACAGGAATGTTCAGCCGTTTTGCTTCTTTAACGGCATTGGCCTCTTTCTGGATGTCCACTACGAAGATAGCGGCTGGAAGGCGGGTTAGGTCGGCGATAGAGCCGAGGTTCTTTTCGAGTTTGGCGCGTTGACGGCTGATCTGTAATTTTTCTCTTTTGGAGAAGTTGTCGTAGGTACCGTCTGCGGTGAATTTGTCGATGGTAGCCATCTTTTTGACGGCTTTACGTATTGTGGGGAAGTTTGTAAGCATTCCGCCCGGCCAACGTTCGGTGACGTAGGGCATGCCCACGGCCGAAACCTTTTCAGCTACAACCTCTTTAGCCTGTTTCTTCGTTGCTACGAACAGGATACGGCGACCGCTTTTGGCAATCTGTTTGAGGGCGGCAGCGGCTTCATCGATCTTGACGATACTTTTGTGCAGATCGATGATGTGGATCCCGTTTTTCTCCATGAAGATATACGGAGCCATTTTGGGATTCCATTTTCTTTTCAGGTGGCCGAAGTGTACTCCGGCTTCCAATAATTGATTAAAATCAGTTCTTGACATTGTTTTCTGATCGTTAATAAATCTCTGATTAAAATTCTCTTTACATCAACCGCGGCGGTAGTGTCCTGGACAATCCCCGCGGTTTTCCGCAGACGGGCAATAACAGAGTAGTACGAAAATCGCAGTCTCCGGTATTTGTTCCCGTTCTGTGCCCGGTGAACGCAGTGATTAACGTTTACTGAACTGGAACTTGCGACGTGCTCCGGGTTGTCCGGGTTTCTTACGTTCAACTTCGCGCGGGTCACGGGTCATGAAACCGTTCTTTTTGAGGATCGGGCGCATCTCTGCATCGATTTCGCAGAGGGCACGGGCGATACCCAGACGAGCGGCTTCGGCCTGACCTTTGATTCCTCCACCTACGAGGTTGATGGTGATGTCGTAGTTCTCAACGGTGTTGGTAGCCAACAGGGGTTGTTTTACGACATACTGGAAAATTTCCAGAGGAAAGTAAGCGGCCAGCGGTTTTTTGTTGATCGTAATGTTCCCTTTACCGGGTTTCACGTAAACGCGAGCTACAGCAGCTTTTCTACGTCCAACGCTGTTTACAACTTCCATACTCATTACTTAATCTCGTTTAAATTGATTGTTCTCGGAGCTTGAGCGGCGTGCGGATGCTCGCCGCCTGCATACACCTTCAGGTTGCGCATCTGCGCAGCCCCCAGACGCGTGCGGGGCAACATGCCTTTCACGGCTTTCTCGATAATGAATTCGGGATTTTTTTTGAGATATTCGGCAGGCGTGGTCAACCGAATGCCTCCCGGATAGCCCGAATGACGGACATACTCCTTGTCCGTGAGCTTCTTCCCGGTCAGTCTCACCTTCTCGGCGTTGATGATGATGACATTGTCACCGCAGTCAACGTGAGGAGTGAAACTCGGCTTGTCTTTTCCGCGCAGGATTTTGGCTACCTGGGCGGCAAGACGTCCCAATACCGCGTTCGTTGCGTCGATCAAAACCCATTCCTTGGTGACGGTCGCAGCGTTGGCGGAGATTGTCTTGTAGCTTAGTGACTCCACTGTTTTTAAGGTTTAAAAAATTAATACTTGTTTAATTATGTGATCCGTGCCCGCTTTTACGGGCTTGCAAAGATAGTGATTTTTCCGAAAACAAAAAAATATTCGCATTTCTTCCGGGCGATTGCCCGATTTCCGCCGCTGAGGATTCGTCCCGTTCGTTTTTATGCACGGATTTTCCCCGTCCGGCGCAGGCTTGAACAGGGGCGCACCCTACGGAATCGCACCAAAAGCGTACCCGTTTTTTCGAAATTTCCCCGGCAGGCGATCCGAATAAAAGGGAAGAGGAGATTATCCCGATGGACAACCTCCTCTTCGTTAGGAATTACGAACGTATGCTATTTCTCGGGGAACGCATACAATCCTTTCGTACCTTCTCCGCGTTTATAGGAGATGTAAGATTTCGCCTTCACCGTACCGGTAGCCGCATCGACGGCATAACGCACGCCGGAAGCGCCGGCCCACAGGTAGTACGAATCTACCGGCAGCGGATCGGCTACGGTAAACCGAACGCCGTCGGTCGACGTGAGCGTCCCGATTTCGCGGTCGGCGGTCACGTAAGTCGCAACATATTCGCTGCTGCCCGCATGGTATTTCACGTCGATTTCGGCAGGAGCGTCTTCGGTGAACGCATAGCCTACGCTCTGCTGTCCGGAAGCCGGCCAGTTGTCGCCGCCGGCGTATTTAACCGACACCACATTGTCGCCGTCCATATAATAAGCGTACACGGCTCCGTCTTTCCCGACCAGCGAAACGGGGGTCGAGCTCGTCCATACGGCAGTTTTTCCGTCGGCCGACCAGCCCGAACCGTTCCACGATTCCCAATCGCCGCCGGCTATTTTGCACCGGGTTACGCAAATACCCTTATCACCGGCCTTATCGAAAGTCACGTAATAATATCCGTCGAACGTCGTGAAATTGAAATTGGAAGCGACCGTATAATCGCCGAGCCATTTCTTGCTGAGAGCCGCGAAAGATTCGTCGGCCTGATCTTTCCACGTTTTGCCCAGGTCGGTGGAAGTTTTGCAGGCCACCTGTCCCGAACCGTTCACCTTCGTGTCGTAAACGCAATAGAATTCGGGGAAATTAGCAGTCATTTCCTCTTTTCCGCACCAAGCTCCTTTGACAAACTTGTCATTCGCCTTACCCCACGACCAGTATTGCGGGTTATTGATATCGGTATCGGTAGCTTCCAGCGAAAGCATATATTCGCCCGGAGCTACGGTCTTGCCGCTCGGCAGCATATCGTAGTGCTTACCTTCGGTGTACGGAATCGTATTGGTAATGATCGGATCGCCGGCCAGCGTCGTGTTGTAATCGGTATCCCAACGGCACAGTTTGAAGACCATTTTGCTAGTACTTCCCCAACCTTCCCCACGGATAGACTGCTTCATATTGCTAGCAGGCAGATCCAGCACGAAATGCACGTATAAGGTTCCCTTTCTGAACTCTCCGCCAGTAACGCCTGAGTTGGCAGCCCACAATTCAGCCTGCGAAGCGCTCAACTTATAAGGATAAGTATAAAGCCCTATCAGGTTGCCGCTCTTTTCGAATACCGAAGGATTGGAATACGTCGCTGCATCCCCTTTATAAATAAAGGCTCCGTTTTCAACGCCCAGTTCGGTCTGTTGGATCGTAATGGTTCGCACCATCGTGTCGGCCGTCAGCGTGAATACGGCGGTACGTGCCTTGGTAAGCGCTTCCTCAACCGAGAAGACCAACTCATATTCGCCTTTTTCTCCTTCCGGACCGGTCCCGGTCAACTTACACCAAGCAGTCGCTTCCTCCTGCGTCAATTTCCACGCAGCGCTCGATACCAGCGAAACGGTCACCTCCTGTTTCTTCCCGTCGATTTCGGAAAGCGCCGGATCTACGACAAGGGTCGGGCCGGGATTCTGCGAAATATCGATCTGCTCGTAAGCCCCCAGCGCCGTGTTGGTCAGCGTAATGCTCGTTTCGCGCGGGAGAAGCCCCGTCCGGTAAGTTTCGATCTTGAAATAGAGCGTGTCTTTCACCGGCTCGGCCTTCGATTCCACCTGCGAAATCCACTCCTGCGCTTCCGGCGAGATATTCACCTTGTACTCGACGTTGCTGACCAACGGCACTTCGATGATCTGCTCTTCATAAGACAGATCCTTGAACTCGTGAACCTCGGCCGCCAGTTCGTTCTTCGACGGCATCGTAACCTTGTAAACCTTCGAAGCGGAACCGGAATGCACCACGACGTCGACCGTACGATCCTCGAAAGTCTCGTTCTGGGCAGCCGTAATGGTAATTTCATTGTCTCCTGCGCCGCCGCTCATCGGAGATACGGTGCACCAATCTTTTTGAATCGCCCCTTCCGGATAGTCGATGGAAATGGACCATCCTTTGGTCGCCGTAAATTTCACTGCTGTGGACCCGCCTGCAATCGGGAAGGACACTTCAGGCGCGCCCCACGTTCCGATCGCCGCAGATTCCCATTCAGGATCGTCACATTGCCAGAAAGCCGTAGCCCCCAAGACGAATAAAGCCGCATACAAAAGTTTTTTCATAATAATCAAGTAGTTTTTTAATCGTTAAAGTTGACTTTTGGTTAAACAATTCGTTTCTGTCTGTAAATTTATCTTTTTTTATTTAATAAACCAAACAAATAAGCGTAAAAACAACACTTTTTCCGGGAACGGGGATTCGTGCGAAGCCGGCGAAAACAGCGGACGGACGGCTTACTTGATCCAACAGTCCACGATCTCGGCCACGTACAACCGATGGTCTCCGCCCTGGGACCCTCCGTACCACTTCCGGTAAATACTCTTATCGATAAACCGCTCCTCGGCGGTTATCCCGGTGTACAGTTTCCGGCACTCCAGCGTCAGGCGGGACTGCTCGAAGGTGACGTTTCCCAACGGCGTAACGAACGGGACGAGCCCCGCTTCCTTCACTTTATCGGTATCGCGCCCGGAACGGGAACCGCAAACTTTATACGCTTCCCGGTACTCCTCGCACAAGAACGACAGCGTAAAACAGTCGCAGCGTTCGATAAATTCGAACGTATACCGTTCCGGACGAACGAATACGAACACCACGGGCTTATTCCACAGATACCCCACCCCGCCCCACGAGGCGGTCATGGTGTTGAAACGGGACGCATCGCCAGCCGTGACGAGCATCCATTCTCTGCCGATCAGCGAAATAAAATTTTCGGTAATCCAGGCGGGATCGATTTTTTCCATAGACGATCAGATTTTATTTATGCAGTTCTTTATGTTTTCCGGACAGGTGCTCGATATCCAGCCTCAGAATCTCGGTCCGGTGAAACGATCCGGCGATATATTTAGCCGCGATATCCTTAAAATCGGCGCTGTATTTATCCACCAGCAGATCGAGGGCCGACAGCCGTTCCGATTCGGGCAGCGAGCAGGCGACCGTTCCGAACGCCATCACGCTCCGGTACTCGGTAGTGAACCCTTCCGGAATGATCCGGGTATGCCCGACGACGCAGAAACACGCCCGATTGTTCGCCCGGACGCACTCCAGTTTGTACCCTTCGGGCGCGCAATGAAAATAGACGCTTTTTCCCGACAGCGCATAGCTGATCGGGATTCCGTAACCGTAACCGTTCGTTCCGCACAGCGACAGAAAACCGTATTCGCCTCGGACCAGCAATTCCCAGGCCCGCCCGTCGTCCCAAACACGGTCTTTTCTTCTGATTTCTCTAAACAATCCTCCCATAAATCCGACATTTAATGAAACATCCGGCTTCCTTGTTTGTGCAAGTTTAAACATACTTGTTCTAAATCCGATATCTTTGGGGGAATTTTTTTGAAGAATCCCCAAAAAATCCGTCCCGGAAATCGCAAAAAACGCCGATCTGCATCTTCCGTTTTTCGCACTCGCAATAAATCATTATCTTTAAAGCGCGGAAACGCCGGCAGGTCGAATCTGCCTATTTTGATATTATTAACCGATAACTTAACCGCAAGATGAAAAAAAACATCTACAAATTGCTGTCGCTTCCGGCATTGTTGCTGGCCCCGGGGCTGCTCGCGGCGGGTAATCCCGCGCAGCAAAGCGCCGCCGACACCGCCGGATACCGGGACATCTATCCCGACACCTGGGTAGCCACCGACGCCGTGGGACGCACGATGCCTTCTTACGAAGAGGTCGGAGCCGTGAAAAACGACCAGCGCCGCATCGTCGGCATCTTCTACATCACCTGGCATACCCAGGGACTGGCTGGACTGAAAAGCCCTTACACGGCCGACGTGACCAAAATCCTCGAAAAAGATCCGAACGCGCGCCTGCAGGCCGACAATCCGTTGTGGACGGAAGGTTCGTACCACTACGCCGAACCGGAAATGGGTTACTTCCTCAGCCAGGACGAATGGGTGATCCGCAAGGACATCTCGATGCTGGCAGACGCCGGCGTGGACGTGATGATCATGGACGTCACCAACGCGGTGCGCTACTGGGACGAATGGGACGTGATCTTCAAAACGATGGAAAAGATGAAGGCCGAAGGCAACAAAGTGCCCAAATTCTGTTTCTGGGCGTTCAACGGCCCGGTCATCACCGTCGTGCAGGATCTCTACGAACGCATCTACGAGAAAAACCAATACCCCGACCTGTGGTTCTACTGGGACGGCAAACCGCTGCTGCTCTATAACGGCACCCCGAAATACGACGCCAACGGACAGGATACGCCGCACCCGAATCTGCACTACGACGAAGACGCCGTGACCAACAAAAACAATCCGCATTACGGAGACCCGTACTATACCGCTAAATATTATACGGATTATTCCGACGACGTGAAAAACTTCTTCACGCTGCGCACGATGTGGTGGGGCTACTACGAATGGGCCAACGAGCGTTTCATCGGAACCGAGGACAACTGGAGCTTCGGATACA
>ERZ827496.4326-NODE-4326-length-11170-cov-3.391183_pt1 | contig 11170 bp, 10 predicted proteins | sample MGYA00519769_ERZ827496 | MGnify/ENA primary metagenome ERZ827496 (study PRJEB31778, sample SAMEA3449327) | human gut metagenome | biome: human gut; feature: human-associated habitat; material: faeces | place: United Kingdom | collected 2010/2012 ...
GCCCTCCTCGCGGAGGGCGTGGATAGAAATTCCCGTGCCCGGTCAGTTTGAATCCATGGAGGCAACGCTGAACTGGAACACCATGTACAGCTACGCCACCAAGATGATGAACCCCAACAAGAACATCCAGATCACCCTGCGTGCTGCTATGCAGAACGACAACAAGAACGGCGGCTACACCTACAAGGGCCTGCGCGTCGTCCTGGGTGGTCGTCCCAAGGAGCTGGATCCCGGCAAGCTGAAGCGTGCCGACACCATGGGCAGCACCACCACGCTGGAAGTCACCCGTTACCTGATGGAGGTTGACGGCACTACTGTTATCGACATCGACAAGTTTGCGGGCCGCTACTATGTCGATGGCGAGGATATGCGTGCCGAGATCAACGCTCTTATCTAAACCCGATACATGAAGAAGTCAGCCGTCCCGGCGTGGGGCGGCTGATTGTCTTTTGGAAAGGAAACAGCAATGGACAATATCGTGAAGTTTGATAAACCTTATAAGTTCGAGGGCAAGGAGTACGACAGCCTGGATCTGTCCGGTGTGGAGAAGATGACCGTGCAGGACTTGATTGACATTCAGAAAAGCATCGGCAACGAGACGGCGGCCATGTACGCGATGGAAATGACCACTTCCTTTGCACAGGAAATGGCTGTTAAGGCTACTGGAAAGCCGGTGGAGTTCTTCAAGCTCATGCCCCGCGGCAAGATCAAGAAAGTGCAGGCGGCGGTTATCAAGGGCATGGATAACAGCGAGAACGCCGATGAAGTGAAAAAGCAGCTGGAATCTCACACCCTGAAGTTTGCAGCGCCCTACACCTACGAGGGCAGCGAAAAGGCGGAACTGAAGGGCAAGACCTTTGACGGCATCGACCTGTCCGGCGTGGGCGAACTGAACACTATGAGCGAATCCATGGCAGAAAACCGTATGGCTGCGGGCGGATTTGCACCGGTGAATACGCATCGCAACTACCTGTACTGCTGCATCATCGCCAGCATGGGCACCGGCTACCCGGTGGACTTCTTTGCTGGTCTGCCGCTGTGCGAGGCGGTTAAGCTGCGTGATGCTGTAAACTCTGATTTTTTCGAGTAAAAGGCGGTTACAAAGAAAGCGGCTATCCAGCTATCCATTGCCACGCATTCCAACATGACGGATCTGCTGCACCTGCCCCGGCGGGAGCTGGTGGATCTGTGTAACGAGGTGGCAGACGTATGGCGGGAAATGGAGCACTAGACCTCAGCATCCGCATCATGGGCAAGGTGGACCCGTCCCTTGTAACTGCAATAAAGCAGACGAAGGGGCTGACCGGTGATCTGGCAAACGCCTTGACGGGAACCAAGTCACTGGGCAGCACGGTAGCAAACACTCTGGGCGTAATCGGGAAAACCGGACTGGGAATCATGGCGACGCTGACAACTGCGTCCGCTGTCATGATTAAAAAGACAACCTCCATGGCAGAGGAATACCAAGCCCAGGCGGCAGATGCAGTCAAGTATGTTGGCGGCATCATGAACGATGACGGCAGCATTGACCCGGAAAAGCGTGCCACCATGGAGGACGCGATCCTCAAGATGACCACGCAGGTCCCAATCAAACGGGACGAGATGGCGCAGATCGCCGCATCGCTGGGACAGTCCGGTAAGAGCTATGAGCAAATCTTTCTGGATAACCAGCAAACCGGAGAAAAAAGCTACCTGTACGATACGGCCCGGCTAGCTGCCGCGTGGGACATTGATGCAAAGTCTGCGGCCGATTATATGGCAAAGTGGGAAACCGCTTTTGGTAAGACCCACAACCAGATTATCGACATTGCAGATTCCATCAACTATCTGGGCGGCCACATGGCTACCACGGCGGCGGAAATCGCCAGCGTGGTGAATACGTCCGGCGGTGTCGGCCAGACAGCCGGCGTTGACCTGCACACGACCTCTGCGCTGGCAGCCACCATGCTGGCTATGGGCGTTAATGAGGGAAAGGCTGGAACAAGCCTGAACCGTGTGTTTACAAACATCACCCTTGGCAACAGTGCAACGGATGCGCAGGTGGGCGCATGGAACAAACTCGGTTTTGATCCTGTGCAGATTGCAAAGGATATGCAGTCCACCGGGCCGAACGGAAAAGATGGTGCAGCAAGCACTCTGTACAAAGTCTTTGAGGCGATCTCGAAACAGGACAAGTACCAGCAGACTGCGACCATCAAGACACTGTTTGGACAGTGGGCCATTGAGGGCGTTTCAAAAATTGTGGGCAACTTGCCTGCGTTCCAGAATGCCTTGCTTATGGCTGGTGATACCAGCGCATACAGCGGCAGCATGGAGAAAGAATTGCTTGTTCGTCTGGACACCAGCAAAGCGGTAAGCCAGATGGCAAGTAATGCGACAGACCGCCTGCTTATCAATGTGGGCAATCAGTTCCTTCCGGCAAAGAAAGAACTGACATCCATGTGGATCGACATAGCAAACGGTATCACCGAGAGCTTGCCAGATCTGTCCAACATCGTCAATGGCATTCTGCCGATGTTGCACTCCGCGCTGCTTGGAATTGGCAATGCGGCGAAGGCGGCATTGCCGTGGATCCAGAAGGGCATCGACTACACTTCAGAGCATGGGCCGGAAGCGGCAGGGGCCATTGCTGCCATAGTCGCGGCGTTCGGAGCTATGAGCTTTGCACCGACGGCTTATAGCACAGGATCCTCGCTGCTGAACACCATCGGGAACATTGCAATCGGCGGAAAACCGAGCGGTGCCCCAGGCGGAACATTCGGAGGCATCACTGTCCGAAATCTGATGGGCGCACTGACACCCACAAGCCTGATCCAACGGGCAGTTGGTGGCGCATCCTTTGTAAAATCGAATGCCGGAATGTTTGCTGAAAATGCAAAGTACGGCGTTCAGATGGCCGGCGCCGGAGCGCAGCAGCCCACAACGCGCCTTGGAAAAATTGGGCAGACGTTGGACGGCGCTGGTGTCGGCATCTGGGCAACACTGAAAAATTTCAAGGGCCTGCGAAGCGGAACCAAGAAAGGAAACACCGGTTTTGTAAATGATGTGCTGGAAGCTAGCACGAACGGTGGCCTGCTGGGCGTGCTGAAAAACTCCGGCTCCGGTAGGTATGTTTCCAATGTCGGGCAATCGCTGGGCGGCCTGAAAAATGCTCTGGTGGGGTTCGGAAGCGGCAATCCGGTTGGACGATTTATCGCCAAGACCGACGGTGTTGCGGGACAGATTCTTTCCGGCATTGCAGGACCGAACGGTCTTGACCTTGGAGGTATGGCCGGTGGAGTGAAAAATTTCCTCGGTGCAGGAAAGACGGTCATTGGAAATGGGCTGTCCAATGCATGGCAGACCGTCAGCCAGTCCAAAGTGGGTTCTACCGTCCTCGGTGTCGGCAGCAAGGTGGCGGGTGCAGCATCCAAAATCGGCGGCGGCGCTTTGAGCACGGTGAAGGGAGCTTTGAATGTCGGCGGCGCAGGGCTGAACGTACTGGGTACGACGGTAGGCCCAGTGGCCGCAAAACTGGGCGGCGGTTTTATGTCGCTGCTTGGCACATTCGGCCCCGTTATTACCGGTATCGGTACGATCGTTGCGGCGGTTTCACTGCTGGGAGATCACTTCGAGGACATCCGCAACATAGTCGGAACAGTATTTGGCGAAGGCGGGCTTGCCGTCTTTGACAAATTCACCGGAAAGATAGCGGGTATCGGCGACACCGTGAAGCAGGTGTTCGGGCAACTCACCACCCCGGAGGGCTTGCAGAGCATCCAGGAAAAGCTATCCGGCTTCAGTATCGGAGGGCTAAATCTGGGTGACGTGTTCGGAGCTATGACCCCTGCCATCCAGACGGTTATGCCGTTGATTGAATCGTTCGCCGGTGTGTTCTCTCAGATTGTAGATCTGGGAGTAAACCACATCAAGCCGGTGCTGACTGAGATCTTCGGCTTTATCGTGAATGAAGGCATTCCGGCGGTCATGCCGCTGCTGTCTACGGTGGTAAGCCTGGTAGGCACCACACTGGTCAACGCCATCAAGGTGGCGGTGGATCTGGTGGGTAAGGTGCTTCCTGTGGTAGAGCCTGTGATTCTGGGCATCATCGGCTTCCTGAAGCAGGTTGCAACCATCGGCGTGAAAGCGGTCAACTTCATCATTGGGGCGCTGAACAAAATTCAGCTCACAATACCGGAAACGCTGTTCGGCATTCCGGTTCCGGTGATCGGCGGTAAGTCGTTCGGATTCAACCTGTCACCCGTGTCTGTCCCGGCATTTGCCAACGGCGGCATGACGCAGGGACCGTCTATTGCTGGTGAGGCTGGCCCGGAAGCCGTTATCAGCTTCCGGCGCGGCGTTCGTGAAAAGAACATTGATACCTGGCTGACCGCTGGTAAGCTGCTGGGCGTTGGTCTGGGTGATCTGCTGGGGTTGCCCGGCAGAAAGCCGAAGATGTTCGCGGACGGTGGTTTTACAGAAGAAGATTCTAACCTGATTGACTTCAACAGAGCACGTCGCCAGCAGTATTACAACCAGGTGGCTCAAAGTTTTGACACTATGGTTCAACCTGTTGCAGCGGCATTGGTACTGGGGTCCGACGCTGGTGTGGCGTTCAGCCGTATCACGGAGATCGCCAACTATGCAGTAGATGGGCTGGAAACTCTGGCGGCAATGCCGACACCTACCGTGTCGGATGACCAAGGCAAAGCCCAACAGCTGCTGAACACCGGAATCGGGAAAGTGATTGCTGGTGCCAAGTCTGTTCTTGCAAACGAAAATACTCAGAAGGCAATCCGGTTTATCCGGGGAGCAGATGCGGAAAAGGCAAAGCTGGAATACGCTGCAAACCCGGACAACTACGACCTGAGCAATGTAAACTTCTTCCCGACGGCTGGAAACAGCGAACTGACAAGGCAAAATCTGTCGATGCTGGCAGACCTTCAGAACTACCAGCAGGAAGTAGAGCTGAAGCCCATCGGCGGGAGCGAAGATGCTTCTGGTGGCAGCACCGGGAACCAGCGCGGTGGATCGAGCAACAGCTACCAGCGTACCTATACGAGTTCCAGCGGAAACACATATGTTTATGCACCAAACTTCACCATCTACGGCAGCATGAATGCCGAAGATCTACGTTCCATTATGGACGAAGGTTACGAGAAGTTCTGCGAGTATGTGGAACGGTACGAACGCGAAAAGAGGCGCACGCAGTATGGCACTTGATTACACCACAAAGTCCGGTGACACCTGGGATCTGATTGCCCTGAACGTGTACGGAAGCGAGCTGAAAGCCGATTGGCTGATGCAGAACAACCCCAGATATATCCATATCGTCCGGTTCGATTCCGGCACGGTGCTGTCAACACCAGCTCTGCCGGCTGAAAAGAGCGGAGACCTTCCGCCCTGGAAGGCAGGTGCATGATGGTACTGACAGCAGCGAGACCCAAAGGAAGGCAGGCTGCGGTTCTTCTGACCTACGAGAAAACCGATATTTCGGAAGAAATCGCACCTGATCTGGAAAGTTTCAAATACACGGATGTGGCTGAATCCAAAAGCGACAGTGTGAGCATTACAGTCAATGCCAAAGCTGCCAAATGGAAAAATGACTGGATGCCGGAAAAGGGCGTGAAGCTCTACCCGGCTATTGTTGTAAAGGACTGGAATATCGGGGGCATTGAGAGCGGCTACAGAGATTACAGCGCCGAGTGCGGGGCATTCGTGCTGGATGATCTTAGTTTTGCCGGTGCACCTGATTCGCTGACGATGGGCGGCGTGGCAAAGCCGAACGACACCAGCTTCAGCGAGAGAAACCGGACCTTTACATGGAAGAACACCAGCGTAAAGAAAATCGCTGAAACCATTGCAGGCCGTTACAAATTGGAGCTGAAGTTTGAGGGAGACGACCACGGCATTGATGCAAAGGAACAGGACGGAACAGATAGTGCCTTTCTGCAAGATCTGTGCAGCACCTATGCACTGGTTATCAAAGTCTACACTTCAAAGCTCTGGGTGTACGACCGGGAAAAGTACAAGGCGAAAGATCCTGTATGGACGGTATATGAGAGCCGGCCCGTTGGAAATCCGACGGCCCTGTGCGTAGAGCCGGGAAGTTTCAAGTGGAACACAAAGCTGACTGGAACATACACGGGCGGCCTTTATACCTACACCAACAAACAGAAAAAAATCAATATCAACGTCAAGGTGGGCACGGACGAACGCCAGCTTAAACTTACTGGAAAGGTAAGCAGCGAGGCAGACGCAAAAGCCCGCCTGATAGCGGCCATCAAGAATGCCAACCACGGAGCAACCCAGATCAGTTTTACGATGTTGGGCTATCCGGCCGGCGCTTCAGCACAGTGCTTTAACCTAGTTGGCTATGGAAAGATGGACGGAAAGTATTTCGTTGATCAGATGGAACACAGCATATCTCCATCCAGCGGCTACAAAACACAGGTCAAGGCCAGCAAAGTGGAAAAGGAGGATTTCGCATGAGCAGTGAAGTGAGATTCGGCAATGTGAGTTCTATCGACTATGAGGCTGGAAAGTGCGAAGTTACTTACCCAGACAGGGACGACACCGTTACGGAAATGGTGCCGTTTCTGTCCAATGGCGAGTACCAGACACCGGAAGTTGATGATCTTGTGCTTGTCCTGCATCCAGGAGAAAGCCCGGAGGATGCTGTTGTGGTGGGCACCGTCTGGAATGAAAAGAATAAACCGCCCGAAGGAAAGGAAAAAGTCTACCGAAAGGACTATGCCAACTCGCGGGGAAAGGCATATCGGAAGTTTGATGCAAATGCCAAAGAACTGACCGACTATGTGGACGGAAAGAAAATCCTGAAGGCAAAAAGTCTTGAGATCCAGGTAGGCGGTGCAACCGTGACCATCAGCGAGGGCGGAGAAATCAAGGTGACATCCCCGGCGGGGATCACGCTTGCAGCATCCGGCGAATTGAAAATGACGGCATCGACCATCAATGCGACCGCTGGAACAGTGAACATCCAGGGCGGAGGTGGCGATGTTGTTGTGTCCGGCAAATCGCTGGTATCGCATACGCACACCGGAAACCTTGGCAAGAAAACATCCGCACCCCTGTAAGGAGGTTTTGGAATGTATGTTGGAATTTTCGGCGATGTGATTTTCTCCGTGGGACACCTGCGTGTGCTCACCCCGTCAAACTTCAAGGGGACGACCGGCGCAAACTGGGCGGAACATGAAGTTCTGGGAGGGAAAGCACGGGCAGAGTATTTATCACCGAAACTGAGAGAGTACACCTTTGATATTCTTCTGGATGCAGCACTCGGCGTGAATCCTCGCAAGATGCTGAACCGTCTGACAGAAATGTCAGAGAACGGAGAGATTCATTACCTGATTATCGGGTTTGCACCGGTATCGCAAAACAAGTTTCGGGTCACTGAAATAAGCGACAGCTGGGATTCGGTGATAAAACACGGGCTTTTGATGCAGTGCAAGGTGAGCCTGACCATAAAGGAGTACATATGATCGACTTCAGCAGCACGGTGGTTGAGCTGTCCGGTGACAGCGAAAAACAAAAAGAAGTGCAGGACATTGCAAAGTGCCTTCGCACACTGTATTCCACACCAATCGGGAGCCAAGAGGGCGACAGAGAACTCGGAATCAATCCAAACATATTTGTCGATAAGCCACTTCCGGTGGCAAAGGGATTATATGTGGCTGAGGTAACAGAGAAAACCGCATCGTTTGAGCCGCGGGCAAGAGTGGTGCGGGTGGACTGGCTGGACAGTGATGTGCTGCATGGCGTTGTAATTCCAAAGGTGGTGTACGAGCTTGTCTAAAATAAAAGAGTTTGAAAACATCCCGGACATCGACATTGAAGGCGAAGAAACGCTGGAAGAAGCTGTGGCCGATTGCAAGGCACTGTTTGGCAAGTACAACAAAGAACTTTTCAACGGTGAGGTATCGTTGGAACGGTGTTCTGAAGCACGGCTTGTCCTTTTGACACTGGCACATCGTTCGCATCACAACATGGAGTACAGCACGGCGTGTCTGAAAGCGGAACTGCTGCCTACGAGCACGGGGCCGAATTTGGACAACCTTGCTCCGCTTGTTGGAGTGGAACGCCTGGAAGCCGGAAAAGCCACGGCGGTTATTCGATTCACACTGTCTGCGCCGAGAACGAGTGCAACCGGAATCCCGGAAGGAACACAGGTGAGAACGGCAGACAAACGGTATTTCAAAACCGAAAAGTATGCGGAGATCTTACCCGGCGAACTGACCGTGGACGTAGTTGCCGTGGCGGATGAGGCAGGAAGCAACAGCGATGGGATTGCCGAAGGCGAAATCAATGTGCTGGTGGATCCTATCCCGTATGTGTCCGGGGCAAAAAGTGTTTCGGCAAGCACGGGCGGTACGGATACGGAAGGTGACGATTCATTTACCAGACGTATCAACTATGCACCTTCGATTTTCTCCGTGGCCGGTCCGGTGGATGCCTATGAATACTTTGCATCGAGCTGGCGGTCCGATGTGGCAGATACGAAGATCGTTTGCAAGGAAGGATACACGATCCACATTTACTTTCTGATGGCCGGAGGCAGAGTTCCGACAAGGGAAGAATGTACCGGAATGCAGGAATATTTCGACACGGTAAAGCGCCCGATGGGTGATCTGGTTCTTTGCCATGCGCCGAAAGAAATCCCGTATGACATCGAGCTTACTTACCATATTGCCTTGAGCAATGTCAAGAATGCATCGACGATTCAGGAAAATGTGGAAGCAGCTGTGAAGGAGTATGAAACCTGGCAGAGAAAAATCGGCCGGGACATCGAACCGGCGGAGCTGATTATGCGTGTACGGGAAGCTGGTGCGAAACGCCCACGTCTGTTGACACCGGTCGAAACAACCGTCTCCGAAATTCAGGTGGCAAAGCTCCGAAGCTGCAAGGTGACATACGGAGGAATCGAAGATGATTGAACTCCACGAAGTCGGCCTAGTCGAAGGGCTACCGCCTGATGTTGCCAAAGAGCCATGGGTACAGATCCTTGATGCAGTTTTCAGGGAGCGGCGCAAGAAGGAACTGGAAGCTGCCGAACGCTTGAGAATCTACACGGATATTGACCGTGCAGATGAGGCGGTTCTGGATATTCTTGCGGTTCAGTTCCGCGTTGACTGGTACGACACCAGCTATCCGATTGAAACAAAGCGCAGGATCATCAAAACTGCGCTGGAAGTCCGTCGGTACTGCGGAACGGAGTGGGCAGTCCAAAAGGCGCTGTCCTCGATTTATCCGAATGTGAAGATAAGTGAATGGTATGACTACGGAGGAAGGCCGGGCTACTGGCGAATGAACGTAGACATTACCGATGATGGTGTCATTTACTACACACCGGAAGAAATTGAAAAGCGCCTTGGTTATGCCCGGCGCTGTACCGCTCACCTTGAGCACATCATCTACATCGTCGAACCGCATGAACGGTCGCCCGCTTATATCGCCGCCGCACCCTGCGGCATGGCGACATCCTGCACCGTAAAGGTCCCCGGTAGGATCAAGCCGCGGGAAATCGGCGCAAAGGCGTATGTTGCCGGTGCGGTCGGAAGATCGAAAATGCAGGTTGCCGTGGCGCTGCCCGGTGCCGTTGAAGCAAAGGCAGTGAAAGCACGAGCCTTTACGGCGGGCACCGTTGAACGGTCACGCACGGCGATAAACATTGTTATTGGAGGACAGACAACGTGAGTTGGGAAAAATCTAGCTACACCGCCGCCGGTGCCGCCCTGCTGTCGGAATCTCTCTCCGGTGGTGCGCTGGTAATCACCCGCGCTGTGAGCGGCACCGGTACGGCTGACGCAGACCTTTCGGGGGAAACCGGGGTAAGCGGCGAAACACATGACCTGAAATTGCTGGACATCGAAACCGTTGAAAGCGGCGGCGAGACGGCTCGGCGGGTAAAAATCCAGATCACCGGTGCGGATGAAACGTACATCATGCATCAGGTGGGCGTTTACGGCAGGCTGAACGACGATGCCGAAACACTCCTGTTTATTATGCAGGATGCACGCGGAGTGGAGGTCCCGTCCACGAAAGTGAACGGCGATTTTGAGATTGAGCTGTCGGCGCTGCTTGCTGTGTCGAACAAGGCCAATATCAGCATTACCGTTGACCCGCAGATGCAGGCTCTCGCAAAAATGGTCAAGGCAGAAGTCGAGAAGCACAACAAAGATGCTTCCGCTCACGCTGATGCCATCACCGCCGCCGTCGGCAACGCCATGGAATCCCTCAAGGAATCCGGGGACGTTGTAAGCGAAGAACAGGTCAAGGCTCTTATCAAGGAACAGGTGGACGGCGGAACAGGCGGCTACTATGGCTCCTACGAACTCACCCTTGCGGCTGACGGGTGGAAGCCCGCCCGCAACGAGGATGATTACGAAAACGCTGGCGGTATGGATTACTACCAGTGCATTTATGATGCAGAACTGTCGGACAGCACCAGCGAGCTTGTACCCGTTGGCGTTGTATCTCCCGGCAGCTTCTATACTACGACCAAAGCGGGCGTCCTGAACGGGTGCGAAACGCATGATGGTTTCATCAGATTTTTCGCTCAGCGCATCCCGGAAGCAGATATTCAGGCGACCGTAACCCTGTTCGGGAAAGGAGGTGGTTCGGGTGAAACCGGTAGCGTAAGCATCGGTCAGGGCTTGAAGCGTGACGCGAGCGGCGCTATTGCCGTCCGCATTGGCGAAGGCCTTGACTTTGACAGTGCAAACGCGCTGACTGTCCGCAAAGAAACCGTTATGACGAGCGAAGACCTGCTGAACGAGGAAGAAACGCAGCAGGAAATCGTTGATATGCTGAAATAATTTTTAGGAGGACACTATTATGTCTAAGCAGATTTCTACCAAGACCACCATCCGCAACCTGACCGCTGAGATCAAGAAGACTTTCGTCAAGAAGGACGCCTTTACCCCTGTGCAGACCGCAGCCAACGCTGCTATCAAGTCTCTTGGCGTTGACGGCAACACCGTGAACTTCTACACCTCTACCGACAAGAGCGGCACTGCTGCTTTCTCCGTTGACTTCCCCTCTGAGCTGTTCCTCGACCAGACCAAGACCACCTTCGTGGCCAAGTTCAAGTTCGATGCTGCGACCTACCCCGGCGCTACCGACCCCAAGCTGGACGGCAAGCCCGTCATGGTGCTGGCCGTCAAGGGCGAGA
>ERZ827496.4335-NODE-4335-length-11142-cov-4.261387_pt1 | contig 11142 bp, 9 predicted proteins | sample MGYA00519769_ERZ827496 | MGnify/ENA primary metagenome ERZ827496 (study PRJEB31778, sample SAMEA3449327) | human gut metagenome | biome: human gut; feature: human-associated habitat; material: faeces | place: United Kingdom | collected 2010/2012 ...
AGTTTCCGAAGGGCATGTAAATCAATCATCAGAGACAACAAAATCTAGAAATCACGAAAAACGAAAATGCGGCAAGGCAATTACTATAGTTCACTGCCGGCAGAAATCACTATGTTGTGACTGCAAAATACTTAGTATTCTTTGTCATAATAAGCAATATGTGGTTGTGGAGGATTTGGAGTATGGGAAGTTGGCGTATATAGGCAGCTAACTCATAGATACTACGGTGAGAATGTCATTCTGTACGAAAAAGCGGACAGTAACGCCGGCGAACTCAAACGCATAGATGCGTTCCGGATCGTTTTGGTAAGAAGGGCGAGGATCTTGAGCCAGCACTTTTTCCAGAGAAAGAAGCTTTTCGGCAGGCAATACTTGACCCGCATTGTCCGGAAGTATTACGCGCAGCAAATGAGCTTCTATGCTGTCTGTAAAACCACCCGTAGCCAGCGGTTTACAGTCGGCATACGGAAGATATGGTTTTATATCATAGATCGGGGTGCGGTCCATGAGATCGGCACCCGTTATTTCCAGAATTGGTCCATCTTCTTTTGAAAAAATAATGTCCTGTAATTCTACACAAGAAAGCGCCAGTGAATTTGGTCGAAATGGAGATCTCGTTGCAAATACTCCCATGCGCTTATTGCCGCCAAGTTTGGGCGGACGAACGGTAGGTGACCATTCCCCACGTATTGTTTCTGAAAATTCCCAGATCAGCCATAAATGAGAAAAATCTTCCAAGCCGCGGACCGCATCGCGATTGCGGTATTCCGGTTCAAATATGATACGGCTGCGTAACTCCGGAACCAGACCGCTCTGTCGTGGAATGCCAAACTTTCCCGGAAAATCAGAGTGTATCCGGGCAATCGGATGAATTTCCATGTTTTCCTCCTGTCACTGATATCAATTATTCAAAATGTCGCTGATATCTTTTGCTCAAAATGTCGCTGATATCTTTTGCTCAAAATGTCGCTGATGTCTTTTGTTCAAAATGTTACTGATATCAATTATTCAAAATGTCGCTGATATCAATTATTCAATATGTCACTGATATCTTTTGCTCAAAATGTCACTAATATCAATTATTCAAAATGTCACTGATATCATTTATCATTTCATCATCTTTCAGGCGGAAAAGAAATTCCACGCGACGAGATGCATTTTGATCTTCTTTGCCATCCTTATCCAATATTGGATTGCTAAAGGACTTGCCGTTTGCCGTCACAATTTTGCGTAGTTTCGTGATCTTGGCAGTCGACAGCACTTTCTTGTTTTCATCCAAGCAGAAAGTTGCGACAGACAAGGCCCTTTTTTGGGACAGCTCCAGATTATATAAATAATCTCCCTGTGTATCTGTGTGTCCTTCAATAATAATCTCTGAGATATAATCATTAAATTGCTTGTCTGTTAATACGCCAATATACTTTGGTAAAAACTTTTGCAGCAATTCTTCACCCGACGCTTTCAACGCAAATTGTCCGGAATCAAACAAAATGCTTGAGTCAAGCGCGATGGATCCGGTCTTTTCATCGACTTTCACACTGAGATCCGTACCGTCAAACTCTTTCTTGAGAGCCTCGATCAGTTCCGTTCGAATACCGATCAATTTGTCTAACTGTTCCTGCTGCTCCTGCAGTTGTTCCTGTTGGCTTTGAACCAAAGCCTGCTGCTGCTTTAATTCCTCTTGTTTTTGTTCGTAACGTCTTTGCGATTGCAGCATTGTAAACGAAATGATCAACACAAAGATCAACAAAAGAGCAGCCATCATATCGGAATAGGAAAGCCAATAACTGGTTTCCTCCAAATGTCTTTTCTTTTTTCTGCGCATAATAAACCTCTTTTCTGTACGCGGAACCGGGTGGTGTTATTGTCTGAGTGCCCGAGCAATCTTATCGGCTACTTCATCACTAAATTTCTCCATCATCTTCTCTGTCTGCATCATTTGCAAAGCTTGATAATCCAAGAAAATATTTGCCGCATTATTTTGTGCACGGGGTGCGACATATTTATGGTAACTGTCCAAAAAATCGTCCATGGCATTATAAGCATCTTCTAAGTTTTTCTTGTAAACAAAGTTAAATACCAAAGAAAATACCATACCATAAATAGATGTGTGGAACGCGATCTTGATACCATTCATCAACTGCGGAATGCTGTCCGTAATTGCGGACGCACTGCCGGTATTAAAATTCTGAAGACCAAACGACAGACCGATAAAAGTACCCAAAATACCAAGACCGGTCATTACGCCGGGAACAATGCTGATCAATCCACATTTCATTACGCTGTCAATGTAATATTCATTCAGATAATCATCAATATCGCATTGGGCACTTCGCTCTAACATCGTTAATCTTCTGCGCTCCTCGCAATATTCACGAAAACGTGTATCTGCCAATTTGTTACCAAAGAGCTTTGGATTATCTTTATAATCGTCCCACAAATAATCGCCTTTGCGTTTGAAGTCAGTCTGAAAGTTGCGTGCCGCAAGATGCAGGCTAGCCATCATCCGATTAGCAGGCATGAAACAATGTGTCGTAGAATACAAAATAATCCCGCCGACAATTAAAAACATTCCAATATTAATGATAATGTTGGCGATATCAAGACCCGAACCCGTAAACACGTTCAGATATACGGCCAAAGCCAGCATAATAAAATATACAGGGAATAAAATCCCCTCACTACCAAAAGATTTCATAGGTACCCTCCAATGTTTGCTTTGCTGCAAAAGACCAGCGACCATCCCCCTGTTCTAAAGAAACCGGGCGTATATCAAAAGCTGATGCCTTGCAGTCGTATAATGTAACGTGTGCCCGATGGCACAACATATATACTATACAAAGTTTGGGGGAGAAAGTCAAAAGGTGGGCGGGGTGGTGCACTGCATATGAGAGGATTTCGTAAAATAGAAAATGTTATGTTATCTATTACGATAAAAGAAAGGATGAAAAGCAAAGGGCACTAATTAGTTGCCCGGAATGCAACCGGGAAATTTCGGATACCGTAAGAAAATGTCCGAATTGTGGATACAAAATCAAAAATCACCGATCCAAAAAAGAACTTAAATTATTGAAAAATACGATTTAGTACGTTTTATGGGACAATAAATGTGCTATAATAGTGGCATGTCATAAAAGAATGTGTAGAGAATCCACACTAAGACAAGTAATGTTAAATTTTGTACCAAGAAATCTACGATAGGTATGCGTATAAGAGATGGGAGGGTAAATGGCAAAACGACCGAATCAAAGGCTAAAATTGTTGTATTTAGCAAAGATTATGCTTCGACTGACGGATGATGAACATGGTTTACAGGTAGAGCAGATTATCAATGAGTTGGCCAAGTATGACATTGCGGCAGAGAGAAAGAGTATATATTCTGATTTAGAAGCTCTGCAATTGTTTGGAATTGATATTGAAAAAAAGCACATAGGACGATATGTATATTATTGTGTAGGAAATCGAAATTTGGAATTGGCAGAATTGAAACTTTTGGTAGACGCAGTACAGTCTTCTAAATTTATCACAGAGAAGAAATCCAGCCAGCTTATAGAAAAACTGGAACGTTACGTTAGTCAATACGAAGCGAAACAGTTAAATCAACAGGTATATGTTCACGGTCGGATAAAAACCATGAACGAAAGTATCTACTATAATGTAGATGAAATACATAATGCAATTACAGCAGACGTAATGATTTCATTTCAATATTTTCAGTGGAATTTGAAAAAGGAGATGGAGCCAAGACACGAAGGAGAGAGATACATAATATCTCCGTGGGGGCTGATTTGGGATAATGAGAATTATTATATGGTAGGATATGACGCAAAGGCTGAGCTTGTCAAGCATTTTCGAGTCGACAAGATGTTACGTATTCAACCGATGAAATGCAAAAGAAAAGGTCAAAAGTTATTTCCACAGGGAAATATAGCAAACTACGCAGAGAAGCATTTTGGAATGTTTTCGGGAAAAGAGGAATCGGTCACGCTGCTTTGTCAAAATGGGTTTATAGGTGTGATCGTAGATAGATTTGGAAGAGACGTTAAAATTCGCCCGGTGGATGAGGATCACTTTCAAGCAAAAGTTGAAGTGGTTGTCAGTAATAATTTTTTTGGATGGGTGTTAGGATTAGGAGAAGGGGTTAAGATTACTGCACCGCAGGAAGTTGTCAGTGAACTACAAAAGGAAATTCAAAGAATGAGGAGACAATATTTTGCGGATGATCTGGAAATGGAATTGGCTATGAAGGATAACAAGTGCTGATTCTTAGATTGAAGTGATGGGGAGGAGATGATCTGGTATGAACAAGCAACAAAAAAACTCGCCGAGGCGAGTTCCTAAAGTTCAATTAAATCACACACTGTGATGCCCAAAGGCGATTTGAATAAATTTTTATTTGAACTTATGATGTAGTTAATACGTATGGTACTTAACTGACATCAATAATAAAGCATAAACTACGACATGTCAAGAGAAAAAGGAGGATTTTATGAAAAAATTTGAAGAGTACTATATTGGATTGGATATGGGAACCGGTTCTGTAGGATGGGCAGTGACGGATTCAGCGTACAATATTATCAAACGTCATGGTAAGGCATTATGGGGAATTCGCCTGTTTGAGTCTGCTAAGACAGCCGAAGAAAGAAGAATCTTTCGAACGTCCCGAAGAAGAACAGAGCGCCGTAAAAATCGATTACATTTATTGCAGGAAATCTTTGCGGAAGAGATTAGCAAGAAAGACATGGGATTCTATCAGCGGATGAAAGAGAGTAAGTATTGGCATGAGGATAAGAAAGACATCAATGGAAACATGCCGGAGCTGCCGTATGCACTGTTTGCAGATGATGGATTTACAGATAAAGACTATTATAAGAAATATCCGACAATTTTTCACTTGCGCTATGCGTTGGCAACGAATACAACAGATAAGCCCGATATTCGATTGCTTTATTTGGCATTGCATCACATTATTAAGCATAGAGGACATTTTCTGTTTGAGGGCAAGAAATTATCAGAAGTAAAAGAATTTTCAACAGCGATTGAGGCATTAGTGCAGCAGGCTGAAGAACAAGAGATTGATCTGAAATCTTTGACGCAAGAAGAAGTGTTGACTCAATTGGAACACATTATGAGTGATGCTCAATGCACAAAATCAGATAAAAAGACGCAGGTCAGCAAGCTCATAGTAGGAACAGATAAGCAGAAGCAAAAACAGGAGAAAGCGATAGCAGCTTTAATTACGGGTTGCACCGTAAAGCTAAGTGATATTTTTGCTGATCCGGAGTTGGATAAAGAAGAAATCTCGAAAATATGCTTTTCTGATAATGGTTATGAAGAAAAAGAGGTAGAAATAGAGTCTGTATTGGCGGATCGATTTTTGCTTATAGCAGCAGCAAAGGGTGTGTATGATTGGACGGTATTGCATGATATACTGGGGGATGCGCGCTTTTTGTCGGAAGCAAAAGTTAAAACCTATGAGAAACACCGTGATGATCTGCGGAAAGTGAAGCAGCTTCTTCGGATGGATAAAGAAGTTTACGAGGCTGTTTTTGGTGTGTCTGAGAAAAATGAGGCAAATTATAGTGCTTATATTGGCATGGCAAAGAAAAATGGAAAAAAACAGCCGATTGAGAAAAAATGTTCACAGGAAGATTTTTATAAATTCTTAAAAAAGCAGCTGGATCGTCTGTCTGTGGATGAAATGGGGCAAGAGATAATCGATGAGTTAAAAGCAGAGATGGATCTTGGAACATTATTTCCTAAACAAATGATTCGCGATAATGGAGTTATTCCTTATCAATTGCATGAGAATGAATTGAATGCAATATTGGACAACGCACAGAAATTCTATCCGTTTTTGTTGGAGAAAGATCAAGATGGTTATACACCAGTGGAAAAAATACAAAAGATATTCCGCTTCCGCATTCCGTACTACGTAGGACCTTTGAACACGGCGCATCAAGATAAAGGTGGTCATAGCTGGTCTGTACGTAAAAAGGAAGGCAAAATTTATCCATGGAATTTTTCAGAAATGATTGACGAGGAAGAAAGTGCAACGAAATTTATTGAACGCATGACGAATAAATGCACGTATCTGATCGGAGAGGATGTTTTGCCGAAGGAATCATTGTTGTATGCGAAATTCAATGTATTGAACGAGCTAAATAATCTGCGCATTGATGGGGAACTGATAGCTCCGGAACTTAAGCAGGATATTTATAATAATGTTTTCAAGAAATACCAACGTGTAACAGGGAAAAAGGTCAAGGATTACCTTAGAATCAACGGCGTAATTTCTAAAGAACAAGAACTATCCGGATTTGATCAGAATTTTAAGAGTTCGTTGAAAGCGTATCATGATTTTAAGCAGATCGTTGGAACGGGGGTCCTTTCGGAAAGTGAACAGGAGGATATCGTCAGAGATATTACGCTATTTGCAGATTCTCAAAAGATGTTGAAACAGCGTATTCATAGAAAATATCCGATGTTGTCTGACAAACAGATTGCTCAGCTTGCCAACAAAAAATATGCAGGGTGGGGCAGATTGTCGCGCACCTTTTTGGAAAATATTGAATCAGTCAATAAAGAGACTGGTGAAGTAATGAATATCATCACTGCGCTTTGGGAAACGAATGAGAACTTAATGAAACTTTTAAGTGGAAAATACGATTATACAAAGCAGATTGAGCAATGGAATGCCGGACAGATGAAAAAAGGAGAGATAGAATATCAAGACATTGAAGAGCTTTATGTGTCTCCTGCAGTAAAGCGCCCAATTTGGCAAACTATAAAAATTGTAAGGGAAATTACAAATATAATGGGTGGTGCACCAAAACGCATTTTTGTCGAGGTTGCAAGAGAGCCCGGTGAAAAAGGCGTGAGAAAAGTTTCTAGAAGAAACCAGTTGTTGGATCTTTACAAAGCCTGCAAAAAGGAAGCACCGGAATTATACGACCGTCTGGCAAATAAGGAGTCTGACAATGCATTGCGCAGTGACAAACTTTTCTTATATTATTCGCAGATGGGAAGATGTATGTATTCCGGAGATGCCATTGATTTGGATGAGTTATTCACAAACCGATATGATATTGATCATATATATCCACAATCGAAGGTTATGGACGATAGTATAGACAACCGCGTATTGGTCAAAAGAGATTTAAATAGCAAAAAGACAGATACATTCCCGGTCTCTGAGGAATACCGAAAAGCAGGAAAAGCATTATGGAGCACGCTGTTGAAAAAGGGATTGATCTCTAAAGAAAAATATAAGAGATTGACAAGAACAGAGCCATTTGGTGAAGATGAGTTGGCTGGTTTTATTGCCAGACAATTAGTGGAGACACGTCAGAGTACCAAAGCAGTTGCGCATTTATTGGAAGAGGCATATCCTGATGCCGAAATCGTTTATGCAAAAGCTCGTGCAGTTAGTGAATTCCGGCATAAATTTGACATGATCAAAGTGCGTGAGGTGAATGATTTCCATCATGCCAAAGATGCCTATTTGAATATTGTTGTCGGCAACACATACTATGTAAAATTTACAAAGGATGCGGCTTGGTTTGTGCGCAACAATCCGGGACGTACATACAACTTAAAGAAAATGTTTGAGAATGAAACGGTAAAACGTGGAAATGAAACAGCATGGATTCCTGGAGATAACGGGACAATATGTACTGTGAAGAAATGGATGCGAAAGAATAATGTTTTATTCACCAGAAGAGCATACGAAGTGAAAGGAGGGCTTTTTGATCAAAATATTTTGAAGAAAGGGAAAGGACAGATACCGATCAAGGGAGGTGCCGATGAGAGACTCCAGTCGATTGAGAAATATGGAGCGTATAATAAGGCGAGTGGTGCTTATTTTATGCTGGTGGAATCCGATGGTAAGAAGGGAGAGAGAAAGAGAACGATTGAGTTCGTGCCGGTATTTTTGGCGAAAAGCTTAGAGAAATCTGTGGAGCTTCGTAGAAGATATTGTGAGGAGGAACTTGGCCTTGTGAATCCAGACGTGCGATTATCCAAGATAAAGATCAACACACTATTTGACGTGGATGGGTTTAAGATGCATTTGTCGGGAAGAAGTTCTAATGGTTTATTATTTAAAGGGGCTAATCAGCTTGTTGTACCGTATAAGATGGAAAAGATAATTAAGGTGATTAGTAAATATTGCTTTGATTATAAGGAAAATAAAGAAGCAGTACTTTCAGAAAAAAATAGACCAACAGAAGAGATGTTTGAAGAGTTGTTCGACATTTTGGTAAGTAAATTGGAATACGCAGTTTATGAAAAACGCTTGTCAGCACAAGTACCTAAACTAAAAAACGGAAAAATTATATTTGTTGAATTATCAGCAGAGGAAAAATGTATTGTATTAATGGAAATTTTACACTTATTTCAATGTGCCAGTCAGTCAGCTAATTTAAAATTAATAAACGGACCGGGACATGCTGGAATTTTAATTATGGGATTTGATATATCAGGATTAAGCAATGTGCACATTATTAACCAATCAATTACAGGTTTCTACGAACAAGTGATTGATCTAAAAACGATATGAGTTGGCGGATTGTTGTCGTACACAACACGGCAAAGTTGGACTTGCAATTGCAATATTTAGTGGTACGGAGTGAGATGAAAACGCAGAAGATACATATTTCAGAAATAGCACTTCTGCTTGTGGAATCTACGTCTGTATCGCTGACAGTTGGATTGTTGGCGGAATTAACGAGACAGAAAGTGAAGGTGATATTTTGTGACCATAAGCGAAATCCATCCTCGGAGTTGATTTCGTATTATGGTTCACATGACACAAGCAATAAAATCCGTACACAAATTACATGGCCACAGTCGGTAAAGGAAGCTGTGTGGACGGAAATTGTTCGTGAAAAAATAAATAAGCAGGCAGAATTCCTGCTGGAAAGGGGGAAGAATACGGAAGCTGCGCTGCTGAGAGACTATGTTCAACAGATACAATGGAATGATGCCACTAATCGTGAAGGTCATGCTGCAAAAGTATATTTTAACGCATTGTTTGGCATGGATTTCTCACGGAGTCAAGATTGCCCGATTAACGCAGCATTGAATTATGGATATTCACTGATGCTTTCTGCAATTAATCGTGAAATTGTAATGAATGGATACATTACGCAGCTGGGGTTATTCCATGATAATATGTTTAACCAATTTAATTTGGGCTCAGATTTAATGGAGCCGTATCGTGTGCTTGTCGATCGAAAGGTATGTGAAATGAAACCAATAGAATTTGAGCATGAACAAAAAATGAAATTAGTTGCTTTGCTAAATGAAGAAATAATAATGGAAGGCAAACATTTTGTCATCCTAAATGCGATCAAGCAATACGTTAAGAGCGTATTCGATGCTTTGAATGAGTCGGACATTGCGCAGCTTTCCTTTTATTCTTATGAGTTATAGGTACATGAGAGTGATAGTAATGTTCGACCTTCCTGTACTATCAAGTGCGCAGCGACGAGAATACACGAGATTTCGGAAATATTTGCTGAAGAGTGGGTTTGTCATGCAACAGGAGTCAATCTATAGCAAGTTAGCATTAAATACCAGCATAGCTCAAAGGATTGAAGATAATGTTCGCAAAAACAAACCTCCTGAAGGGTTGGTGCAAATGTTGACGATTACCGAAAAACAGTATGGTCGAATGGAACTTTTGGTCGGGGAAGTTACAAGTGAAGTGATTCAGAGTGATGAACGGTTAATTATACTGTAATCACGGTAAAAGAGGGGAGGGGGATGTTTGAAATTAACACATCCGGATGTTCATTTCGATATAGAATTTGGAAAGGCTGATTCTCTGATACCAGTGTGTGTTGTAGAATCGCCGGTAAGATGGCGGGAGATTCAAAAGGAATTAATATCTCAGCAAAGTGGTGATAGCGGTAACTGGGTATTGTCGGAAGGTGATAAAGAATTAAAAATCAGCAAAGTCATGGAAATGATATTTAATCCATTGCAGCTAGATGTTAATCAAAGAAAGCTGGTTACTGCCTTTTTGAAATCTTTTGCAGAAAAAGCAGTGAACGAAATGCATTGGAGAGAGGGGCAGGAGCTAAACACACATATCCAAACATTCTTTGGTAATCTAGAGGTGGAGTATTCGTTTGAGTTCAGTATCAATGAGGAACTTGATTATTCGAGTTTGGCGAAAGCTATGGGTATTCAATTAGTTACTGAATATGAAACGGACTTGGAGCGGTTATTGCAATATTGTATATTGCTCCAGGAATTGATAAAGCCCAAATTATTAATATTCTGGAATTTAAGACAATACTTTTCTGCTGAAGAAATGAAATTATTGTATTCGGAAGTGTGCTGTCGAGAATGGAATGTTTTATTAATGGAACATTATATTGACAGTAGAATAGATGGTGAGAAGTGGTATATTATTGATAAGGATAACTGTGAAATCTATTGAAAAAAGAGAAAGATCTCGTTATACTATTATTTAGATAAGTGTGTTTGAGCACAGCAGAGATACATTTTATGTTAGTGATGGCATTTCATTTTCTAATTTGAGGTTTGAGAATGATGTAGAAATGTATGGTGCTCAAACAAAGCATTGAACTATCACGGTTTGTCTTTGGTTTGAGAATGATGTAGAAATGTATGGTGCTCAAACGCACAATATTGTATAATCCTGTTCTGTGCAGTTTGAGAATGATGTAGAAATGTATGGTGCTCAAACTCTCAAATAGTACGTCAGAAATACCCAATGGTTTGAGAATGATGTAGAAATGTATGGTGCTCAAACGAGTTATATTGGTTTGTATCTCTCCGATCGGTTTGAGAATGATGTAGAAATGTATGGTGCTCAAACAGGAGTGAAAGAATGTTTATCAGAGATTTTGTTTGAGAATGATGTAGAAATGTATGGTGCTCAAACTACCTGTTTCCGAGTGTCACTAAAATTTCAGTTTGAGAATGATGTAGAAATGTATGGTGCTCAAATATACTTTAGCAATGGCGTATTTACCATTGGTTACAGAGACTGGGCACCGGAACATGAGAAAATGGGAAAAGGTGTAACTTTGACTGAGGATGAAATGATGAAGTTGAAGGAATTATTGTAAAGAGGTGAGAAGATGGATACGAGCAGGCTTATTGGCA
>ERZ827496.4344-NODE-4344-length-11115-cov-3.894394_pt1 | contig 11115 bp, 8 predicted proteins | sample MGYA00519769_ERZ827496 | MGnify/ENA primary metagenome ERZ827496 (study PRJEB31778, sample SAMEA3449327) | human gut metagenome | biome: human gut; feature: human-associated habitat; material: faeces | place: United Kingdom | collected 2010/2012 ...
GCCGGAGATCTTTGACGGCACGGTCGAGATCAAGTCCATCGCCCGCGAGGCCGGCTCCCGCACGAAGCTGGCCGTCTATGCCTCGCAGGACGGTATTGACCCGGTCGGCGCCTGCGTCGGCACGCGCGGCGCGAGGGTCGGCGCGGTTGTGAACGAACTGCACGGCGAAAAGATGGACATCATCGTCTGGTCGGAGGACCCGGCGAAGTTCGTCGCCGCGGCGCTTTCCCCGGCGGATGTTAAATCCGTGACGCTTCTGCCCGGCAGCACGAAGGCCTGCCGCGTGATTGTTCCGGACGATCAGCTGTCGCTTGCCATCGGTAAAGAAGGGCAGAACGCCCGTCTCGCCGCCCGCCTGACCGGTTACAAGATCGATATCAAGCCTGCTTCGCAGGAACAGGAACTCGAAGCGATCGACGCGCAGCCGGACGCAGCGCCGGAAGACGCCGAGCCGCAGGCGTAAGCCTGCTTCTGAAAAGGAGGCGCGCATATGCAAAAAAAAATTCCCATGCGCCAATGCGTTGGCTGCCGGGAAATGAAGGCGAAAAAAGAACTGGTCCGCGTGGTCAGAAGCCCGGAAGGGGAGATTTCTCTCGATTTTCGTGGTAAGGCTCCTGGGCGGGGCGCTTACGTCTGCCCGCAGACCGAGTGTCTCAAACGGGCGATCAAGTCCAAGGCGCTCGAGCGGGGGCTTGACTGCCAGATTCCACAGGAGATCTACGACCAGCTTCTTTTGAGAATGGAGGCGGGCGGCCATGACTGATCAGCAGCAAAAGGCGCTGCGCCTGCTGGGCCTTGCCCGCCGCGCGCGGCTTCTGGAGATCGGGGAAGAACCGGTCGGCATCGCCTGCCGCGGCGGCAGAGCGAAGCTTCTATTGGTTGCAAAGGATGCCGGCGATCATACCTTCCGCCGGGCGAGATCCTTTGTTTCGGGCGGAAAATGCCCGTATATCTGTGTGCCGTATACAAAAGATGAGTTGGGAGACGGACTGGGCTGCAATGCCTGTGCGCTGTGCGCATTTACCGATCCCGCGTTTGCAAAATCGTTTCTTGAGGCACTGGGCGATGAGGCACATGCTGAGATCCTGGCCCAGCTGACTGTGCAGACGCAGCGCGTCTTGAAGCGCCGGCAGGAAGCACAGGCGCACAGGAAGAATGTTAAAACAGGGAAGAAATAACTGGAGGTGGCTGTATTGAGTATTGAAGTGAAACAGAAGATCAAGGATGTCGCGGACGATTTTGCGATGCCGGCCAAGAAGCTGATCGAGATCGTCGGGAAGTTCTATGAAAAGCCGAAAAGCAGCTCCCAGAATTTGACGGAAGACCAGCTGAACGTGATTTTTGACTATATCACGCAGCAGAACCAGATTGATTCGATCGAGCAGGTCTTTGCTGCAGCCGCAGCAAAGAAGGAGACTCCCGCTCCTGCACCTGCGCCCGCACAGCAGGCCAAGCCTGCCGCGCCCGCGCAAAGTAGCCAGAACGGGAACCAGCCGCGCCCGCAGGGCGGCCAGAATCCGCCGCGTCCGCAGCAGAATAATGCGCCGCGTCCGCAGCAGCAGAACGGCCAGCGCCCGGCACAGCCGCAGGGCAGCCAGAATCCGCAGCGCCCGCAGCAGCTTCTGCTCGCACAACAGCTCCCGCCGCCGAAAAAGCAGTCTCAGCCCCCGCAATGGCAGAGACACAAACTCCGGAGGAGCTGCAGCGTATACTGCTTGCGCGCAGACGCGCGGGCAGTGCCGGCAAAGCAAGGACCGTTCAATCGAACGGAGCAGCACAAAGCAGACAAGTATCCGCATCCGATATCACCGTTCCGCGCCGTGCGCCGTCCGTTCAGCCGGCACAGACCGCACGGTCGGGACAAGCGTCTCGCGGGATTCAAAATACAACTCCCGTACAGCGTCGATCCGCACGCACGGCACCCTCCTCGCAGGGACAGGCGGTACGGCAGAGACAATCCGCACAGCGCCCGCCGCAGCCCGAGGGACCGTTTGCTTATCACAGCGACCGAGACTACGGCGAGAGCCGAATACGCAGAGACGACAGAAGAAGATAAAGCCGTCCGCCGAGAGTATGCGCTATGCCTTACAATTTGCGGGAGCATGCGTCATGCTCTGCAATCGAAATAATAAAACAACACAAATAAGAACACCCGAACGCAGTTACATTCTCTGATATGTACCCGGTTTTCCTGACACATATCACTCCGCGTTCGGGTGTTCTTATTTGTTATGTATTTTCGTGCAGAAAATCATTTCATGCCTTAGCTGTCCTTATACGGAAGAAAGCCCGAGGCTAAGATCTCATCACGGCTCGCATTTATCCTGCCGCTGATAAGCTCCTCGCTCCCACCTCCTCCGCCGCCGAGCGTACGGAGCTGCTGTGCGAGTGCGCGCAGGCCGCTCCGATCCTCGGGCAGTGCGATAACGTAATCATAGCCCGCGTCGTCACTGCCGCTGAGCACCGCGCCTATACCGTCAAGCCGCCGTGCGAGCGCCTGAGCCGTATGCTTGCGCGCGGCGAGGCCGAGAGACGGCTCGAATACAACACCGCAGTGTGCATGCTCTGCGATAAGCTTTGACAGACGCATTTCAAGTACCGATGCCCTGTTTTTTTCAGCCTCGAGCTCCTGTCCGAGGCGCGCTACTCCGGCGGCAGCCTCCTGCTGCTTTACCGAGAGCGAGCGCGAGATAAGCGCAAGCTGTCCGAACTTTTGCCGCTCGTCGAACAGTGCCGCCATACCCGCAGTCGCAGTCAAGCGCATGCCTCCCTTATAGCGCATGCTGTCAGTTATACGCAGCGCGCCGACGCTGCCTGTACGTGAGAAATGCGGCGCACAGCAGGCGCACAGATCCACGCTCTCGATACCGACAAGCCGAACCGGACCGCTCAGCTCCTTTTTCGAGCGATAGTCGATGGTACCGAGCTCAGAGCGGAGCGGGAAACGGCAGACGACCGGAATATTGCGCATTATCACCTCATTTGCCGCCGTTTCTATATCACGGATGTTCTCCTCGGTAAGCTCGCGGTCGGTATCAACGGTAAAAAAGCAAACAGTACCGTCCTCATTTTCCGACATATGAAAGCCGCGATTCTCGCAGCCGAACATCCGATGCGCGATACCGGAGATAATATGCTCTCCGGTATGGCTCTGCATGCGCGACAGGCGCGGACGTGCGTCTACCTTGCCTGTGACGTGCGTTCCGACGGGTATCTGGCTCTCGGATATACATACTACCCCGCCGTCAAGCTCGCATGCCGAGACACGCAGCTCGGTACTGCCGAAGCACAGGACACCGGTATCGGCGCTCTGACCGCCGCCGCCGGGAAAAAAAGCAGTACGGTCAAGCTCTATCGCATAGCCGCCGTCGATCTCTTCGACCGACAGAACGGTCGCTTCAAATAACAGCGCCTCGCCGTCATTCTCGTATATGCGCGATGCTGCACGCGCCTGAAGTATCTGTTGTTCTGTCATATTTTTCACACCAATTCCGGAATATTTTTTCGATTATGTTTATGAGTTTTCCCGGCTACGTTCTTTTGCAGATTCGGCCAGGGTTATTTTCCGACGGTTATTTTTCTCAGCCGGTCGGTGTAAAGAGCCCGGAATGCCCTGCCGTACGGCGGAAAACTCCGTACAGCATAGCTACGATAAACGAATGTACCATGCAGACGACAAGCTCCTCGAGCGCGCGAGGTATCCAAAGTATCATAAACGAGCGTCCGGCATATACGGCGAGCAGCTCCTGAAGTATCTTGGTATTGACCGTTGTGACGAGCAGCCCCGACAAGGTTACAGATACAGCAATACGGGCAAAGTCGGGTGTGAGTATGCCTCTCTTGCCCACTCCGTGCCGACGGTCGAGCGCTGCTATCAGCGAGTCGAGCACAAGATACAGCAGTCCGGCAAGGCAGACCGCCTCCGGTCCTATTGTGGAGATAGCGATATAGCCGGAAAGATTGCGGCGGAAGGTATCGCTGCTTCGAACAGTATATCCGTCCGATGTCATAGATGCAACACCGCCGGAAGACGACAGCTCGAGCGTAACATCCTCGATAGAGTCCGACGCTTCAAACACCGCACCGACCGATGCTGCAAATTCCTGCGCACCGCTTCCACCCTCACCTACTATGGTAATGCGCGATGCGTCAATATCTCCGAGTACGTCGGACGGCAAGCCCGCCGCCTTATACGACGACGGAATAACGAGCCGTGTCATTTCGATGCACTCGGAAAGCGCGCCGGAGCCGAGCTTCGTCACCGGGCGGCGGTATCCGTCAAGCACCGCCTCGGACGGCAGCACGACCTCCGCGCCGTCGGTCACACCGAGCACCGTAAATACGTCATTGTTATATCGGGCGAGCGAAATCACCGTTTTTGAAATAAAGCCGAGCCTATCCTCTGCCTCCGCGCTGTCGGTCATTCCGCGCGTGGGCAGCTCAGATGCGGTAACGGTCAGCGAATTGATAACACCGTCGCTCGCAAGCGCGATATGCGAACTGACGCCGAGCACACCGAGTGCCGCAAGAACGACAATGACTGCCGTTCGGAACGCCCTGCTCTTACGCTCACGCGAGAGCGCGCGCCATATAACACCCTTCATAACACCGCCGACGAACGCCATGATCGTCAGCCACGGTATGTATGCGCCCTCCGGCTTTGCAAAATGCCCGATAAGGTCGGATGATGCACTTGCAATACCACCGTACACCGGTCCGCAGACTATCGCGGGAAAAGCGGTAAATACTCCCGCAAGGCTGACGCGCAGTCCGTCCGCTCCGAGCAGCGGTATGCGGAATGAGAGCAGCAGCTTTGCTACCACGGCAAGCGCGATAAATACCGCAGAAAAGGTCATGCGCCGCAAAAGCAGCGCTCTGTGCGCCCTGCGCTCGGCGGGGTTTTCCGCTTTGCGTCCTCCCGGTCGCGGCACGTGCAGCATATCTGCCATACCGCAGCCCATGCAGCCGCCGCATTCTCCGCCGCATGACGGCATCTCGGCATCGGCGGATGCTTTACTCAAGGCTGCACCGCCGTCTCCGACAGTCTCGTCGGCGCTTCCGGGCGTTTTGCCGTCCGTCGTCGCATCATATGCCGATACACCGTCGGAAGCGGTGTCCCCCTCCGTCTCGAATGCGGTCTGCGCGCCGCCTTCATAATTGTTTTCAAGCTCGTTTTCGTTTTTTTTCACGGTCTGTTCCTTTCCACAGACCCGCCCGACCGAAAAAAACCAAAAGACCGCCGCTCGGATGCAGAAATCGCATTTTCCCGAGCCGAAGCCCGACGGAAAAAGCTCGAAGAGCAGTATGCCTCACCGCGCCGTCGGTCAATCGCCGACGAAATTATACGGTCATCTGACATTATGCTTCTCGCTCTGCGCTGAAAGCGACAGTCCCGATTGATTCGATCGCAACAGCGGGATGCGGAGCGTACACCGCAGCCGACCGATAAGCCTCCGCGACACAAATGTATCGCAGCCGAAACCGTTCGACTTTCGTCCGTCAGGCAAACTCCCCGTCCCGACGGCACTTCACGCGTACGTCCTACTCTGCAATTAAAAATTCAGGCGGGAAATGAGATATCCGCGCCTACATTTTGATTATATCACCGCCCCGCCGCCATGTCAATAGAAAAAAGCCGCCGCATGGGCGAATATTGCATTAAAGCAGCGGGTGCGCGAAATGATATCTTATTAATATGTGCTATTGACAAAGGCTGTAGGTTGATGTATAATACACGCATAAATAACGACTATGATTCGTTATACAGTATTTTTATCGAAAGGAAACAGATGCAATGACATGCTTCAGCTGCTGCGGATACTATTACTTTACATCAAGCGATGGACATTGCTCAGTTAACCGATAACTGCAATATCCACCGCCGGTTTTCGTATTATCGAAGCACGGCGGTGTTTTTTTGAGGTATACAATGGAAAATCTGCTCGACAAAGCAAGAGAGGAAATAAACGAGGCGGACAGAGCCATCGCGGCGGCATTTGAACGCCGAATGACCACGGTACGGTCGGTAGCGCAGTACAAGCGCAAGACCGGAAAGCCGATATTCGATCCGGCGCGTGAAGCACAGGTGATCGAACGCGGCACGGCACTGATATCCGATGAGGAGCTGCGCCCGTACTATGCGGCGCTGCTCGCAGATATGATGAGAGTATCGCGCGAGTATCAGCACCGTGCACTTGCGGTAAGCGACACTATCCGAGTCGGGACCGCATCGGGCGGCTATGACATTATTCTCCGACGCGGCGTGCTGCGTGAGGTCGGCTCGCTGCTTAAGCTCGACCGCAAGGTAATGATAGTGACCGACGACGGTGTTCCCGCAGAGTATACCCGCGCGGTTGCAGAAGCATCTTGTACACCTACCGTGCTGTGTCTGCCGCAGGGTGAGGACAGCAAGCGCATTCCGGTATGGCAGAGCGTGCTGTCGAAGATGCTCGAGAGCGGCTTCACCCGCAGCGACTGCGTTGTTGCCGTCGGCGGAGGAGTTGTCGGCGACCTTTCCGGCTTTGCAGCGTCGGCTTACATGCGCGGCATAGATTTCTACAATATCCCGACTACCCTGCTCTCGCAGATAGATTCGGGCATCGGCGGCAAGACCGGCGTTGACATGGACGGTGTAAAAAACTGCGTAGGCGCGTTTTGGCAGCCGAGGTGCGTTATAATCGACCCGAATGTGCTGTCTACCCTCGACCCGCGCCAACTGCGCTGCGGTCTCGCAGAGGCTGTCAAGATGGCGGCGTGCTTTGATTCCGAGCTGCTTGACGAGATAGTGCTGAACGGCGGCGAGGATATCGACCGAATAATACACGACTCGCTGATGATAAAGCGCTCGGTAGTCGAGCAGGATGAGCGGGAAAGCGGGCTCAGACGCGCGCTCAACTTCGGGCACACGCTCGGTCACGGGATAGAGGCTGCATCCGGCGGCGCGCTGCTGCACGGTGAGTGCGTTGCGCTCGGCATGCTGCCGATGAGCGCCGGAACAGCAAAGGAAAAGATAATTTCCGCACTGCACGCAGTCGGACTCGACACCATGCTTTCGATAACGCCGAAGCTGCGCGGCGAGATACTTGATGCGGTATCGCATGACAAAAAGTCGGCATCGGGCGGCATCAGAATAATCACGGTAGACGAGCCGGGTCGGTACGGCGAGAGCATAGAGACCGCAGAGCAGCTCGGCGAGCGGCTCGACCGCACATTTGCCGTACATACATAATCAAAGGTAAATTTATTTGGTCATCTGCGAAATACCGACGGAAGGGCGGAAAACGAAATGAAGAACACGATAGGACAGAGCATTTGCATAACTCTCTTCGGTGAGAGTCACGGCAGAGAGATCGGCTGCGTGATCGACGGCATTGCGCCCGGAATTGCGGTCGATGAGAATTATATCGCCTCACGCCTTTCGCTGCGCCGTCCGAGCGGACTTATCTCGACACAGCGGCACGAGCCGGACGAGTTCCGCATCGTCAGCGGCGTTCGCGACGGCAGAGCATGCGGCACGCCGATATGCATACTCATACCGAACACCGACACACGCTCATCCGATTACGAAAGCGGCGACTACCTCGCCCGTCCCGGTCACGCCGATTATCCCGCACGCGAAAAATATCACGGCTATGAGGACATTCGCGGCGGCGGACATTTCAGCGGCAGAATAACCGCACCGCTTGTTGCGGCAGGCGCGATACTCTCTCAGGCGCTCGAGGAGCGCGGCATATATATAGGAACGCATATCGAGCGGCTCGGCGGTGTTTCGGACAGACGGTTTTCCGGAAATACAGCACAGATAACCGAGCAAATAAAGGCGATAGCGGACATGGACTTTGCAGTATTTGACCCCGAGCGCGGCAAGCAGATGCGCGAGGCGGTAATGGCGGCAAGAGCGGATGGCGACAGCGTAGGCGGCGTGCTTGAGACTGCGGTCACGGGGATGCCTGCGGGCGTGGGCGAGCCGTGGTTCGATACCGTCGAGGGACTACTCTCGCATGCACTGTTCTCCATTCCGGCGGTCAAGGGTGTAGAATTCGGAGACGGCTTTGCCCTCGCTGACATGCGCGGAAGTCAGTCGAATGACCCGCTGCGCGCATGCGGCGGCAGAGCGGTGGCACAGAGCAATCGCTGCGGCGGCATCGGCGGCGGCATAACAATGGGCAGTCCGATGATATTCCGCTGCGCGGTAAAGCCCACCCCGTCCATCTCGCGCGAGCAGCAGACGGTAAATCTCGGCACGGGTGAGAACGCGACGCTCACAATAAAAGGCAGACACGACCCCGCCATAGTTCACAGGGCGCGGATAGTCGTTGACAGCATGACGGCGATAACGCTCGCGGATATGCTCGCCGTACGCTACGGCACCGATTGGCTCGCCGGACGGTAAGCTCGGGCTGCGCCGAGCGCACACGGCAATTATAAAAACATCCCGCATGCAGCGGCAGCGTATGATAAAACGCAAAAAACACGAAAGAGGAGCGGTTATGGAATACGGACTTATAGGCGAGCGGCTCGGGCACAGCTTTTCCGCCGTGATCCACGGCATGATAGGAAAATACGGCTATACCCTGCGCGAGATACCGCGCGGAGGTCTTGAGAGCTTCATCCGCGAGAGCAATTTTCTCGGGCTGAACGTAACTATTCCATATAAGCAGGAGATAATGCCGCTGCTCGATGAGATAGATACAGCCGCCACGGACATCGGCGCGGTAAATACCGTTGTGCGGCGAGGCGACAAGCTGTACGGGTACAACACAGATTTTGACGGTATGTGCGGTCTGGCAAAGCGTGCGGGAGTTAACATACAGGGCAAAAAGGTGCTGATACTCGGCACCGGCGGCACATCGCTCACGGCTCGTGCGGTAGCTCGCAGCCTCGGCTGCCGCGAGGTATACCGTGTCAGCCGCAGCGGACGCGACGGCGCAATAACCTATGAGAAGGCATATGCCGAGCACGGCGATGCAGACATTATAATAAATACGACCCCATGCGGCATGCTGCCGGGCATATACTCCTGTCCTATCAGACTCGAGGCTTTTCCGAGGCTCAGCGGTGTGCTTGATGCAATATACAATCCGCTGCGCACAACGCTTGTACAGCAGGCACAGTCACGCGGCATCCCCGCAGAGGGCGGTCTTTATATGCTTGTATGCCAGGCAATCGCCGCCTCCGAGCTGTTCACCGGAGAGCCTGCGGAGGATGGCATTGCCGAGCGAATATATTCCGCACTTCTCGCAGAAAAGGAAAATATAGTGCTCATCGGCATGCCCGGCTGCGGAAAGTCTACCGTCGGCAGCGCACTTACAAAGCAACTCGGGAGAAAGCTCATCGACACCGACACAATGATAACCGAGGCTACCGGCATGACACCGAGCGAGATATTCGGGCAAGAGGGAGAGAGCGGTTTTCGCTGCCTCGAGAGCGAGGCGGTACGAAAGGCAAGCGCCGAGACCGGCTGCATAATCGCGACCGGAGGCGGTGCGGTGCTCCGCCGAGAAAACGTAGATGCGCTGCGTAAAAACGGCAGACTCTACTACCTTGATCGCGGACTTGAGTCGCTTATCCCGACCCCCGATCGTCCTACGGCGAGCAGTGCCGAGGCGATACGGAAACGATACGAGGAGCGGCACGGGATATACGAGAGCTGTGCTGACAGCCGCATTTGCTTCTCCAGCCCCGATGAGGCGGTCACACAGATCTGCCGCGCTCACGGGCTCGACATCGGCTGAGTCCATAGCTTCGACATCGGTCAAGTACTTAATTCGATACATACCGAGTATACGGATTCGGCATCGGTCGAATTTGCGATACGGCATCGGTTAAGTACGCAATCCGATATCACCGAGCCATCGGATATCGGATATATAGCATCAACCGGGTGCACGAAATCATTCAATATCCACGCACCGACAGCGGATAAGAATTCGCTCCGGGCGGGCAAAAAAACACTCCCGAAAGGAGCATGACACATGAAGATACTGATACTGAACGGACCGAACATCAATATGCTCGGCATACGCGAGCCCGACATCTACGGCAAAAAGACATATACCTCGCTTGTATCAGACATTGAGGAGCACGCGCGGCAAAAGGGCATCGACGTGAGGGTATACCAATCAAATCATGAGGGTGACCTCATCGACGAGATACAGCGCGCGTACGGAGTGTATGACGGCATCGTTATAAATCCGGGCGGATATACGCACACGAGCGTTGCGATACCCGATGCGCTCAAGGCGGTCTCCATCCCGACCGTCGAGGTGCATATTTCACACGTAGACGAGCGCGAGGAGTTCCGCAGGATAAACTACGTCCGCTGCGCCTGCGAGCACACGATATCCGGTCACGGCACCGACGGATATATCGAAGCTATTGACTATTTGATAGATAAACATTTAGGATAACCGAGTTGGGAATATATAAAAATGTTAGGACTTTTTTAGCATTTCCAACCACACCGAAATTCCATATGAAAGGACATAGAGGTAATAACAATGAAAATAACTATTTCCCCTTCAAGCGCATACGGAATCACATCGGCACCGCCCTCAAAGAGCATATCGCATCGCCTGCTTGTCTGCGCGGGGCTTGCCGAGGGAGTCAGCACAATTCTCGGAGTAGCGTACTCGGACGACGTTATGGCTACCATCGACTGCCTGCGTGCGATAGGCGCGGATGTGCGCATCTCTGGCGACACCGTTACCGTTCGCGGCTGCGACCCTGTGCACCGCACGGAGGAGGTCTATCTGCCGTGCAGAGAATGCGGCAGTACTATGAGATTCTTTATTCCGATATGTCTTTTGTCCGAGCAGAATGCACGAATCGGCGGCAAGCCGCGTCTCATGCAGCGCCCGCTCGATATATTTGAAAACATCTGTGCCGACAGCGGTCTGACCTTCTCGCGCGGAAGCGAAAATATTCTGCTCGGCGGTCCGCTCAAGGCGGGTGAATTCTCGGTCGACGGCGGAGTAAGCAGCCAGTTTATCAGCGGACTGATGTTCGCGCTGCCGCTGCTGCCCTCCGACAGCATAATCCATGTCACCGGAAAATTCGAGAGCCGCCCGTATATCGATATGACGGCGGATACACTCGCCGATTTCGGCGTTTCGG